>Ga0307435_1000087_pt1 | contig 40675 bp, 31 predicted proteins | sample SalMarWE160470MG_FD_202164 | JGI IMG/M metagenome (GOLD analysis project Ga0307435, IMG submission 202164) | Salt marsh sediment microbial communities from the Plum Island Ecosystem LTER, Massachusetts, United States - WE1604-70 | ecosystem: Environmental > Aquatic > Marine > Intertidal zone >... | reverse complement strand
GGCCGCAATCACCGCCGTCACCGACGCTACGCCTATCACTATTCCTATCGTTGTAAGTATCGACCGTGTCTTGTTGGCCCATATCTGTCCCAAAGCCAGATACACGCTCTGGTACACAAGCTGCGCGAACATCAAAGGAGCAAGCAGAATCCTTTTCATTACACCTGCCCCCCCAAATCAACATTGCGGCCTGCTTTCTGCGCCTCGTCCTGTTCCTTCGACAGGTCGCTGGAAATCCGCCCGTCCTGCATTCTGATTATTCTCTTCGCATGTCGTGCGATATCGGCTTCGTGTGTCACCATCACGATAGTTTGTCCCTGCCTGTGCAGCTCGTCGAAAAGCCCTAAAATACTCTCGCTTGTCTTGGTGTCTAAGTTCCCCGTTGGCTCATCCGCCAATAATATGCTCGGATTGCACACAAGCGCCCTCGCAATCGCCACCCGCTGTTTCTCTCCTCCCGAAAGCTGATTCGGCTTATGCTTCACTCTGTCGGCCAGCCCAACTCGCTCAAGTGCCTTCGCCGCCCGCGCGCGACGACCAAGCCAGCCGTCTCTTGCATACAACAGCGGCATCTCAACGTTCTTCAGCGCGTTCATCTGGCTCAACAGCTCGAACGACTGAAACACAAAGCCAATCCTCTCATTGCGGATGCTCGCCAGCTCAGCGTCACCCAGTTGCGTCACGTCGTCCCCGTCGAACTCATACCTGCCCTCGCTCGGCCGGTCCAGGCATCCCAGAACGTTCATCAGCGTGCTCTTGCCGGAGCCGGAGTGTCCCATCACCGCCAAATACTCGTTCTCTCGAATCTCCAAATCCACCCCGTCAAGCGCATGTATCTCCTCCACTCCGACTTTGTAAAGCCGCCTCAGCCCGCTCAGCCGGATTATCACTCTCCCGTTCGTGTTACTCGTCCGCTGGCTTATTTGGCTCATTGATGTCACTTGTTTCCTTCTTTTTTTCCCCCTTGTTTTCCTTTGCCTTTTTTTCCGCCTCAACCTCTCGCTCGTCGCGCACCTTCTGGTCGTGCTTTAGGCCGTCTAAAACCTTATAAGGACCGACTATCACCTTGTTCCCTTCTTCAAGGCCCGAGGTGATTATCGTATGCGTCAGGTCGCTCGGTCCTGTCTTCACAGGCGTTACAACCGCCTTTCCGTCGTTGTATCTGTAAACAACCGCCGTAAACGTCTTGTTCTTGTCCACATTATTGCTGTCCTCCCGTATCTCCAATGGCAGCTCATCCACCCCGCGTGCCAGTACCGCCTGGCTCGGCACTTTGATTACCCCCGTATGCTTTCGCGTCTCGATATCCACATCCGCCGTCAGGCCCGAATAAAGCTTCGCCACGTTCGGGTCGTCATAAAGCAGTATCTCGGTCCGGTAGTACTTCGTCCGGTTATCGCTGTACCTGTGCTTCAGCGCAATCTCATCGACGATGCCTTTGAACTTTATATCCGGGAACGCCTGCACAATTACTGTTGCTTCCTGACCGACCTCTAAGCCCCCGATATCCGCCTCATCGACCTGCGCCACGACCAGCATCTGCGACAAATCCGACACCTCCATAATCACCGTCCCCGGATTGTTCATCGTCCCCGTCATCACCATCTCCCCCACCTCCGCATTGAGTCTGGTCACTACTCCGTCAATCGGCGATACTATCGTCGTATAGCTTAGCCCGTCCTCTGCCTCCTCTATCCTCGCCTCAGCAGCGCTCAGGTTATGGTGCATCACCACAAGGTTCCGCTCAGCCGCTTTCAGATTATGCTTGGACGATTCATATTGCGCCCGCAGCTCATCCGTCCTGTACTTTATCTGGTCGTAGTCCGCCGGGCTGATATCGCCCGTCCCGATAAGCCCCTTCTTTCGTTCGAGTTCTTTTTCCGCCTGCTGAAGAGATGCCGCCAGTCCCTCCATGGTCGCCTTGTTACTCTCGATTCTCGCCTTCTCCACTTCTATCTGTGCCGCCTGCGCGTCCCTACCCGCCTGGGCCAGTCGCAACTGGCTCTCCAAATTCTTCGCGTCCAGCTTAACAAGCAGCGACGCCGGTTTCGGCGGATTCGCGTTCGGGTCCCCGCAGGTCACCTCATCTCCTTCATCGTATGGTAGCGCCATGATTCTCGCCGAGACCTTCGCGCTTATCTCCACCGTTGTCTTCGGCTCTATCTCACCCGGCGCGCTGACCAGTTCCGTAAGCTCGCCTCGGTTGACCTGCTCTATCCGAACGGTCTGCGGTTGGTCTTTGCCCTTGCGCGTCTTTTTCACAATCCCCCATATGACCAGCAGTATTACAACCGCTACGATAATCCTGATAATCCACTTGCGTCGCTTCTTCACGAACTTTCCTTTCGAGCTAAAATCCGGCCGCTATGGGCCTCCGCCGCCATAATCCCTCTCAATACGCATTATTCTACTATATATAACGCGTGATGTTACCGTTTTGTTATCGTTTTGCTCTTTTCCCGTGATTTGTCCGCGTTTTTGTGGTGGATTCGTCCCCCGCAGGCGCGATTTTACACATTTTTCAATGCCCTTCATCTTTGCCCTGACAGCCCATGAACACCGAATTTCCCCTTGCCTCGCTCCAGAACCAAGCCGATATTCCCTGTGGATTCATAGGGTGGGTTTTCCAACCTTGAGCTTGTCGGAAGGAGCCTACGGGTTTGCTGTAGAATTAGAGGCAACGTACGAGGTATGTAGTTGCAATAGTATCCAGTGTAGTAATTTTTTTCGGCGTCTTCATCATATTGGCTGTTGTAGCAGCGGTGGTTCTACCTCATTCGTGGGCGGGGATATATATTTACCTGGGCCCGCTATCAGCCAATATTCATGCCCTAGTAGCGCTAGTTAGGGCCGGCATTGCTGCTGCCTCGATCTCAAACAAAAGCTCGTCCCTGCAAATGTCACAGACCACCGTTATCCACGGCCAGTCCAGACGGTTCTTGAACTCCTCAAATACACCCTCAACCTCCGTAGTCTTGCAGTATGCAATCGCTTGAACAACGTCCCCATCGTCGCAGTTCATATCCCGCAACACCGCCCTGACATTCTCAATTGTTGTCTCTATCTGCCCTTTTGCATCCCCGATATGTGTTGTTGCGCCTTTGGCATCTATCGACGCGGTCCCGGAGACAAACACAGTTTGGCCGGCCGGACTGCTCGCACGCGACGCACGCGAAAACGCAGAACCATAATCAAGTGCACACTGCTGCCGGCCAACCACCGCCAAAAACTCAATTGCCTCCGCCGGCTCCAATACCGCTGTAAGGTCCATACCGCATTCGCTGCCTGCAAGCCCGACTCCAATACCAGTGCTTGCCGGCATCGATTGCCGGCTCCCCTTGCCAACCAGTCCACGCTCCGTAAAAAATTGGTTCCGAACCTTGTTGAATTCGCCATACCACGACAGAATGTCGCCTAACCATATCCAGGTCCGCGGCACGCTCGTGAAATCTGCCCCCAACTGCTTCAGGACAGACTCTCCTTTCTCTAACATTGCCCTGGCCTGTTTGGTATTCTGCCCCGCTTCGCGGGCTGATATTCCCGACAGCGTAACATAAGTCCGCCCCGGCACCTTCAGCAGCCGGCCGCACGGTTTGCCATCCAGCTTGAGCACCTCCGGTTTGCTCGAACAGGCCACTGCGTGAACCTGAACCCCCGATATCGCTCCCAGCCGTCCCTGCCTGCCGGTCAACAGACTCGGTGAAACGCCGTCGTCTATTCTGCCGTACACCTGACGGCGAGCCGCCAAGACAGTATCAACGGACCCTTTAACGGTAAATACCCGCTCCTGCAGGATATTCGCCTGCTCATGATTCAGTATCTTCACAATGCCCGCAAATAATTCCGAAATCTGGCTCTGTGTCATTGCAGAACGCTTCGGCACGGCTGAAATATGAATTTCAGTTGCTGATGAGGATTGAACTTTGCGTGTGTATATCTCGGCAGACATTGTCACCCTATCACAGCCCAAATTCTCACTCGAATCACCCTAAGACGATATGCCGTTAGACGGCTACAAAACGCTCATTATATCATATCGTTTCCGATTAAGCAATGCTTGCCGTAAATCTCGATACCCCCTCGTAGATGGGCCTATATTGACCAAATTGCCCCCCTTAGACCTGCAATAACGGACGTAGGATGCTACTCACGCCATGGTTGCCATGGTTGTCCCTCCTTCGGCATCGCCCCTGCCGATGGGGTAGCCCCCGTGATGGGTACGGTTATAGAAACTTCATCATAACCGTTTACAACCCGTGCTAATCGCGCTCCAGTAACCCCAATCGGCCCCGTGACAAATTCCGGTGTATTAAAAGTTTCCAGACAGTAGTTATAGAAATCCGGATTTTTTTGAGGCAGTACCAGCGGCTTGTACACCCTGCCCGTCTCATCGACATAGCTGATGTAGCATCTTGTAAACGCCCCCTGCTCCTTCTTGCTGCTGAAAACTATCCACCTGCTGTTACTGGACCAACTATGCCAGCCCTCACTGTGGTCGCTGTTGATATCCAGCCGACGATATTCATACCGGCCCGATTCTTCGCCCGATTTCAAATCCATAACGTATAAATCGCTGTTCTTCTGCCAGGGCGGAAAGTAACCATATTTGCACATACAAAATACCATCCACCGCCCATCGGGGCTTATGCGTGGCATTGCTATGCTCAATCCCGTATCCCCCGATGACAGCACCGTCTCAATTTTACCCCACTGGTCATGCTCTATATCGTAGCTTATTCGAACAAGGTCGTACTTTACCTTGTCGTACCCGTCCGGCGGAAACTTGTCCTGGTCCGCCCACGTAATTTGTGTGCTGCAGAAGTACAGATAGCGCCCGTCTCCGGACCACGCAGGCCAGGTCTCCAGCCAGCCCTTTCTCGAAATCTCAGGTGACGTTTTAATAGTCATGGAACCGACGACGAAATATGCCATCGCCGAATCTATGTCAAATGTGTCACGAACCTCCTCTCCGGCGGTATGAAAGAACATCGGCAGATTATTAATGGAATATACCGCCAGCTTCCCGCTCGGATGCCACGCCGTATACCCGAACTTGGCGCCCATTCTAATGACGTCGTCGCCTTCTATCAGCAGTGTCTTTTGGCCCTGTGATTTGCTGCGGACGCCCATCAATACCCTGTCGGGTCGGTTTGCACTGAAGCTGTGACAATTGATGCACAGGTCCCTGCAGCCGTGGTTGTCCAGCACCAGTCTCTCGTCAAAGCAGCTCAGGTTGCGCTGATAAATGCCGAGATGCCCCCTCGTCCTCGTATGAGTAGGATGCATCCTCCTGTATACCACAAAACCGTCGACTTGCTCACTGGCAATCCTGTTGGTTATCGTGCCGAATCGGACCCAGTTTTCCTTATCGGCTCTCACAAAAATGTCAAAATATAGTTGTCCTCCTTTGTTGTCTTTAAGAAGCTTATGCCAGGCATTTGTCCCAATTGTGATTTTCGGTGACCGGCTCAAAATCTCTATCGGCTTGCCTTTCTCCGAGTATATTTTGGCAAAATAATACGTGCCCTGCTCCTGCACCATAAAATTCAGAGGCGCAATGTTGGGTGGTATTATCGTCGAACTATAGTCGGGATATATCCTCGCCGGCCGGTCTATAACACTATATTTGTCGATTTCGGTCCCTCGACTCCACCAGCTAAATGCCAAAAGGCCGCATAGCAATAATGTCCCGAATAGTGCAAAACAAAAAGTAACTGTCCGGTTTTTCACTTTTCCATCCCAGAGTAACCGTAGATGTAATAGAAAAAGTAGCTGTTGCCGTAATTTTTTGCCAGCTTATCGAAGGCACGTGCCTTGTCCCCCCCGTACACGCTCATATAAGTATGGTTGAAACCATTGAACCTCTTTACCGACTCCTGGCTGATTTTGCGGCTGGGGAGTTCAATCTTCTTGTTGTTTATGTAATTATAAAGCAGTATTGCTTCCTCATACGAACGCGGAATAGCTTTGTAGTCAAAATCATCCAGCCGGTCAAGAATCCCTGCAAACTTGTCAAGCTGACCTGTCAGCAGATAGTGTGCAGCTAAATACTCGAAAGCCATCCGATTGCCTCTGTTCTTGTCGAGAAGGTCGAGGAAGAGGTTCTCATCCAGCGATTTGAACTCCCTGTTTGTTTCCGGCACCATACCTCTCAATCGCTGAATCTCTTCATCCGTTGACAGGTTCGGGTCTCGCTCTATTTTCTCCAGATAATCCTTCGCCCAGTCCGCGTCAAACAGTGTCCTGCTAAGCGCTCCAAGACATACCTTCGCTGCACCGGTATTGCCCTTGACTATATTTACTAAAGCCAGCCGCCTCAGAACTACAGGCCGCTCTCCATATGTCTCCATGCAAAAAGACAGTATCGATTCCGCAATGTTCATATGCCCAAGATAAATGTAAGTGTCAAACGACCTCCACCAGCGTATAGGGGTTTCTGACTCCTTTGACAGCATTAGTGCTCCGGGTACCTGGCTATATGTAAACATATCGTTGCCCAGTCGTCCGGTGTGATACAAGGCGAGGTCGATCGAGTGGTTGATGAGTTTGTTGTGCTGGTATGGGCCGGCGGTCTCGAGCACCTTGCTCCACATCCCCCTGCTGGCGTAATAGTCCACCGCTATCATCGCCTTTAGCTTGGTGTTGTGGTAAAAGTAAGCAACCAGCAAACTCGCAATAATGGCAAGCAATGGCGCAACAGTCGCCGCAGATTCTCCCCCCAACCACACTCGTAATCGCCCGAGCCGGCCTTGTTCGATTTTCTTGGTCGCTTTGGGCGACCCTGCCGCCGTCGAGGGGATGCTTAACACCTTGCCGCCCTTATGCAACAAATCCGCAAACCATAAACCCACCAGCGTCAGCGGCAACAGCAGGTAAAGGGCATAAACCACCGTCAGAGTGAGTGTGTCACCTCCGAAAAAGCGAGGCATAAAGCCATTGAAGGCGTCAACAGCGTTGATGTTGAAAAAAACCTTGCTTACAACGTATGCAGCCATCACAGGCGTTACTAAAAAAATCAGCGCAATCGCCAGCCGGCGTCTGAAGAGCAACTCGTAGAGACCACAAACCGCCGAAAACAACAAATATACCCCCCCCGCAACCACATAGACAATTATCGATAAGACCACAAACATTGCCAAATTTACCGGCCTCGCCCTTGAGGTAGTCATCATATACAAACACGCAAGCCCCAGCACTATCAACAAGTCCATTGCGATGTCAAATGGATACACATCATGCTCATACACAAACGGATACACATACCGGGCATAGAGGGTAAGCAGCAGAATTGGCCCCACGAACCCCACCCACCGAATTCGCCGCCCGCTTGCAGCCCGCACAATCACACCAGTGCAAAGCCACAATAGCCACGCCTGCACCGTTGCAACCAGGGCGCCTGCCCATCCTATGTAGAAAAACTGCGCCCAAAAAGCGCTGACATACGCGGCCAGCCCACCCGGATAGGATATAAACCTCCTGAAAAACTCCCACCCTATATAAAAAACCGGAAAATCCCAGCCGTTTCCCCCTTCGTGGTAAATCAGCCGAGGGTCAACCACCTGCCACAAATACAGATAATACAGTATAAAGAACAGCGAGCATAATGCTATTGTCCGGGTTATGCCCAATGGCATTTTACGCAACAGATTCATCATTCACTCGGTATCACCCAAACACGTCTCAACGCGACACTTCCATAACACAACCTTCAATGTATTATCTTACCATATCTTCATCAGGAAGACACGTCAACTTTTCTATCCTCGCCTGCCGCCGTTATGAAAATCCTTGAAAATTTTTCTCCCGGTCTGTATACTCCTTGCCTTGTTCTCTTAAATTTTTTGTTTGATTTTTGATATCTCTGTGTTCTCTATGCCCCTGTGGCTAAAAAATCCGTCGTTTTGAAAGGGGACCTTACAATGAAGCACGATGTTGCCGATATGAAACTGGCCAGCCAGGGCAAAAAGCGTATCCTCTGGGCCGACAACGATATGCCTGTTTTGGCGTCTATCCGTGAGCGGTTCAAAAAGCAAAAGCCCTTAGCCGGCAAAAATGTTTCTGCCTGCCTTCACATCACCGCTGAAACCGCCAATATCGCCCGGACCCTCAAGGCCGCCGGAGCCAACGTTGTTCTGTGCGCATCGAATCCATTGAGCACCCAGGACGACGTCGCCGCTTCGTTGGTGAAGGATTTCGGCATACCCGTCTTTGCTATCTGCGGCGAGAACAGAAAGACGTATTACGACCACATAAGCGCCGCCATCGACCACAAGCCCGTAATCACCTTCGACGACGGCGCGGACCTCGTCACGGAGCTGCATACCCGCAGGCAAAAAGGTGCCCACCGCATCATAGCGAGTATGGAGGAGACCACCACGGGCGTCATTCGGCTTCGCGCACTCGAAAGAAGCGGCAAGCTAAAATTCCCCGTCATTGCCGTAAACGACGCCGCCAGCAAGCACCTCTTCGACAACCGCTACGGCACGGGCCAGTCCACCGTTGACGGCATCATCCGCGCCACTGATTACCTTGTCGCCGGCAAAAAAATTGTCGCCGCCGGTTATGGCTGGTGCGGCCGGGGCTTCGCAATGCGGTGCAAAGGTATGGGCGCTATTGTTATCGTGACAGAAGTCGACCCCATCAAGGCAATTGAGGCCGCGATGGACGGTTTCGACGTTATGCCGATGCAGGAGGCCGCCAAAATCGGTGATTTGTTTGTAACGCTGACGGGGGATAAAAACGTCATCCGCCGAGAGCATTTCCGGCTGATGAAGGACCGAGCAGTCGTCGCAAACTCAGGTCACTTCAACGTCGAAATTGACATCCCAGCGCTCAGGAAGCTGGCCAAAAAAGTCAACCGCGGCGTCCGCAATCACGTCGACGAATACATCCTCAAAAACGGCAGGCGCATTTATCTATTGGCCGAAGGCCGATTGATTAACCTCGCCGCAGCGGAGGGCCATCCCGCCTCCGTGATGGATATGTCGTTCGCCACGCAGGCGCTCGAGGCCGAATACATCGTCAGGCACGCCCGCTCGCTGAAGCCCGTTGTTTACGATGTCCCGATTGGAATCGAGAACAAGGTCTGCACGTTGAAACTCAAGTCGATGGGCATCTCAATCGACAAGCTCACCCCTGAACAAATAAGGTATCTCGCTGCATTCGGCGAAGGCACGTAAAACGATGTTTAAAGCCGTTTTGTTCGACCTCGATGGCACGCTGCTCGATACGCTGACCGACCTCGCCGACGCGATGAACGCCGCTCTGGTGCGGTTCGGCTTTTCCCCTCATCCGCTCGACGCCTTCAAGCACTTCGTCGGCGACTCCGTTGAAACCGAAGCCAGACGCGCTTTGCCCGAGTCCGCACGCGATGCTGAAACAGTCAAAAAAGTCGCCTCGCTTTCCGAGCAGTTCTACGACGAATACTGGCACAAAAACACAAAACCATATCCCGGCATTCCCGAGATGTTGTCTGCTGTGATGAAACGTGGTTTGCCTATGGCCGTACTGTCCAATAAGCCCGACCGCTTCACGAAGATTATGGTTGAAGCGCTTCTTTCCGACTGGCGTTTCGAAATGGTCATGGGTGCGTTGCCCGATGTTCCTCTCAAGCCCGACCCGACCAGCTCGCTCGATATCGCCAAAAAACTCAACATCCAGCCGTCGCAGTTTCTTTACTTAGGCGATACCAATACGGACATGCGAACCGCCGTGAACACCGGTATGTTTCCGCTCGGAGTGCTATGGGGTTTCCGGGGCAAAGATGAGCTGCTCGACTGCGGCGCAAAGGCCATTGCTGAAACTCCAGCCGAAGTGCTCGACGTTATCGACAACCATCTCGAATAAAAAAGCCCCCGATGAACCGGAGGGCTGAATTTAAGCGGTCTTCGCGGGTCCGCTATTTAACGCGCAGCTAATCCCTGCACACAATCGCCCCTGGCGGACGCCATTGAAGTTTTTTTATTCGAGTTCTACACCGCCTAAACGGTTTGACTCTTTACTAACTTATTTAGAGTACCTTTTCTTGAGTTCCTCGAGGTATCTTGCCGCGGCATCTTTACCGCCTAATCCGAACGCGAGCGCCAAAGCAAGGCAGAAGCCTCCGAGAATGATATTGAAGGTGGCAGTAACCAGAAGCGTTGCAATTCCAAGCTCGCCCAGCGCGATGGTCGACGCGAAAATTATAATCGCCCAACGGCTTATACCGGCAAATAATTCCGGCTTGGGCAGATTGGCGTTGCCGGCCGCCGTCCGGACTATTCCCGACACAAAGCCGGCCAGGAACAATGCAACCACCATCACGAACAAAGCCGCTATCACATTTGGAACGTATGCGAATAAACTCGCAAGAACGTCCGATGCCTCATGCAGTCCGAGTGCGTTGACGACCATCACCAGCACCATAATAATTACCAGCCAGTAAACCAGGCCGCTTAAAACCTGGCTGGCCGTAATTTTCAGGTCGCCTTTTTTGAGAATTTCCGTTACACCGGCCTTGTCTGCCAGGGTGTCGAAGCGTATCGCTTTCAGCAGCCCCTCAATCAGTCGTTTGATTACCTTGGCCACAATCCAGCCTACTATCAGAATTATCAATGCGCCCAGCAGGGTAGGCAGATAGGCCAATATTTTCGTCAGCATTTCGCGGACCGGCCCAATTATGAGACTGCTCCAATTTGATTCAGCTTCCATTTTCTAAACCTCCAAATTGAATAGTTAATATTTGGTTGCCGTTTCCAAACGAAAAACAAGTAATAATATTATGCCGGTCGCAATTTTCGTCATTACGCCGTAATTTCCAATTTCTCTTGTTTGCCAACTTTACTCAACCCCCGGCTGCCTTTTCAACAGAGAAATCCTGGCTGTTCCGGGTGAGGCGGCCGCAGAGTCTGCCAGACAGCAGCCCCGGGCGCCTCCCGACGTTGAGAGGTTGCCGGTATTGTCCATCTTTCTTTTTCGATTACGTGGGACTGTATTCCGTGTTGGCGTTCTTTTCGGAAGCCGGCTTTTTCGGTTCCGCCTTTTCACTTGAAACCACGCGGGTCGCGTTAACTTCCCTCTCGCCCCTGTCGCTGCTGAACGCTCCTTTTATCTCGTCGCCCTCGAGAGTCCCTTCATATCTGCTTTCCCATTCCCGATTTCCGAACTTGCTCGTGCGGGTAAACGTCAGCTTTCCATCTTCGAAATTCACATCCGAGATCGTGTTTTCTCCTCTTTCACTCGTCCACGTTGCCGCAAGACTGCCATCGTCGTTTTTCGTGATGGTCATCTTGTCCACAATCTCTCTCGCCGGTATAGTAATAGTTATATCCCACTGGCCGCAAATCGCCTCGGCACCCGTCTTGGCTTGGCCCTGCAGGGTCCCTTCAAATGTAAAATCGCCCCACCGGCCTGTTCCTTTGCCCGTTAGTTTTCCTCCCTCGACGGTGCCCTCGTATGTAGTTTTTGACTCATTGTCGCCGAAGGTTACCGTCTGTGTGAATTTCACCGAGCCGTTCACGAATGTGATATCCGATAACCGGCTTTCGCCCCATTGCGCCGACCACGTTCCTTCGTATTTGTCTTCTGCGTTTTTCGTAATTGTCATAGTCGCCGTCGAAGTCCTCGCCTCGAATTTGCTGCGAAAGGCCCACTCGCCTGTGATGCCTTCCGCCGCTACCGCCGCCGATACCAGCGAAATACACATCAGCACCACGCTCATCCCGACTACTCTTTTATGTGTCTTCATAATCCGTGTCTCCTCAAAAAACCCGCTAAATGGATTCCAATCGCCGGTTCATTTACATCCCCATCTCTTCGATCTGCTGCAGGAACTTTACATAAACTTCGATGGATACGTAGCATAATACCACGGTAAGCGCAACTACTATTATCGTTACTACAACCTTCGTAGCCGGCCCGTAACGGGGATTGAACCACACAAGCGGCAAAGCCAGCGGTCCGAAGCACAATATCGAAATCACGACAAAAGGCGTCCGGTGGTACCATTTGACGTTTTTGTATTTCTTAAGTTCGGCGTCGATTAAAAATTCGCCGCAGTGTTTGCACTTAACGGCATCGTCCTGAATCTCTTCAGCACAAAAAGGACACTTCTTCATAAGAGCTGCCCCCTGTCTGCGGCACTGGATGCGTTCAATCCCGTTGTCAACCCGGCCTTTATCTGGTTAATAGGCGTTAACATCGGCTACACAGGTTAACATACCCCGGCTTGCACTACAATTGCTTATTTTGAACCGCTCATTTATATCCCGGCAGGCCGGAGCTTGACACGGCTTTGCGTTATGCTATCCTTGCCGAAGCGTTGATTTGTCACTGGTTACGACGAAGTCACTGTAGAGATGGACGCAACCTACGCCGGGTTTACCTGATACAAATCGGGGTAAATTGTGTTATTTCTGCCCGGTGAAGTAGGCAGTTTTTATTGACACCTGTTGGTCTGAGGATATGGCGGTGAGTTTTCCGGAACGGACGACGGTCCAAAGTTGCACGATAATCGTCCAGCCGCGTTATAACGAGACGGACCAGGGCGGTGTGGTGCATCACAGCGTGTACCCGGTTTATTTCGAGATGGGCCGGACGGAGCTGTTACGCGCGAACGGGCTGGCCTACAGGGACCTCGAATCAGCGGGCGTGTTCTTCGTTATCGCCGAACTGCAAATCAAATACCGAAGACCTGCGTTTTACGATGAGCAGCTTGAGTTATTGACTACCTGCACAGATGTTACGGCAAGCAAGGTCGAGCACGGCTACAAGCTCAACCGCACGGGTACAGGTGAGCTGCTGGCTGAGGCAACGAGTGTTCTTGCCTGCGTCGACGTCGACGGCAAAGTCCGCCGAATCCCTGACTTTATGTATCCCGAAGATTAGCCGTCAAGGCGCCGGATGTCGCTATCCCTGTTCGTATTCGGCTTGATTATTCCCGCCCACAATCGTAACATAGGGCTTTTTATGGACGGGCATAAATGGCAGGGCTGAGTAATGGATTCCCGCTCCGCCGCGGTCGGATAAATTTCGCGGAATGACAAAATATGAGCGACAAAAAAGGCAGTTACAATTTCAATACGATTGAGAAGAAGTGGCAGCAGTTCTGGGAATCCAACAAGACCTTTGCTGCTGTTGACTGTGACTCCAGGCCGAAATACTACGTGCTGGATATGTTCCCCTACCCCAGCGCTCAGGGCCTGCACGTCGGCCATCCGGAGGGTTATACGGCCAGCGATATAGTTGCGCGTTACAAGAGAATGAAGGGCTTCAACGTTCTGCACCCGATGGGCTGGGACGCCTTCGGCCTGCCCGCGGAACAATACGCTGTTCAAACCGGAACGCATCCCGCCGAAACCACACAGAAGAATGTTGACGGTATACGCCGCCAGATTAAATCGCTGGGCTTCAGCTACGACTGGGACCGGGAAGTCAATACCACCGACCCCGACTACTATAAATGGACACAGTGGATATTCCTGAAGATGTTCAACTGCTGGTTCGACGATGAGCAGCAAAAGGCAAGACCTATCGAAGAATTACCTGTCCCTGCCGGCTTAAGCGAAGACGAGAAGCAAAAATACATTGATGACCATCGACTTGCATACGAAGCCGAGATGCCCGTCAACTGGTGCCCGGCTTTAGGGACGGTGCTCGCCAACGAGGAAGTGGTTGGTGGGTTGAGCGAACGCGGAGGCCATCCGGTTATCAGAAAGCCGATGCGGCAATGGCTGCTGCGTATAACAAAATACGCAGAGCGACTGCTGGATGACCTCGCTGAAGTCGACTGGCCTGAGTCGATTAAGAAACTTCAGAATGACTGGATTGGCAAAAGTATCGGTGCGGAGGTCGATTTCAAAGTCGACGGATTCGATGAGACGATTCGTGTTTTTACTACCCGGCCTGATACGCTTTTCGGCGCGACTTATATGGTTCTTGCGCCTGAGCATCCGCTTGTGGATATGATTACGACCGACGCGCAAAAGCAGCAGGTAAGCCAATACCGCGAGGTGGCAGCACGAAAAAGCGATTTGGACCGGACCGACCTCGCCAAGGAAAAAACCGGCGTCCACACGGGGGCATACGCAATCAATCCCGTCAACAACGAGAAAATCCCAATCTGGATAAGTGATTACGTTCTAATCAGCTACGGCACAGGGGCGATTATGGCAGTGCCGGCGCACGATGACCGCGACTTCGAATTCGCGAAAAAGTTCAACCTTGCGATTATTCAGGTGGTTGAACCGGATGACGCGGAGCAGAAAAAACTCGTCAAAGAAGGAAAACTTTGCTTCACGGGAGATGGCACGGCAGTAAACAGCGGACAATTCACAGGCCTGCGCACACCAGATTTCAAAGAAAGAATTACAAACTGGCTCGAAGAAAAAGGGCTTGGCACAAAGGCCATAAACTATAAGCTTCGCGACTGGCTTTTCAGCAGGCAGCGCTACTGGGGCGAGCCGTTCCCGATTCTTCATACCGAGGATGGCCGCATAGTCGGTCTTGACGAAAACGATTTGCCGCTGATATTGCCGGTGGTGGAAAGCTATCAGCCGGCAGGCACGGGCGAATCGCCCCTGGCAAATGCCGGGAGCTGGCTGGATGTTACACTACCCGACGGCACAAAGGCAAAACGCGAAACAAATACGATGCCGCAGTGGGCAGGAAGCTGCTGGTATTACCTGCGGTATATCGCCCCGAACAATGCCGAACGCTGCTGCGACGCCGAGAAGGAAAAATACTGGATGCCGGTCGACCTTTACATCGGCGGCGCCGAGCACGCCGTATTGCACCTGCTTTACTCGCGCTTCTGGCACAAGTTCCTCTACGATTTGGGTTATGTCTCGACGAAAGAGCCGTTCAAAAAGCTTATCAATCAGGGAATGATTTTAGGCGAAGACGGCCAGAAGATGAGCAAGTCTCGCGGCAACGTCGTCAATCCGGACAAGGTCGTAGCGGACTACGGCGCCGATTCGATGCGGCTGTATGAGATGTTTATGGGCCCGCTGGAGGCGGTCAAACCCTGGAGTATGCAGGGGGTCGAGGGCGTGTATCGATTTTTGCAGCGCCTCTGGCGATTGGTTGTAAATGAAGAAACAGGCGCTGCCGCAGAAACTGTGCAGAACACCGGAGCCGATGAGGCAACCTTGCGATTACTGCACCAGACAATAAAAAAGGTCGGCAGTGACATTGAAACTTTTGGTTTCAATACGGCCATTAGCGCGATGATGATTCTGCTCAATCATCTCGCCAAGCAATCCGTCGTGCCTAAGTCGATAGTTGAGCAGTTTGTCCTGATTCTCTCACCATTTGCGCCGCACATCTCCGAAGAGCTTTGGCACAAACTCGGCCACAATGACTCGCTCGCTTACGAGCCCTGGCCGAAGTTCGACCCTGAGCTTGTAAAGGAAGCCGAAATCGAGCTGGCAATTCAGGTAAACGGCAAAATCAAAGACAGGATTACAGTCTCAGCCGACGCCGACGAGGAGTCGATAAAACAGAAGGCACTTGCAAACGAGAAGGTTGTCGCGGCCCTGGCCGGCAAGGAACCGAAGAAGGTAATCGTAATCAAGTCCCGACTCGTAAATATAGTTGTATAAATCGAAATTAAGGGGAGGATTTGCTTAAAATGGCGCATAAGTATAGTTATGTCGGACTTGTTGGCACTGGGTGTCACTTTTTGTTTTTCGCAATGCTTTTGGGAGTCGGCTCTGTCTGTATTGCGCAGGACGAATCCAAGAGCGCCGGGCAGACCACGGTTGATATTCTTCGCTCTGCTGCAGCAAAAGGAAAGATTGTATATCGCCTGACTACGCCAGAGGAATTGCAGGCAATACTCGGAAAGCCAACGGGCGAGAGAACATCCCGCGACGGGGAGATGGATTCTCTCATCCTGCAATACAGCAATGCCGAGGCGGAGTTTGTCAAGATGAGCAACCAGTCCAGGCCGTTTACTCTGATACGGCTTGTCGCTGGTGGAGAACGCATTGATATTGGTAGTGGCCGACAGATTGTCCTGCGAAATGAAGACGACCTTAAGAAACTCGATTCTTTCTGGGGGCTTGAGGGGATTTCGCTTGAGAAGCTTGACCTGAGAAGTCATCTAAAACTTCTCGGGACGCTGCCTTTCGACAGTCGAACGATCTGGCCTACCGCTGACAGAATGCCTGAAGGTTTTGACCCGGCGAGCATTCTTGAGGAAGGTAAAAATCCCGGGTTGGGTGTGCAAAAACTGCATAAAGAGGGGATTGACGGCCGAGGAGTTGGTATCGCTATTATTGACCAGCCATTGCTGCGTGACCACTTCGAGTATAAGGACAGAATCGTGCATCTGGAGCAGGTGGACGTCAATGGTGTTGGCCCGCAAATGCACGGGCCGAGTGTGGCGAGTATTGCCGTGGGAAAGAGCTGCGGGGTGGCGCCCGGGGCAGCTCTTTATTACTATGCCGTTCCAACGTGGAAATGGCAGAACTGCAAACCTTACTGTGATGTAATCGATAAGATAATTGAGCTTGGTGCCTCGAAGGGTGTTACTGAGAAGATTCGGGTAGTGAGTATTTCTGAGGGGATGTTTTCCGCCTGGAAAGATTATGCTCTTTGGAAACAGACGTTAGACAAGTCCGCTAAGAATGGAATTCTGGTTGTAACCTGTGACCATGCCGTGCTCGATTACGGAATGCTTGCACGGACAACGGATAGTGATTTTAATGAACCGTCCAGCTACCATCGAGGTCGATACAGTGGTCACAGTGATATTCTCCTTGTACCGGGCGGGACGCGGACAAGAGCGAGTCAGGTCGGCATTAAGTCCTATGCTTACGACCGCGAGGGTGGGGTTAGCTGGGGCGCACCTTATCTGGCGGGACTTGCGGCTCTGGCTTATCAGGTCAATCCTGAAATCAAACCCGACGAGATAGTTAAGTTATGGGTGGAAACGGCAGTGAAAACCGAGGCCGGTCCCGTTGTCAATCCGCCAGGTTTTATTGATGCGGTGCAAAAAATACGTGCACAATGAATGAGGGATTTTGCAGAGGAGTGAATGCAATGTGTGCCGGATGCAGCAGAAGATGCTTTCTTATACGCGGGGCTGGTATTGGAGTAGGACTGGCACTGGGATGCGTCGGCCTTGCTGGCTGCCAAAATCAGTCGAAAACAGGTGAAAAAATGGCATCGGAAATGATTGCGTATTGTGGATTAAATTGCCGCACGTGCCGAATTTATCTTGCGACAAGAGAGACGGACCTTAAAAAACAAAGGCAGATGAGGGAGGGGATTGCCAGTTATATCAGGGAACACTTTGATTCAAAAACCCGTGTAGAAGATATTACTGATTGTGACGGCTGCACGATAAAAGACGGGAGATTATTCTCGGGGTGCCAAAAGTGTGAGGCAAGGAAGTGCGCAAGGGAAAAGGGCCTTGAGAATTGCGCATATTGCAGTGAATATCCCTGCGAGAAACTGAGCAGGCTTTATGATTCCGGCAGTGTAGAGGCGGACGCCAAAAAACGGCTGGATGAGATAAAGACCCGGCTCTAAGCAGGGCATTGTCTGGGTTGCATTTTGTGGTTGCCTGATGCATATTGAAATCGAAGCAAAACTGAAGCTTGCCCGCCGGCCGGGCGGGATAGATTCGCTGCCGAAAATCGTGCGAAAGCTCAAGGCCGCCGGCGCCGAGTTTCTTCGTCGAGGACTGCAAACCGATTCCTATTTTGACGATGCCAAGAACTCACTTAGGAAATCCGACAGTGCCCTGCGAATTCGGCATCAGCGAGTTGGTCGCAAAGAGCAGGTCAAAATAACATTCAAAGGCCCCAGGCAGAAAGGGCGGTTCAAGCGCAGGAAGGAAATTCAATTCGAGAGCGCCGACGCCCGCCTGGCTGAGATGCTGCTTGCCGAGCTTGGTTATAAAAAGGCGCTTGTTTTGCAGAAAAAACGTCGCGTCTGGCGGCTGGATGGTTGCCTTGTAGCACTCGATACCCTTCCATTGCTGGGAGATTTTGTGGAAATCGAAGGACCCGGCGAGAAGAAAATCGCCGGCGTGCAGAAAAAACTTGGTCTGGCGGATTTGTCACATATACCGGAAAGCTATACGCAACTGATGCGTAATGAGCTTCGCCGGCTTAAAAGAAACGACAGGGAGATTCTATTTTAAAAGTTCCCTATGAGCGCTATTAAACCCGACGACGGATATATCACATACATCATCAATCCCAAATCCGGCGCAAGCTCCGGCGAAAAGCTGCCCGGCTGGCGGTTCGAGCAGTATCTAAGCCGAAGGGGCTACGAAGTCCGCGCTAATATAACACGCTCGCTTGAGCACGCCTGCGAGCTTGCTACCGACGCCGCGTCCGATCCCAACTGTGCAATGGTTGTTGTTGTGGGAGGCGACGGAACGGTCAGGGAGGTGGCGCACGGTCTTGAAAACAGCAGCAAAACCCTTTTGATTGTCCCCGGCGGAACGGAGAACCTCTTGGCCAATGAGCTTGGCCTTGACAGTTCCCTGCCAATGCTGACCCGTACCTTTGATGCCGGTTTTGTGAAGACGTTTGACCTTGGAAAAGCAAACGGCAGGTGCTTCACGTCGATAGCGGGATTCGGCTTCGACGGCGAGGTTGTCAGGCGAGTCAGCGAAAACCGCACCGGGCACATAAATTATTTTGATTACTTCTGGCCGCTGTGGAGGACCTTCTGGTGGTATCGCTTCGACCCGATAAAGGTCGAGGTGGACGGCCAAGAGATTTTCGACGGTCCGGGCCTTGTTTTTGTCGGCAACATTTCGAGATACGCCATAGGCCTCAACATCCTCGAAAACGCCAACTATAGCGACGGGCTTCTCGACGTCTGCATTTACAAATGCGCCAGCCAGACTCATTTGGTGAAACATTCGGTGATGACCGTCCTGAAGCACCACGCTTTTTGCCCTGATGTAATCTATAAGCAGGGCAGGCAAATAAGGGTCACCTCCGAAAACCCCGATTTGCCTACTGAGATCGACGGCGACCCCGGCCCTGCCGTCCCGGTGCAGATAGAGATTATCCCCAAGGCGGTCAACTTAATGGTGCCGGAAGGCGCAAAGCCAATCGGGATAAGGGCGCACATTTTCAGGGCCATCCGGTAGGCCTTTGACAGCCGGCCTTCAATCGCTCATAATTGTTTAATAACGGGTATAGATTATGCGAGCAGAAAGTTTCAAGATTGGTGCTGTCGAAATAGGGCTTAGTGCCCCCATGTTTTTAATGGCAGGCCCCTGTGTAATCGAGACAAGGCAAATCTGTCTCGACATCGCAAGCCGTCTGGTCGAGATATCCTCGCGTACAGGTATCGGAGTCATCTACAAGGCAAGCTTCGACAAGGCCAATCGCAGCAGCATATCCAGCTACCGCGGTCCCGGCCTCGAAGAGGGTCTTGAGGTTCTCGCCGCCGTCCGTGAGAAAAGCGGATTGCCTGTTATGACCGACGTCCACGAACCGGCCCAGGCAGCAAAGGCCGCCGAAGTTGTCGATTGCCTTCAGGTCCCGGCATTTTTATGCCGGCAAACCGATTTGCTTTGCGCCTGTGCTGAGACCGGCAAACCGGTAAATATAAAAAAGGGCCAGTTCCTCTCCCCCGGTGAAATGGCTAATGCAATCGATAAAGTCCGCTCTTGCGGCAATGACAAAATCATTCTCACCGAACGCGGCACGTTCTTCGGCTACAATCGCCTTGTCAACGATATGACAGCCATCGAGACTATGAAGCAGCTCGGCTGCCCGGTCGTCTTCGACGCCACCCACAGCACACAGCAGCCCGGCGGCCTTGGTAAATCATCCGGCGGCCAGCGGCAGTTCGCACCTATCCTTGCCAAAGCCGCTATAGCAGCCGGTGCAAACGGCCTGTTTTTGGAAGTGCACACCGACCCTGAAAACGCAAAATCCGACGCAGCCGCCGTTATGCCCGTCGAATGGGTGGAAGAGTTGCTTATCGCCTGTGAAAAAATCTTCAAAATCGTTGGCGGGCAATAAAGTGGCTAAAAGCAAATATCTTTACGGACCGGTCCCCTCACGTCGTCTCGGGCGCAGCCTGGGCGTCGATATCATCCCGTCCAAGACCTGCACGCTTGACTGCATATACTGCCAGCTCGGTAAAACCACCTGCAAAACTCTCGAGAGGAAAGAATACGTTCCTGTGGACGATGTCCTGTCGGAACTAAAACGGCTTCTTGATACCGGCCTGAAACCCGATTACATAACCATAGGCGGTTCAGGCGAGCCGACCCTGCACAGTGGCCTGGGCCGGATAATCCGGGGAATAAAAAAATTCACCACGATTCCCGTAACCGTGCTGACCAACGGAACTCTTTTTTTTATGCCCGAGGTCAGGGCTGATTGTATCGCCGCCGACGTTATTTTGCCATCGCTCGACGCCGGCGACCAGAAGACCTTCGACTCGGTCAATCGTCCCCACGAGCAAATAAAATTTGACACATTTATCGATGGTTTGTGTACCCTAAGGGCCGAATACACCGGCCAGATATGGCTGGAGGTCTTTTGTATCGAGCATTTTAATACTGATAACCCGCAACTTGAAAAAATCGCCGAGGCGATAAAGCGAATCCGTCCCGACAGGGTTCATCTTAATACCGCAGTTCGTCCTACTTCCGAGCCGGGCGTGAAAAAGGTTACCGCCGAAAAGCTCGAATCAATAGCCCGCGTGCTGGCGCCCAACTGTGAGGTGATAGCCGATTTTGTCTCCAGCCACTGCCAAAGAATCACTGATGATGTAAGTCAAACCCTGTTATCAATGCTGAAACGCAGGCCCTGCTCGCTCGATGATGTCTGCTCGTCTCTCGGTCTTGATGCCGATGACGCGCTTAGGTACCTGCGAGGTCTCGAAATGAAAAACGTAATCAGGTCCGAAAACAAAGAGGGCCAAACCTTCTTCAGGGCACGCTGACCGGCTGATACTGCCGATAAAAGACAATTCCCAAATCCTTTCAGATTCTCATTACATTCGCATTCAATTTGTAAAGCCAACCGGCTTATTGGCCGATAAAAGGTCTGTAGTGTTTTCGGCAACGATGATTTTATCGCCTCTGGCAGAAAAAATTTCTATTTTCGTGCTTTAGTCAGCCGCATTAAGACCGATAAAGGAAGGGGACGCTTCGAAGGAAGCTGTCCCCGAATTTGTCTTGTGAAAACCGAAGGTGGCTGTGGGCAGAGCAAAGAAACAACTCGTTCTGAAAAAAGGCAAACAGAAATTCATCTTCCGTTATACAAGCGGCTCCGAGGACAAGCTGCTTGACACCCTGATTGAGCAGGCAAAGGACGGCCGGACCGATTTCGATTGGTTCGACGCCGCAGTGCTCAGTTTCAAGCTTACCCAGTCACTCGTCGGACAGGCCGACGAACTTATTGGAGATAACGTGAACGTGAGACAATAAACGTGTAACCGCGAAGCCATCTCGGTGGCCCGCAATTTTTGTTAATTATAACAGGTAGACCAATTATGGAAGACAGCACAATTATCCAGGATTTTCTCAATTACCTGCAGTTCGAGAAGCGTTTCAGCCCACATACGGCGAAGTGCTACGGCGTTGACCTGATTCAGTTCGGCGAGTTTTTAATTGGCCGCAGTGATGGTGTATCCTCGGCCGGAGATATGCACTCGGAGCCCGATTTGTCGGGGCTCGGCTCGCATGACACTGGTACCGCCACAGCCGTAGCCACCCATACGAAAGTCGACGTCGACCAGCTACTCGGTTCGGCTGACGTCAACTCCGTCAGGGGCTATTTGGCCGTGCTGAATGAGAAGCAATACTCCAAGGCCACAATCGCACGCAAGCTCGCAACGCTGAGAAGCTTTTACAAGTTCCTCGTCAAGAGAAACCGTATCAGCTCCAATCCGGTCGTCGGCATCCGCACGCCGAAGCAGGAAAAACGCCTGCCGAAATTCTTGGAATACGACGAAATCAAACGCCTGCTCGAAACGCCTCCCGCCGACTCCTGGCTCGGCGCCCGCGACAGGGCCATTATGGAAACACTCTACAGCACCGGCATCAGGGTAAGCGAGCTTGTGGCGCTGAACCTCGAAGATATCGATTTCTTAGGCGAAGTCGTCCATATCAGGGGCAAAGGCAAGAAAGAGAGAATCTGCCCAATTAGCTCGTCGGTCCTGCAGGTCATCCAGCACTATATGGAGTTCAGAAATAAAAGGGCGCAGCACAACGGCAATTTCGACGGCAAGGTCCTGTTCGTAAACAAGCACGGCAAACGGCTGAGCACCCGCAGCGTCCGCCGCAAGATGGACAAATACCTCAAAATGGCGGGCCTCGACCCTTCAATCAGCCCGCACACGCTGCGGCACAGCTTCGCCACCCATATGCTCAACCGTGGTGCCGACCTCCGCAGCGTTCAGGAGCTTCTCGGCCATCAGTCTCTCTCAACCACACAAATCTACACCCACTTGACAACCGGCAAATTGAAGGAAGTTTACTCATCCGCTCACCCTCGCGAAACCGACCAGCCGGATATCGATAACTAATCACAGCCATCGGCGCGAAAAATAAGGGCCGGCTTTTTAGCCGGCCCTTTTGTTTTTGTGTAGTAATCAAAATGGCTTTATCGCGGGCGCCTTCGCATTGCCGCAAGACCACCTGTGGCAAGCAGCGCTACAGTCGCAGGTTCCGGAATAATGTGGACTGTGAAGCTGTTGTCCTCGGCACTGACGATTGGCTCCGTGAACCAGGCGCCGTCAGGAAGGGAAACCTCCACCCGATTAAAACTGTCAAGGATCAGATAACTATAGTTAATGTCGCTATTAAGTGTAAACACATAATCTCCAACGGTGCCGTCCCACGTAAATGCAAACCTTGCTATTGTATCGTTAGGCGCAAGTGGTGCTACCAGTGTTATAGCCGGATCCGGATTGTCGGGGAAAATATATGAACCAGCACTTTCTTTAACCGCACCACCTTCGTTAATACCATATATCCAGTAGCTCGGGTCATCATACACGGTTTTGGAAGCGTCGACATCGAAAGTCATGACTCCCGGTCCTGAAACACTTTCGAGGGTTAATTGGATACCACGAAGGTCTTCTGTTGGGGGGCTTAAAGCGATAAAATCGAAACTGAACGTTCCACCCGGTGAAGGTGTGGAAAAGTTCGTGGGCTTAATCTCGACGCCCCAGGCCGCTCCCGATAGAACAATACAGCAAAAAATTGCGACAACCGCCGGCTTCATCAGGTTACTCCTCCAAACAACTTGTAATTAGAAAACTCCGCACATTATCGAATATGCCGCTTCACTGGTTCATCGGCTGCAAATGCTTAAAACGCAAAACAAGACACAATAGCAAAATACAACCGTTACGTGAGTTTTCTTCCACCCCTGAAAGAAATGACCCAAAATCCAACACTTATTATATTCAATTACGAGCAAAAGTCAAGCGGATTCCTGAAGAACCTGCAATTTTCTTCGTTGGCGATGAATCGTTGTCCACAAGACCTGCTCATTGCAAGTCCCTTATATTTCAGGACTTATGGCGATACGAGCTATACGATGCAAGATAATACGTCACCAGAGGCAACGGCTTTTAGCCCTGCCGGCAGATATCTTTTTCAGCAGAAAAACTGAATTTTTCCGCTATCTCGGCATATCCCTGAGCGGACATTTAGCGCCAACTGAGGTGCTGCCGATATCCCCTCCCCAGACGGCGTTGAGTATCACGCGGTCCGTGAGGTCGACGCTCAAACCATCGCTACTCAGGTCGCAGTCCTCAAACGTCGCAGGCGCCGACTCACCTTTCCAGAACGCGTTAAAAATCACACGGTCGAATAAATCAACCATCGCATCGTTGTTGACGTCGCCTAATAAGGCGATTGCGAACTGTCTTTCGGCGGTTCCGTAGTTGCCGTAGTCGTCGCCCACAATCGTAACTCTCACGGTGAACGTCTGGCCGGAATCGGAAAGGCCTGCCGTCTCATTGCAGCTCGGTGCGGCGAATTCCCAACTGCTGTCGCCAATCTGCCCTCCTGCGACCGTTACAGGCCCGACACTCACGTCGCTTGGCAGGTCAATCTCCCAGTAAAAACTGTAACTGCTATTGCCAAGCGGGTCATCGAATCCGGCTTCATTAACCTCGGCTGTTATCCTCGAGTTCGTCTGGCCCGGCAGGCTCTGGTACATCCACACCCTGCTCAAATCGAGCTGCACGAATATGTCTGCATCTTCCTGTTCCCAGGCAAGTCTCGGATAGTCGCCTTCATTGATTTTCCATATATCGTTAGTCCCGTTGATTACCTCGTCGACAAAGTCCCAGCCGGCGTCAGTGAATGTGCTTCTCGTCTGCATCTGTACAGTGGGTAGTCCGGTTACATCAGGGTCGCTGCCATTGCCTATACCGTTCATATCGGGATTAAGCTCACTATCCCAGAAACACGCAGTATAGAGTTCTGTGCCGCTGACCCCCATCTTTCCCACAAAGCTCCCAACAGAGTCACTGCCTGCCGGGCCGTTTACTTCGGTGGCGGAATAACAATAGTCCAGCTCTGTGGCGCCAATATTTCTGCCGACGAGGCCTCCGATATAATCCTCTGTCCCTGAAACGCTGCCCTGCGAATAGCAGTTCGTAACAGTGCTGTATATGGCATTGATGCCTGTATGACCGCCTAAGCAGTCGTCGCCGGAAACGTTACATTTTGCAAAGCTGTTTTCTATCTCCGACCAGTACGTGTTCTCGCCGACCAATCCGCCGGCACCTGAGAATATAACCGACATAAGGGTATTTTCTGAAACATTGCCCGTTGCCGAACAGCCCGATATTTTGCCATATTTGTAATTAATGCCCACAAGGCCTCCTACCGTGCTCATTCCAATAACGTTGGCGTTGACCGCGTGGCAATTGCTTATACTGCCGGATTCATTTAAGCCCGTTAGGGAACCTACTCTCCAGCCCCAGGTGGAAGCAATATTCGGTTCGTCCAAGGTCAGGTTTTGTATCGAGGCGCTGCTTCCATATATATTTGCTATAAAGCCGAAAGGTGACGTATCGAATTCGGACTCTATGGAAATATTGCTGATGGTATGACCCATTCCGTCGAAGGTTCCCGTGAAGACATAAGGTTTGTGTGCAATCATATAATATTTCATCCCGGCCATATCGATATCGGTGATTAGCTCGAAGTGTTTGTCAATCAGTCTCGGATTGTGCCCGATCCTGTTTAACTCAAGCTCGGTCGAAATCTCGTATGGGTCTTCTTCTGTGCCGCTGCCTGCCGCGAAACTCGGAAGTGCCGGCCAGGGACTAAGCTGGTACCACATAACAGGATACCCTCCGCCCGCGGGCATTGCCCAGTCGTCGCTGCCGCCGTTGGCCGTCTCGCCGACAAAATCCCAGCCGGAATCTGTAAATGTGGTCTGGTCATACATATCTGCCGTCGGCAGGGGCGTCCCTGCGGCGCTGTCGGGTTCTGAGCTTGACTCAACATCCCAGAAACAGCCGGTTACATTGTCACTGATAGGAAATTGATTTACATTGTATCCGCTGAATCCTCCCACGTTGCTGTCTCCAATGACCACGCCGGTGCTGTAACAGTTCGTGATTATCATATCGGAACTGTCCCCGACAAATCCGCCGACGTAATTATCTCCGCTGACTGCTCCCTGCGCATAAGAATCCGAGATATTTGTAAGCGCTCCAAAAGTTGACCCGGCCCCGGCGAGTCCTCCGACTTCGCTGCCCCCCGATACGGATGCCGAAGAGCTGCAATTCGCGATATAACCCTGTGCGACTCCCACAAGACCGCCGACGCTCTCTTCACCTTCGACCGTCCCTCCGATGACCGAGCAGCCTGAAACATCCGTGTTTGAAATGATGCCCGCCAGCGCGCCGACGTACCTCATATCGTCGTATCCTGGGTCGGTGATATTCGGGGCAATAATTTTGAGGTTTCGGATCGCGCCTTCATGGACATATCCGAAAAGCCCCACGTAAACCTTGCTGTAAGTTGAATATGAAAAGTCACTTATACTGTGATAATCCCCGTCAAAGACCCCTGTAAACGGCGTGCGGGAGCCGGTTTGGGGCGGTGAGGTGCCGATTATGTTGTAAGCGGAGCCGGTGTAAGCTGCCAGAGAAATATCGTTCATAAGCTTATAATGACTGTCCCAGCGGGCCTTCAGGCGCCCGATATTATTCATCTGCTCGCCGGTGCAAATCAGGTAGGGGTCATCCGGCGTTCCTGTCCCTCCGCAGAACGCCTCGTCATATACTATTTCCAGATAAGGTCGCATGCTCGGTGTCGGGTGCTCCCTGCTCGCGAAATTTGCATAATACTCGCTTGCGCTGCTTGTAACATAAATAATTTGCACGCTGTATATGCCGTCGGTTATATAGGACTGGTCCACCCTTGTGCTCACGTCCCAGTAATTATCCCCCGGTACAACTGGATTAACTACTGTAGGCGTGCTATCAGCAGTTGATGGAGGGGCGTTATCGCCGTTAATTTCCGTTTCCTCCCAACTGTCGTCGCTTACAAATCGCGGGTTAATACCGGGCGAGGTTGTGCTTATTTCATATGCGTAAAGATGCAGATTGGCGGAATAAACTGCCTGGTTGGCAGGAATAGATGAAAGGTCGAATTTTAGATAGATTGTATAGCCGGCGCCGCTCTTTTTGCCTATCGTCAGCTTTGTTTCCGTGCCGTAATTCGTCGTCGGAAAATCATAGCTCACATACGCATCCGCTGATGCTTCAAATACGGGTTTTGCCGTGAAGTTCTGATTCGATATATCTGCTGAAACGTTAGTGTAAGTCCTGTTTATCGGTGTGAATCTATAATTGGTTTTGGTAGGCGTGATTGTGCCGCTCCAGGGAGGAATGAACTCCAGTTCGTAGTAGCCGCTCGCATCGGAAGTGTCGGTCTGGCCCGTGCTTGCCGACAGCAGAACACCAGAAACAGCTGATGCGTCGGCTTTTTTTACGTAACCGGAGATTGTTATTGGCGGAGGCGGAGGACTCTCTACTGTAATTGTATAATCCTCGACCTCGCCCCAGTCGTGGGGGCCGCAGGGCGTTGCCGGCTCGTCCCAGGTGATTCGTATCCGCATCCGTGTATCACCTGTTGCCGCTGTCGCTGGCGGCGTTATTGTCGCGGTATATTCTCCGCCGCTGGGGTCGCCGCTTACACTTATTGTCTCGCCGGCATCTTCGAAGTCAAAGTCCTGATTCCAGTCGACCCAGACGCCGCATCGGTCATCGGGATCCGTGTTTGGATTAATCACCGTTAGCTCATAGCCGGTCCCTGTTTCCATCGTCGTCGATAGCGACGTGTAGTCAGCGTAATTATCGCACCCGGTGTCTGTGTTCACAATGTCCCCGAGCAAAACTGTTCCAATTTCCTCCCAACAGCCGCCCTCCGCGGGACAGTATGTCGGCTCGCTTTCCACTATTATCGTGTAATCCTCCACTTCACCAAAAGTCGTTTCGCCGCAAGAGATCAAGCTGCCGGTGTATCTTATGCGGACGCGCATCCGTGTGCTGCCCTCAAGCGCCGTCCCCGGCGGTATTATTGTCGCCGTATAAGGACCAGGGCCGGGGCTGTCGCTCATTATTATCGCCTCACCCGCATCGTCAAAGTCGCAATCCCGATTCCAGTCAATCCAGACCCTGCACTGGTCCTCACCGTCAAAGTATGGGTCACCATTTATTACGGTTATGAGGTAACCCTGGCCTTTGGCCATAGTGGTTGACATCTCTGTGTAGTCAGCATAGCCTGAGTAGCCGGTTGTATTGTCGATGCTTCCTAATGTGACGTTGTAGATATACTCATCGCCACCTCCGAAAGCACTGCAGTAGCAGCCGCCGGAAGGATTTTTGCCATCTAACGTCATTACACCTGAACCGAGCGGGTCGAGCCAGTTACTCAAACGGGTTGACGATGAGTCTCCTCCTGTCCAGGATGTGTAGAATCGACCAAAGTAATCATAGCGTGGATGAACACACAAATCACTGCCTTTCCCTCCGGTGAGCTGGCCCACAACCCTCTTCTGTGGGTTGAAAAGAGGACACCCTGATGAACCACCTTCGGTTGTTCCTGTGTCCCAATCAGAAATCCTGAAATGAGCGTTGACGGAACTACAGGGCAACGATACAGAAACGATAGAAAGGGGGTCATTCTCGATGCTGATTTTCTTCAGGTCGTTGGCCGGGTGATGAATCGCAACACCACTCGACGGAGTGGAACCGCTTCTGTCCCAGCCCGCGTAGTAAACATTGGCATTAGCAGATGGCATCTCATCGAGTTCCACCAGGGCAAAGTCACTCGGACAACTAGCCGCTCTGAAATAAGCGCCGGTCTGGACTTGGGTTGGCTCGCTAGTGGCCCCCCCACACGTCGTGGCCTGGTAGTTCCAGGTAACTATCATTGTGGCGGCAACTCCGGTCGGATCTGATAGAAACCCGTCGCTGTATTCGTCAAAACAATGAAATGCCGTCAGGAAATATGGCTTGTTATCCTCGGCTGTATTGTTGACCAATGCGCCTGTGCATACAAACTGTCCTTCGGCAAGCGTTATGTAGTATTTGGCGACGGAACGTATCTGGTCTCTCCAGTTATTACCCTCAGAGCAGGCAACGTCTATCTCACACCATTCGGATGCTTTTGTTCCTTCATCAGCAAGCAGTGGTTTCAACTCACGGTAGCCGTGATTGATTGAAGTTAATTCGAGCCCAAGCCCAGGAATTTCAGAAGTCGGGACCGTCAGTTCAACCACGACATCGTCATAATTTATAATTGGCGTCCATAACTGTCCGTGCGCTGCGTTGTCGCGTTCGGTGTAAGGCCCCAATACCTCTTTGCCGTCGACCGAGTAGATAAATAGCTTTCCGCCTGTCGGCATACGATAAGTTGTAAACCCGAGACTTATTGACGTAGCCCCGGGTGAAACGACGTGAAGCCGCCACAGTATTGTTTCAGAATCGATTTGCTCCCACGTCCCTCCCGTGTCAACACTAATCCTGGTCGGCTTACGAACCGCAAACCGATAGGGCCCGCCGCGTCGTTCCCTTTCCTGGTCCTCCTGACGCACTGCCGTTAAATCCACATCCTCGGTTACAACTACATCGACAAACTCGACCTGTTTGACCTGGCGTGAGAAACTCAAAGGCATGTCGGCGTTACACAGAGATGCCGACACCATAACCAAAATCCCGATGACTCGGGATAAACTCCGCAAACTCGTAATCTTCATTTTTCATCATCCTCCGTTGGAAGCAATTATGACATAAAAACATCACCCCTTTCTCCCGGCACGCCGGGAGAGGCTATTCCATATGTAATACCAAGTTTAGACGTTTTATTATAACATAATTGGCTGACGTTTTGTATTGATAAAACGAAGATTTATAGGACGTTTTATGTTCTTGCTAATCAAAAGCTCGCATGGTTAAAGGGATTGCTGAATAATCATAGGAGTTTTGCAGCGGGGGAATCGACGAGCCAGACGGTCTGCTCGATTGCCGGCCAGAGCAGGTGAATTGGGAAGCTTACATCGTCGGCGGGGGTATCAAGGACTTTTTTGAGTATTTCGGCCTTTTCCTGGCCGCTTACGAGGATAATCAGACGCCGGGCGGCACAGAGGACCGGGTGAGTGAGCGTGATTCTATTTAAAAGCTCATCGGGCAGCTTCTGGTCGAGCAGGTATACTACGGTGGCGATGCTATCAGTGTCGAAGCAGGCATAGCAGTTGGGAAAAAGCGAGGCGGTATGGCCGTCGGCGCCCATTCCGAGGATAATCAGGTCAAATTCAGGAAGCTGGCCGGGCTTGAGATTAAAAACCGAGCGGATCGTCTGCTCGTAGTTCTGGGCGGCGGTACTGAAATCCTTGTGTTCAGTGGGGATTCGGTGGACGTTTTCTTTTGGGATGGGCACTTTGCCGAGAAAGCCGTCGGCAGCGAGCTTATAGTTGCTGTAGGGTGAATCCGACGGGACGCATCGCTCATCGACCCAGAACAGATGAATTTTTTCCCAGGGAAGGGACAGCGAATCGGGGTCGGTGGCAACAAGCTCGAAGAACCTCTTGGGCGTGTGGCCGCCGGAAATGGCGAGATGGAAGACGCCTCTTGAACTAATCGCCTCGCGGACGGCGTCGATGAGCATCTGCAGGCATGTGCGTGCGATGGTTTCGGCGTCGGAGACAATTTGCACATTCGGTTTTTTGTTAGCTGTTGTCGGCATATCAAGATTCCCGGTCACAAACAGTATTTCAATCGCCCAAACAGAAATCCGAATTCTATTAGTATGCCAAAAGTATTATGCGTGTTCGGTAGTAATTACGCCAGAAAAAAAACGCTTCAACAGAATTCCGATTTTGCCGGGTAATCCAAATACCGCCGAATTAGGCACTTACAGCCGGCGGACCAACTAAGGAATTATTGACCTTGCCGGCGAGATTGAATTTGGTCATAAAAACGAGACCCGTCAGGACGTGGCCGGCTATCGCCCCGACGATGCCGAATGGTATGGCCGAGATTATTATCAACGGCTGTAAATAGCTGCGAAACTGTATTGAAAACCGGGGTATTCGCACTTGAGCCGGGATAGTTAAGTTGTTTGTTCGATGGACCAGAGGAAGGCCTTGATTCCCTCTTCGCCGAGTGTGGTTCTCATATCGGCGATGATTTTCATAAGTTTTGCGGCCTTGTCGGGGTCGGTTATGGTCAGGGTAGCGCAGTTGGTTTCAGGCCAGACGTCGGAGTTGAGGTGCGGCGGGCTTAGTTTCCCTTTGCCGAGGATGTTCGGGAATTTGGTAAAGGAACCGATGTCGGCTGCGGCAAGCGCCTCGTTTACCTCTTCATCGATGGCCATATTGTGAACGATGAGGACCGCTTTCATATTATCCTTTCCTGTGTTATCTGGTGAGGTTTGAGACCTTCGAAGACACTATAGAGCGTGGGCATAAGAATAAGGGTAATGACGGTTCCGACGATGAGTCCTGAGATGGATGTTATGGCGAAGGGGACCCAAACCTCGGAGCCGGTTCCGCGTGATAGTCCCAGCGGAAGCAGGCCGAGCATAGTGGTGATTGTGGTAGATAAGACCGGGCGCAATCTGCTTCGGCCCCCTTCGATGATGGCGGAGTAAATGTCGTGGCCGCGTTTACGCAGAATCCCGATGTAGCTGATGAGGACGATACCGTTATTTACAACGATGCCGACCAGCAGGATGAGTGCGATGAAGCTGACGACGTTAATGGTCTGGCCCGTCAAGGCCAGGCCCAGGATGACCCCCACGATTCCGAAAGGCACGGACAGAAAGATAATGAACGGGTCGCGGAAGGATTCGAATTGTGAGGCCATTACCATATAGACCAGGACCATACCGAGTGCCGTGGCCATAATCAGCAGGCGAAAGGCGTCTTCCTTTTCCTTTTCTGCGCCGCCGAACTTATAGTTGAAGCCCAGAGGCGCTGGGATTTTCTCGAGGGCGGCCCTTACGTCTTTAACGACGGAGCCGAGGTCCCGGCCCGTTACGTCGGCCGATACCGTTATGTATCTGGACTGGTCTTTTCTTTCGATTTTCGTGGGGCCGAGGCCGCTTTGAATATCGGCGATATTGGTGAGCGAGACCTTGCCGCCTGCGGGTAGCTCGATATAAATGTCCCGGAGGTCTTCAATCTTAATGCGGTCTTCCGGTCGCAGCCGGACTTCGACGTCATATTCGTCGCCCCCTTCGCGGTATCTTGTGGCGGTAGTGCCGGCGAAAAACGTCTCAACCGCGGTTCCTATGGTCTTGACGTTGAGGCCCAGTCGCGAGGCCTTGTCGCGGTCAACGACAACCTTAAGCTCCGGGTTTTCCTCCTCGCGGCTGATTTCAATGTCGGTAACGCCGGCGATATTTGCGATTGCGTTCTTGACGTCTTCGGCGTATTGCCTGCCGACGGCCATATCGTGACCGTATAGTTCGATTGCCAGCTCCCGTCCACCGCCGAATAGTAGACCCGTCAGCGGGTCATCGGTGCTGAACCGCACGATTGTGCCGGGCAGTTTCTCGGTGACTTTGCGCAGGCGAGTGACAATCTGCGGCGGGGATGTATCGCGGTCCTCTTTGTCAACGAGACGAATGAAGGCGATTCCCTTGTATGATTCCTCTTGGGTCGCGAATGAGCCGCCCTGTGCGGAGCCGTAAACGCCCCAGCGAAGGAAAAGGTCTCTTTTTTCAGGTACGTTGTTATTTATGATTTGCTCAAGCTGGCGTGCGACCTCGCTTGTGCGCTCTACGCGAGTGCCGATTGGCAGCTCAAAGTTTGCCATAACCCGGTTCTGGTCTTCTTCGGGCATAAACTCAGTGCCGACGAAGCCGGACAGCCCAACGGCCCATATAAATAGAATGATACAGGAGGCAAAGACGGTCTTGCGGTTTCTAAGCGCCCAGTGAAGGAACCTGCCGTAGCCCGTTTCCAGAGCGGTCAGGGTAATCTCGCCCCAGCTATAGAAGCGTTCGAGGAACGGATTGTGGATTTTCTCTTCGTGGATTTTAAGGAACTTCGAGCACAGCATAGGAACCAGCATCAGGGCGGTCGTCAGGGAGACAATAAGGGCCATTGTTACAATGGCGGCGAATTCGCCGAATATAATGGCGGTGACGCCGCCGACGAACATAATCGGAGCGAAGATGGCGATTGTAGTTAGGGTTGACGCCATCACAGCCACGCCGACCTCGGCCGAGCCGTAAATGGCGGCCTCCTTGGCACGCTGGCCTCTCCGGCGGTGGCGGTAGATGTTGTCGACAATAACTATGGCGTTGTCAACGACCATACCGACGGCGACGGCAAGCGAGGCAAGCGAATTCGTGTTGATGGTGTAGCCGGCCAGCCACATCAGTAAAAACGTTACAATCAGGGACGTCGGTATCGAAACGGCGACGATGGTGGCGGAGCGCAGGTCACGCAGGAAGAAAAGCAGGACCAGGAACACGAACAGCACCGCCCAGAGCACCGAGTCGCGGAGGTTCCTGACCGAGGCGAGAATGAACTCGGAGTTGTCTATCACTGTTTTGGCCACGACGTCGGGGGGAAGATTTTTTTTGATTTGCTCGAGCTCCGCAGCGACGCGGGAGGCGACTTCGACTGTGTTTTCGCCGGATTGTTTCTGAATGAAGATGGCCATGCCGTGCCGGCCGTTCATACTGACTTCGTAAGTGCGCTCCTTGAAAAAATCACTTACCTTGGCTACGTCCTTGAGCCGGATGGGTATGCCGTTTCGCTGTGCGATGATGACGTTTGCGACCTCATCGGGACTGGAAAATTCTTCGGGCGTGCGAAGGAGATAATCCTTGTAGCCGGTTTTGATGTTGCCGCCGGGAGTGGAGACGTTCTGAGAGGCAAGCACCGCCTGTAACTGGTTGAGCGAGATATCGAGGGCCGCCAGACGCGACTGGTCGAGGTCAACGCGGATTTGTCGCTGCAGACCTCCGCGGGCGGTTGCAGAGGCGACACCCTTGATTCGCTTGATGGGGTCGACAATCTGGTCTTCCACGATTTTTTCGAGGCGAGGGTAGCTGTCGTTGGCGGTGATGCTGATGATTTGAATCGGTTGCATAGCAAGGTCGAACTTGAAAATGTATGGCTTGTCCGCGTCATCCGGCAAAAGCGCCTCGGCCTGGCCTACCTTGTCGCGGACGTCGTTGATGGACTCGTTGATATTCTGGCCCCATTTGAATCTCAGTGTCACGGAAGAGATGCCTTCTTTCGACAGCGATATGACCTCATCGGCGCCGGAAACGGTGCTGACGGCGTCTTCAATCGGCTTGGTTATGAGCGTTTCGATTTCCTCCGGGCCCGCGCCTTCGTAGGAAGTGAGCACGCTGACGGCGGGGATTTCGATGTCGGGCATAAAATCAAGACCCAGAAGCGGTATCGACACAAGCCCCAGAACGACTATCGCGATGTAAATCATAAGTGTTGTAACGGGCCTGTTTACGGACCATTCGGCAAGTTTCATTTGATATCCCCCATACGAACGACTTCGACCTCGATGCCATCGATAAGGTATTGCATCCCGTTGACGACGAGCTTTTCGCCGGGTTTTAGCCCATCGGCGATTTCGCATTTGTCGGCCTGGATGATGCCGATATCGACCAGTCGTTTATGGGCCGTTAATTGCTCACTGGCGTTTTCAACGACATAAACGTATGTTTTGTCAACCTTGCCGCCGAGGACCACGTCGCGAGAGACAACCACTACGTCGTTTTTGCGGTTCGTAATGAGCACTATTTTTGTGAACATCCCCGGCTTGAGCAGCATCTGCTCATTGTCGAGACGAATTTCGATTTGAATGGTATGTGTCTGCTCGTCCAGCGCCGGCCAGACCGAATATACGCTTGCCTTGAACACGCGGCCGGGAAAAGCGTCGACGCTTAGCTCGACGGCAGTCCCCGCGGTGATTTCGGCTCCGTATTTTTCAGCGACGGAGGCGATTATCCTTACGGTTTTAAGGTCCGCCACGGTTACAATTTTGTCCCCCGCCTTTATCATATTGCCCTGGTCGATATGTTTTGCAGTGACGACGCCGTCGATTGGTGAGTTGACTTCGGACTCCCGCAGATTTACCTGTGCAAGCTTGAGGTTTGCTTTGGCGGCGTTCAGCGAAGCGGCGGCAAGCTCGGCTGCGGTAACGGCCTTGTCTTTGGCCTGCTCCGTTGCGGAGCCGGATTGATATAAGGAGAGCATTCGATTCTTCTCGCGTTCGGCATCGGCCAGCTCAACCGTTCGCGCCTCTGCGGCGGCCCTGGCGGCGGCTAACTGGGCAAGATATACGTCATGGTCAATCACAGCGAGAAGCTGACCTTTTTTGACCACAAGCCCTTCCTCCACGTCGGCCTTGCTCCCGTCGTCGCCAACGACCTGTAAGGACTCCACTCTTCCGGCCACCTTGGACGCAATGTCCACCACCTGATTGGCCCTTATCCAGCCGGTCAGCTCAATCGTCTGCTCTATCGCGCCCGTCGTTACGGTCTCGACTTCGACGGGGACGATTCTTTTGTCCTGTGGCTTCTGGCCCTTCTTGTGAAAGTAGCCGAACCAGAACGTCAGCGCCAGCAGCGCGGTGATTGCCAACCAGAATTTTGTCTTTGTCATCTTCATTTAATTTGCCTCGATACCCGGTGCGGTCTGTCCGTGTTCTGCCTCAAAATTCGTGATGGTTCCCATTGCCTTTTGCAGGTCGAGCTTGGCGACAAGGTGTGAATAAATGGCCTGGTAGTAATTGGCCCGCGCGGTGGTCAGTGCCGCCTGCGCGTCTATCATTTCGACCTGTGTGTGGATGCCTTCCCTGTATCCGACTTCGGCCAGCCGCAGTCCCTCTTCGGCTCGCGAGAGGTTGAGCTTTTGCGACTCGACGAATTCGGCGGCGTCTTCGATACTGAGCCGGGCCTTTGTAAGCTCAAACAACGCTGTTTCTTCTGTATCTACGAGGTCAATCTGTGATTGTTTGAGATGGGCTTTTTGCTCGATGATGCTTCCTTCACGTGCGAAGCCGTCGAACAGCGGCCAGGCGGCGACAATGCCGGAGCTGTATGCCCTGCCCCATTCGATTAGCGTTCTGTTGTGCGGGTCCGGCTTCGACCAGATGTTATCGTAATACGCGCTTATAACCGGGAAGTAACTGCTTCGTGCGATTGCGAGCAGCTCTTTTTGCTGCTTTATCCCAAGCTCTTTGCTGAACAGGTCGGGTCGATTTCGATAGGCGCTGGCCACGGCCTCCTGCATCGTGATATTGAACGGGCTGTAAACAAGCTCGTCTGAAAGTGTAAAGGTGCTGTCCTGGGAAACGCCCATTATTTTAATAAGGTTGGCTTTTGCGACGTTGATGGCGTTTCGACTTCGGATAAGCTCGGCGGTGAAGTTGGAAAGCTCCACCTCTGCACGCAGGACGTCAAAGTCGGAGGCGACGCCCGCAGTGCGTTTCTGCTTTACATCGTCGAGATGCGCCTGCGCCGATTTGACGGCGTCGCTGCTTATTGTGTAAAGGTGCTGGTCTAACAGGACGTTGTAGTAGCCGAATTGTGCGGCGTAAACGGTTTCCTGCACGGCCGCTCGGACGGCCTGGTCGGCCAGCAGCACCCCGAGACGGGCGGCGTTGATTATGGCTGGTATGGCGCCGCCGGCGAACAACGGCTGTGTGACATTTAGCCCGATAGAGTAATTGTTTAATGAGCCAAGCGAAATCGGCCCCACCGACGTGACCATATCGAGCCGTTCGTAATTGTATGACAGCGATACATTGGGCAGAATTGCAGAATATGAGCCGACCTCGGCTCCGCGGGCGGCCTCTCTTTCCTCGATAGTTTTCAGGATGGACTTGTTGTTTGTCAGCGTAAGCTTGAGGCAGTCTTCGAGACCGAGCTGGCCCGAAATTACCGGCTGGGTCTGCTTTTCTGCCTGCTTGCGACCTTCCCATTGTTTATACGCGGATTCCCGCGACAGGCCCACGTCGTTGTAAAACTGCTCTTTACTGACGCAGCCCGATAACACAAAAGCCGGCAGAAGAATTTTTATTGTTAAATCTATGATTGTTCGTTTCATTTCTGATTCCCTTTGGTAAACGCCCTGATGCCCGCCGACGAAAATTTCACTATGTGGTCTATCGCCTCATCGACATCAAAGGCCGCGACTGCCTGGGCGTGTCTGTCTTCGAACATCGTTTTTAGGTGCATAACGTGCACTAATTGGCCGACTATCGAATGAATGTTCATTTGCACGTCGTGCTTCTCAAGCTTCGGACAAATAACGTTCAGAGCTTCTTCAAGCGATTTCATTACCGGTGCGGCCATTTCCTCTATGAACATACTCTTGGGCAACTGCTGGTCTACCAGTTCACGTGCAAACAGCCGCATAAACCGCTCACTACGACCCCGGTCTGCGAACGGTTCGAGAAACGCGATGGCATAAGCACGCAGCAGCTTCTCGAGTGAACGGTTATTTTTGTCGGTCATAACTCTCTCGACAGCCGAAAGCCGGCTGTCCCGCATCTTCCTGAGACGCTCGCGAAACAGCTCTTCGTAAAGCTGTTTTTTGTCGCCAAAGTGGTAATTAACCAGTGCCAGATTACAATGGGCCTTTGTGGTAAGGTCCCTGATGGAGGTCGCGTCAAGCCCCTTGTCGGCGAACAGCTCCTCCGCGGCGTTCAGCAGCCGAAGTCGGCCGTCTTTGCCGTTTCCAGAGCCGGTATGTGCCTTTTTACCGCTCATTTAAGGGTCTCCTTAAACATTTGTTTAATACAATTGTATTAAACGTTTGTTTAAAACGTTTGTTTAATTCCGCACTTAGACATTCGGTTGTTAAGACTTAGTCTGTTGCCAAGGACCGGTAATAGCATTTGACTGCACTTTTCAGCGGGCACGAGATTGTCCGGACAATCAGCCGGCCGACCTCGATTGCGATGTTGACGTGGACCTTGATGTTTTGAACGTGCTCGTGTATGAATGCTCGTGTGTGTACCCGTATAACTGGCCTTTGAAGTAGATGATTTGCCGAGGTTTCTTGAAAAAAGGCAACGCCTTTACGCTGATTGAGCTGCTGGTCGTGATTGCAATTATATCGCTATTGATGGCGATACTCGTACCTGCCCTGAACAGGGCCAAACAGCAGGGACAGGCAACTGTGTGCAAGAATAACCTTCGTCAGATTGGCATTGCAGCGCATCTATACTGTGAAAACTGGGACTGGTACATTCCGCGCGGGACAGGCACAACAAACAAGACATGGTTCCAGCTTTTCATGCCTTACCTGTCCGAGCGTCCGAAGGGCAGCGATTACAGGAACGTGAAGATTTATCGCTGCCCGAGCTATCCCGACAAAAACCAGACCGTCTGCTATGTAAATAACGGCTGGGAGTTTGACGGTCCGAGTGATGACGTTGGACACGCGATAGACAGACCAACGAGGATATTCGGGCTCAGGCACCTGGACAAAAAAATTTACCTCGCGGACAACGAAGACGGCCCCTGGCGGGAAATCATAACACAAGAGGGAGACCCGGGCTGGCATACGTGCGATGTGTGGAGCGAGAGCCATCTGCCTACAAATCCGACTACTTCGCCGCCGGCTGCGTCTACCAGCAGGCGGGTTGCACAGGCCCGGCACAATAAAGGCAAGCAGAAACCGGGATGTCACTATTTGTTTCTCGACTGGCATGTGGGCTGGATTGGGGCCGATGAATCGGCCAAGAAAATGTGGAGATACGACCTCTGAGGCAGGGTCGTAAGCTCGGTATTATCTAAGCGCCCCGTCGAGGTCGGCTATGAGGTCTTCGGTGTCCTCAATGCCCACGGCTAAGCGAAACAGCGTATCGGTAATACCGAGGGCGTAACGCTGCTTTCGGCTGTAGTCGTAGTAGCTCACCAGCGCCGGGTGGGTAATCAGAGATTCGACTCCGCCGAACGACGGGCCTATGTGCATCAGGCGAAGCCGGTCGAGCAGCCGTTTCGAGTCCGCCATATTACCCTTGATGTCGAAGCTGACTACGCCGCCGCCCCCTTCCATCTGCTGAATGGCCACCTCATATTGTCGATGACTCGGCAGGAAGGGATAGTAAACCCGCCTTATGGCAGGATGCGCCTCAAGCCATTCCGCGACTCTAAGCGCAGATTCGTTCTGGTATTTAACGCGCAGGGGAAAAGTCTTCAGCCCGCGCAAAAGCAGGTAGCAGCAGTGCGGGTCTATAGTGCCGCCCATCGACTTGTGCAAATCGCGGATTTTCTCGATGAACGATTCTTTGCCAAGGACCGCGCCGGCTAAAATATCGTTGTGGCCCGCGAGATACTTGGTGCAGCTTTGCAGGACGATATCCATACCCCACTCGATGGGCCTCTGGTTGTAAGGCGTGGCGAAGGTTGAGTCAATGAGCGTCAAAACGTTGTGCTTTTTGGCGATTTTTTTTATCTTCACAAGGTCGAAGATGTTCAGGTACGGATTGGTGGGCGACTCCGAAAAAATGAAACGGGTATTTTTCCTGATGGCCTTTTCCATGACTTCATAATCGCCGAACGGCACAATTGTGCAGTCTATAGCGAACTGCTTCAGATATGACCGGCAAAACTCAAGGGTCTTTTTGTAGCTGTCATCGGTAATTACGATGTGGTCGCCTGACTGAACAAGCGAAAGAATGGTTGTGGTGATTGCGCTCATACCGGATGAGAATACGACGCAGTCTTCCGCCCCTTCCAAATCGGCGAGTCGTTTTTCCGCGATTTTAGCGGTCGGGTTGCCGTATCGGCCGTATTCGAAGTGCTCCTTGCCCTTCTTTGTGTAGTCCTCGATGGCCTTGCTGTTCTTGAAAGTATATGTCGAGGTCTGAATAATGGGCGTTGTCAGCGAGTCGGCGTACTTCTTGCGTGGTTCGCCGGCGTGAACCGCCCTGGTCGACATCGACGCCCGATTTTTATGCCTTTTTGCCTTTTTCGATACTTCCGCCATTGTCCTTACCTCTTTGCAGGATAGGATTTCTCACCGCAGTCCTATGGAATCCTTACGGATAACTCACGGAACTCGCGGAGTTTATAAAATTTTTCTCTGCGGTCTCTGCGGTAAATTTTTGATTGCCTTTTATCCGAAAGACGTGCCGGCTTCAAGTAATTTTTGTCGGAGAGGTGTTTTGAGGGTGTTAGCTGTTGTATATGCCGGCTAAGCAGAGAAGAAACGCGCACAGCCCCGCAAAGCAGACAAAGGCAAGCACACAAAGAAACGTATCCACGGGCAGAGTCATCGCCAGTGTGGTCATACCTGCGGTCGAGACCAGGCCGAATTTGCTCGACAGGGCAGCCACTAATGAGGCGGTGAAGCCAACCTCAAGAGATGCAGCGGTGATGGTGCAGGAGGTCGAGGCCGCCTTTGCAGAGGTGGTAATCAGGCCGAACAATGCAATCGCGATAAGGAAGTATCGCCTGTTGAAGCCCTGAACGGCAAGCTGTCTTCGCAGCGAATTTTTGGCGCGGAAAAACAGCACTCGCGACTGCAGTTCCGAGCAGTTCATCACCTCGGCGATTTCGGAATAAGGCATACCGTCGAAACAGCGAAGAATAAGGATGTTGCGATATTTGAGCTTGAGCCGTTTCATCGCCTTGAATACCGCGCTCGAGAGCTCCTTTCGCAAAAGCTCAGATAGCCCGTCGTTGAAGTCAACCGACGCCCTGTCATATATTCGCAGACGTTCGGACTCGGACAGCTCAATTTTTCTTTTGCGCTTTACTTCGCGGTAATAATGCTGGACTTTACCCAGCGCGGTTCTGTAGAGCCAGTGCCAGAACTTATCGACATCTTCGAGTTTGTTAATTGACTGTACCATAAATAGAATTGTCTCCTGTAAAAGGTCTTGGGTGATGCTATAATCGAGTGTTAGACGATATATGTACGCAAACAGCCGGTCCCGTACCGTCTCTGCGAGCCGGTCCATACTTTCCTGGTTGCCGAGCCGGGCCTCGTGAATCAGCCCGGGGCTGATATTTTGTAACGTAGTAGCCATCGTTTTTCCGTATATATAGTCCCGCCTGACTGTTATCCGTTACATATTTTCCACGATTTTTTTCAAAATCTCGCCAAAAGCAGTGAAAAAAAGCGTAACGCCTGTTTGTATTTTTGGACTTAAAGGGTGTAGGTAAGGCCCAAATCAGGCCTTACAGACCCGAAAATTCTTTTTGCCGGGCCTGAAGTTAACGCCCGGA
>Ga0307435_1000081_pt1 | contig 42197 bp, 43 predicted proteins | sample SalMarWE160470MG_FD_202164 | JGI IMG/M metagenome (GOLD analysis project Ga0307435, IMG submission 202164) | Salt marsh sediment microbial communities from the Plum Island Ecosystem LTER, Massachusetts, United States - WE1604-70 | ecosystem: Environmental > Aquatic > Marine > Intertidal zone >... | reverse complement strand
GAAATCGCGGGACCTGTCAATCCGTACGGGCAACGGGATGCTACCTGAAGGAAATTCTCAATAGATGCCCCCTGCCCCATGCCCGTTGCCCGTTGCCCAAAAAAGCTCGGCCCGCATCGAGGTGATGCGGGCCGGTGAGCCGGAGTGGGCGATGTCGCCATCGAGGCAGGAATACTGCGAGCTCGTGTTCAGGCGAGAGCGTCCTTACGTTTTCACAACGTGCGAGTTGAAAGCGCGGATCAGGAACACGTGTCCTTCCTCACTCTCCGAGGAGTCGCTTGGCCTTCTTTGGCTAGCTTCCCCTCATGGACATGGCTGAGGTGACGGGCTTCTTGATCTGCGCACCGGCCTTCTTGCGCTTCTTCCAGGACGAGAAACTGGACACATACATAGGCACGATCCTTTCTGGGCATGCCTGCTTCTTGCGATCGGCTCGTGACGCTACCTTGTTCCCGGCCTCGGCCAAAGAACACACGCCACGAGATGAAAAAATGATAGCAGACGCGTAAAAAGGAGGTCAACGCACTGCGTATAAAAAATGGTCCCACACCGAGAAAATCGGCGTGGGACCGGAGTGGACGGTTTGAGGAGGCTCAATCGCCTCTTGGCAAAGGCGCGGTCCGGAAGGTCACGGGTCCTTCCGGCAATACTCCTCGGGTGATCCTCATTTTTACGTACGCCTGCCCGTACTCATACGCCTCTGACGCTTGCGAGAGTGCTCCCGGTTTCCTGGCCGGGACTCAAGCGTTTGTGTCAGCTCCTTTGCGCATGTCGGATATACCGAGCACGAAACATCGCACGGATGAACCATGGAGCGCCGCTCCCTTTGGACGCTATCCGGGGACGGTTGCTCGCTCCTTTCTCAGCCCCTTTGAGCGGTGGCCTGCTATGGCGGTGCGTCTAGCTCTTGCGGACTTCCATAGTTAGGATTGGGCGATCCGGTGAATGCCTTCCTTCGGCACATCGATCTCCGACCGCGGCCGGCGATCTGACTCCCCTTGAGGCGCCTCGGTCTATGACCGTACGATTGGCGTTTTCGAAAGGAGCTGTTCAAAGATTACCCTTTGGCGCATGCACGGTCAAGGATAAAAAGTGGCCCGTACCCCGAGGAGGAACAAGGGGGTACGGGCCGATGGATCGCGGTCGTCTGAAGACTTCGAGGGCGCAACTTGGATTCAAGCTACTTGGCTGGGAGTGCTCGACGCCATCGAGCAACAGACGTTTCGCGTCCGGAAGTAGGCGGCTCGCATCCGCACGAAGGTGAGAACGAACGCGAGCCGAGGACGCCACCGTGAACGCCCTCAAAGTAAAGGGGATGGCGCTCAGCGCAGTGGATGTGGTTTGACCGACTTCGAAATTCGCCTTGCCTTGAGAGAGTTCGGTCTCGCTTCGCGTCGGGTTTGCCCTGACTGAGCGCCACCACTAAAAAAGAGCCTACCTCGCGCAATAAAACGCGTCAACCCTACTCCACGTCCGGAAAATACCGCACCTCCGGCTCCGCGCCCGGCCGGAAGATGATGGAGACTGCGTCGATGTGGTACGCCGGATCCGTCATGCCGCGTTCCTCAAAAAACCGGTGCGCCACGTCGTCGATGCGCTCGAGCTTCTCGTCCGTGATCGATTCCTCGGGAAGACCTGCGCGCAGGGATTTGCGCGCCTTCACCTCCACGATGCGGATCGCATCGCCCGCGCGCACCACGAGATCAATCTCCCCTTCGCGGCACCGCCAGTTCCGCGCGAGAATCTCGTGCCCGCGCGCGATAAAAAAATCCGCGGCGATCTCTTCGCCGCGATTCCCCAAAGCCCGCCGCGGGTCCGTGGATACACTCCCCTTTTCATCTGCGGAAACATCAACGGGACTTACTTTTTCTTCGGAAGCCATTTCTCTCGTTCCAGTCGTTCGTTATACATCTTCCGCTTCTCCGGTACCTCAACCCAAAGGTATTTGTAAATGGAATAGAATCCCCAGATGATCCAGATGATCCAAAGGATATAAAAGAAGCGCATGCTGAACACCGGAACACCTTGATACGTAAACACCCAGAGGAGCAATCCCACGAGCCCGCTCCACGTGAGGAGCGATGCGAACTTGCCGAGAGCCCGCTTCGTGGGCTTGGCATACCCTTTCTTTAAGAGGAACAGGGAGGTGCTGATGCCGACGAGCGTAAAGACGCCGAAAAGCACCAGGAGTCCGCGCTCGGCAACGGGAAGAAACGGGATGGTCCGAATGCTGAACCAGTAGTTCAGCGTAAGAAGTTCTTGCATAGATAGAGGATTTTTTACTCCATGAGCGGGCTCGTGTCAACGGATCGATGCCTGAAAGCCGATCGCTCCTACGATTCGATTTCGGTGATCGATGATCGGTTTCTATTTCGGCGGCTTCAGCGCGGTATCCGTCCGCTTGAATACGAGCGCGTAGTGCGCTTTCCCCGCATCGAATTCATCCTCGAACCGAAACTCCGGAATATCAAAAAGATCCTTCACGTCCTGTACGGACAGGCGCTGATCCGTTGGCGGACCGATGGCGGTCGCCTGACGCTTCCAATCGATGACAACGGCTCTTCCGCCCTTCTTCGTGAGCCGAGCCATTTCTTTCACCAGGTGCGGACGGTTCTCGGACAAAAAGATGTTATTCACGAGGAGCGTCAAATCCACCCCGGCTTCCGGGATGTGCGCGGCGCGGTACACGTCTATGTCCGACCATACGTATTCGATGTTCGTGTACTGATCCTCTTTGGCGCGGCGCTCCAAAATGACGAGCGCATCCTTGAGGATGTCCACGGCGTACACGGTTCCCTTCGGTCCGACGAGCTGCGCCGCCGGAAACACGAAATGCCCGATCGCGCCGCAACCGAGGTCTGCGACGCGCATGCGCTCATGAATTCCCGCGCGTTCGAGCACGCGAAACGGATTGATGAGCTCCGAACCGGAACGGAGAATCATAGGAGCGATTAAACGATTCCGCCGATGGTCGCTTCGAGAAAGGCGTTCCAAAGGTTAAATGCCACGATCATGCCGATGAAGCAAAAAGCGATGCCGATGAGCTTTAATAGCAAGTTGCTCCCGCCGCCGCCGAGCTTGCGCTCGGCCCATTCGATCGGACCGAAAAAACCGAGAACGGACCGCGTACGGATGACCGTGAATACGCCGGCGCCCATAATCGCGAAGCCGATGAGGATGCGTAAAAAGAAATTCATATGATTTTCAGTATAGCAGATTGTACATTTCTACGATGCTTCGTCTGAACGCCCCGAAGAAGTCACGATAAAAAAGATAAGGATGATGATGATAACCGTCAGGAGAACGGCTCCGGCCGCAATGGGTCCGCTCAGCGTATCACGGCCCGCAACGTACGGCTCCGATCGAAGGTCGTTCGATGCGGCGGCTGTTGCGGATTCAAACACAACCGATTCTCCGAGAATGGACTCCCGTTCGGCTCTAATCTCCGAAGGCGCCGATTGTCCGTCAATGTTCTCGATCGCCTGCTCGGAAAGGTTCGAACGAAGGACATCAAAGAACGCATCGTCCTCCTGTGCGAGCACGGGAACGACGGCCATCGCGAGGATGGCTATTCCGATCGGAATGATGAGTATGCGTTTCATGCACTTGATCCGTTAACGCGGAAACAACTATTCATCCAGCGTCCACATGTCCAAATCTTTTGCGCGTTTCACATCGCCGTCATAGCCTCCGCGTCGGACCTCCGCGATGACGTCTTCCTCCGTATCCATGCCGATGTAGTGCACGATGCGCACGTGCTTCGCTTTCGCTCGCGCGGAAACCTCGCCGACTTCAAACGGCGTGAGATGGCCGTATTTGACCTTATCCTCATACCCGATGCGGAACGCCTGTTCGCAGATGAAGATGTCCGAATCCATCGCGGCATTAACGAGGCCTTCGCACTTCGCGCTGTCTCCGGAGTACGCGACAACGCCGTACGGCGTCTCAATGCGATACGCCACGCACGGATGCTGTCCGAACGCGTGGTACACGGGGAACGCCTTGAGCGTCATTCCGGGCGCTATGCCGATGGAACTCCCTTCATCAACCGGAACGAAGCGCGGCGTGAACTCCGCCCAATATTTTCCGTCGTTCTCCGGCACGTGCCAGCGCCATACCGCATCGAATCCTTCCACGAGCGCCGAGGGGAGATAGATGGAACACACGCCGAACTCATGGTGGTCGTCGTTGAAGATGCGGCGGCAGGATTTTGCCTGCAGGAACTGCGGGAGCGCCGCATGATCCGGATGCGCATGCGTCACGGCAACGTGCTGGACGTGCCCGTAATCGTAGCCGGCTCTTTGGAGCTGGTAACGAACGCCCGCTCCGCAATCCAGGAGGATCTGCGTATCGTCAACGTCGACCAAAAAACCGGGAGGCCGGCGGTCCTTCATCTCGCATCCTCTGTAGCAGTTCGAACAAACGCCGGTTCCGAGGGCAATGACTTTTAATCCCATAGATTGAAATTATTGTAGCATCTCTGCAAGCAAGGGACTGGGGAGAAACATGAAAAACAGATAAATTTCTAACAATACCGAATATCGAATTTCGAATATCGAGGCTCCTCAAACGATGACCCGCTGCATGATGGAAGTTTTTCGATATTCAATATTCGATATTTCAAACGATCGTCTCAAGCGCTTCCGGCAGCTCGAGACAGCGCTCTTCGGTGATCAGGTGCCCCTTGGCCTTGGGCTCGATGACCGGAACGCCGAACTGATCCGCGAGCCACTTCCCCTCTTCGAACGGGACGATGTAGTCATGCCTTGAGTGGATGACCGTCCATTTCCGCGCTTTGGACTTGATCGCTTCGAAGTCGATGCTCTCCGTGAACCAACCTGTCCATTCTTCCATTTTTTTGACGATGGCGCCGGAGAGGTACGGCCTGCCCACGCCGCTCACGAGCACGGCCTGTGCAACGGGCGGCCCTCCATACTCCTGAAGGGCGAGCAGGATGGCCGCGCATCCCAAAGAGTGGCCGATGAGCACCGTGTCCGGTCCCGTGATCGAATCCTTGACCATGCGAACCCACGCATCGCGTTCCGGCAGTAAGGGATTCGGGAGCTTGAGCGCCTCGGTTGTAAACCCTTTGGCTTCCAGTTCCTTTCGAAGCCAGGGAAACCAGGCATTGTCCGGCCAGCCTTTCCAGCCGTGAACGAGAATAGCGTGCATATAATCAAAGGCTACATGACGGGGACACTGATTACTAGCGCATGCCCTTGACAAAATCCCTTTTTTCTGATATCTTCCTTCGTTAAATCGTGATATTGAAACACGAGGAAACGGAGGGTTCGATGAAAGGTCTCATCATTCTGAGCATCAGCCTTGTCTGCATCGTGACCGGCATGCAAGCCATTTCAAGCGGTCTCCAAAACAACACGGAGCACAGCCGGCGCATCGACCGGATCACTGATCTCAGCAAATCTCAATAAACAACAAAACCCCATGCTCCCGCACCCCTTAGCCCATGCTTGGCCGAGGGGTGCTGTGATATTGGATACCAAAAACTTTCGTGCAAACGAAAGTTTTTGGTGGTTTCGCGTTTAACGCGATGGTGGACGCTGTAGGATTCGAACCTACGGCCTTCTCGGTGTAAACGAGACGCTCTAACCAACTGAGCTAAGCGTCCATAAATTTGTGCAGCGAGTGTAGTGCAAATTGATCATTCTGTCCAGAGTAAAAACGACGGACGAGCCGTCGTTTTTACGTGGTGCGCAGGAGAGGACTTGAAGATAGTCGACGCATCATTGTGCAATGATACGACATGATCGCTCGTCGCACACGATGCGCTGCGCAGAGCGGAGAACCCATTGGACACGAGCACGAGTCCGTCCGTGCTGATCCACGACGGACCACGTCAACTGACAAAAAGTGGCCACCAAAGCGGCCACCAAACATGCAGACCCACCGCACGCCACCATCACGGCGAGGGCGGCGGTGTGGTTCTGACAATCTCCGACATGCTCGTCATGCCGGCATGCTGCCCTGCACGTGGCCCGCACACAGGGCCTGAGCGGTGTTGAAGTCACTAGCAAGAATGCGCGTACATCTTTCGATAGCGATTGATCCCGTCGTAGAACGATCTGTCCAGTAGTCTCCCTGGAGTACAGCCGCAGGTGGACCGCCAACGCGAAGGCGAAGCCCGCCATAGTGAATAGCGCTGCGCTCTCTCACGTCCGAATGAGGCTCATTCCGGTAGACGCCGATTACCTGCACAACTCCGTCGCGCTTCTCAATCCTGGCGGTCGTCGTTGATGAGTGCGACTCTTTCGTCATCATCGAAACTTGAATCGTAGAAGCTGTCTGCTCTATCGTGAAGTATGCCTCAATGGGCGGCACCTTTTCGCCTGTGTCGGGATCCGTCCACTCCGACCGCAGCGTGCCCTGCCAAGTGCCACGCAGGTCTGGAAGCTTCATCAGCCAGGGGTGGATGCAAGCCCAAAGGTGGTTCTCATACGCCCAGAACGCCACGGACATGATCGCTGCGACGATGGTGAGCGGCTTCCAGAAGCCTTGAGGAACTCCGACGCCCATCACAATCAGAGTTACCGACCACACCCCGGCTACGAACAGGACGAGTGCACGCGGATTGAACCAGGTCATAGCTCACCGATTCCCGAATCCCACATAGTTCCAGGCGGAGTAGAGAAAGTCCTTGGCCTGAGTGTCCGTCCAACGTTGTGTCGGGCGGAAGAGCCACTTCAGGCCGCTTACCTCGGTGAACTTGGTGTGTTCAGCCTTATCAAGTCGAGTCCAAAGCCAGCCAATAACCTGCTTCACATCCTCGAAATACGTCTCCGCGGACCGATTGAACGTGTCATCGGGAACGTTGTGGACCATGCACTCGATCAAAAACGACGAGATCGGCGTGGCAGCTCGACCCGCCGACACATCGGGAGCGTCGGCCATCTCACTTCGCAAACGCTTGATGATGCGAGTCACACGCTTGAACCGTTTCCCCGTGGCAGTATTTTTTGCCACGCCTTCATCATAGTGCTGCTGGTGCCAGTTCACGATGCCTGATCCCTGTACCTTCATCTCAACGCCTTCATGGAAGAGGCACCTTCCATCGCCTTCTCTCCGACTGGTGTAGCGCCGATGCTGAAAGAACGCTGCGACGTCGGCGTCCAGCCGATAGGAATTCTCGTGTACGTCAAATGCCTTCCGCCCGTCGGTCACCCCCGAACGGAACTTCGCCCGAAGTGCCGCGCCGACATCCGCACGAAAAGCGTCAAACGATTCATTTGATGGATTGAACTCCGCAATCTCCGGAGTGATGCCCTCCGGCAGCTGATCGTAGAAGAACACTTCGTTGAGCACGACGGCAATGTCGACGTCGCTATCGGTTCGAGTGTTGGTGCTATTGCGATACGACCCGGTCGCATACACGCCGATGTTTCGGTTCGCCAATTTCGGCGATCTGCGAATCGCATCGCGGATCATCCGCTCCGCATTTGAAGCTTTCTGGTCCTCGGTTTCAGATGGCGGCTGAGCCCACTGTCTGAACGTCGCGTGCCAATCGCGCTGGTCTAAGTTTGGGGACATACACCGATGAACCGTACAGTCAACGCAGAGATCAGACAATACCTCGCCCGCCGACGCCGCAGGCGGCCCACCGGGGCGCCAATTGCACGATAGCGGCTGAGGCTGCAAAGTCCACGCCCTATGCCCATCTACCAACGAAAGGACCGCCACGAGTCGTGGTACGTCGACTTCCGCGCGGACGGCCGCCGCATACGACGACGTTCGCCAATCCAGACGCCCGAAGGGGCTGCGGAATTCGAGCTGTCACTACGTCGTCAGCTTGAAGCTGCCTGCGAGCCTTGCGATATCCTGCCTCTTGCCAGCAGCGCAACGTTCGCCGCATTCGCGGAGCGCTGGATGACTGATTACGTTGCCGTGGCCAACCGCGCTTCCACCGCCCGAGAGAAGCGATACGCACTGAATCGCCGCTTGCTCCCGGCCTTCGGCCACCTCCCCCTCAGTCACATCACGACGAACATCATCGATGCGCGCGTCGCAGAGTGGATGCGCGAGGGGCTCGGAGTAAAACGCATCAACAACGTCTTGACCGTGCTGCGCCGGGCGTTGCGGTGTGCAGAAGAATGGGGCCTCCTAGATCGCGTACCGCTCGTCCGGCATCACCGGTACTTCCCACCGGTTCCGCGATACCTCACCCGCGTCGAATCGGATCGCCTTCTCCAGGTCATGGAACCGGGCTTCTGGCGAACGCTCGTGCTCTTCATGTTGCGCACCGGCGTGCGGTTCGGTGAAGCGTCTGCCCTTCGATGGGAAGACCTCGACCTCGATTCTGATCAGCCTTTCGTGGCAATCCGGCGCGCCATCTCAGGCGGCGAGGTCGCCGACCCGAAGACCGCGGGCTCTCGCCGGACCATTGCACTCGTCCCCGAGCTCGTCATCGCACTTCGCGTTCTGCACCACCAGCGCCCGACCACCGAGTGGGTCTTCACCGCTCCATCTGGCAGATTCTATCGCCCCGATAATTGTGCGTCTGTGCTGAAGCGCGCATGCCGAAGGGCCGGAGTCCCTGTGGTCACCTGGCACAAGCTCCGCCATTCGTGCGCAACGCAGCTCCTCGCGAGTGGCGTTCCACTGGCGGCGATCAAGGAGCTTCTGGGCCACACGAGCATCGAAGTGACCACGATGTACGCCCACGTGGCGCCAAACCTCATGTGGGACTACATGCATGTACTTTCGTCGTCCAATGACACGCTACGGACGAGAGCGTGCCAGTGAGCTACTTCTTTTTCGCCTTCTTCCCACGCGATACCGAACCAGAAGCTCCCTTCGCCGTGCGATCGCATGGAACATCGAACGCCAGCACCGTCAGGATCAGCTCCCTCGCCTCGTCGTCACGATTTCGCAGCACCGCTCGGAAGTCGCTCTCGGCAAGCTGGGCGAAGTCCTTCTTGAAATTCGCGTGCGATTGGATTGCTTCTGGGATCTTCGCCAGCACGTCGGTAAACCCTGCCTGCCGGTTGAAAGCAACGATGGCCAGCTTCGTGTCTCGCCATGAGGCGTAGCCCAGCACCTGGTCGATTGCCGCCTGAAGCGACTTTGGGCCATCCCAGAACTTGCATTCCGCGATGAAGATGTTGCGTCCTTCCTCCCGGATGAGAATGTCGGTCTTGCCGTCGTAGTTGAACGTCTCGCCCGTTGCGCGGCCCTCGAATTGACCATTCAGCTGCACCAAGAAGTGCGTTCGCAGGTCCTCTTCGCCCATCGTCTCGAATGCTCTTGGACTCTGTTCCATGACGTGAACCATGTTCCGAATGATGTCCAAGATGCTCTCGTATTGCTCGATCGCGAGCGCCGGCTCCGGCACGAACGGCTTGGAGGATGCTTGTGGCGGCGCGGGGACGACCTTCCGCCGCACGTCCGGCACCGCGAATGTGGCCGGAGCATCGACACGATGCTTCAACGGGAAGCCAAGGGAAGCAACGAGATCCTGTGATTGGAGAAGACGTGTTCGGCGAGCGTCGATGACCTCTCGCGCGGTTCGCTCAAGCGTCGCGTTGAAGGCTTCGACGTCGCGTTCCACCCATTCGAGATAGCTCGCAACCTGCGCCAGGTCGCTTTCGAACTTCGTCTTCACGGCCTGCGCTTCTGCCTCGGGGGTCGCGTGGTACGCGATCTGAAGCTCGTTCCGCACAATCGCGCCTGTTGGCAGCGTTGTCGTGATTGAGGACGGGCGCATCGTGAAGAGATGGGGATCGCCCACGAATGGAACGTGGAAGGTAATGAGTGAGGCGGGAATGTAGAACGGTCGCGATCTGTCGCTAATGAAACGTCCGTTGTCCAAGCTGACGTCCACCCGCGATTCTTCCTTCGTAACAGAGATTGCCTCCCGTTGGAGGCGCGCCGGTTCCAGTGCGAATTTCTGTGCGAAGTATGTGGCAAGATCCGCTGGAGGAGTATTCAGTAGCTTGGCGCCTTCGTAGGCCTCGATCGCAAGACGCAGCCGCCGTTTCTCGCCCTCCAGCACAGCGTACAGCTCATCGCCCGAAAAGAGATGCTCGTCGGCGACCTCAAAGATGTTCATATCGACCCAGCATACACCTTCGCGGCATGCCCACGAAATCCGAGCCTGGCCACCAATCCTCTCCTGCCCCCTCGCCCCCGCGCATCGCGATCACTTTCGCACCACGCCCGCGCACCCAAACGCACCTCGCACTCCCCCGCGGTGCCCACCCGGAGAGGACTCTCATGGTCACCTGAGAATCACGAACGCAAAAGCGCCGCTTGGTTGCGACGCTTTCCGCTGGTGCGCAGGAGAGGACTTGAAAGATAGTCGGCGCATCATCGCGCGATAGAACGACATGATCGCTCATCGCACGCGATGCGCCACGCAGAGCGGAGAATCCGTGGCGAGCCGCCGCGGCTCCGTTCGTGCTGATCCAAGACGGACCTCGTCGTCTGACGACGAGTGGCCACCAAAGCGGCCACCAACATGCGGACCCACTGCGCGCCACCATCACGGCGAGGGCGGCGGTGGGTTTGCTTGCAGAGACGAAAGCCGTCGCATCTGATCGGATTGCCTAGCTTCCAGAATGGATGCTACACGTACACGATGGCAAACGGTTCAGCGCCTTGGCGTCAGCGAGTACTTCAAGCCATTCCGTCCTTTCCAGGCGAAGCTCAAGATGAGTCATCATGGACTCCGGGATATATTCGCTTGGCATCGTGCGGCTACAGCCTGCTGCAGGCGCTACCGCATCTCGACACCGTGTCGGGGTTCACTGCTAATGATAGACCGGACCCGCGCCCAATCCTCCCTATGCTCTTCGAGAAGGTTACAAGCGGCAGTGAGCTCACGGCGGAGGAGCGCCGCGCATATGCTTTTTGGGCGGCTGGCCATTTCCTGAACGCGGCTCAGAGCCGCATCGCGGCAGCCCTTGATGCGATCGTGAACAATCTCATGTTGCGCCTGCTACCAAATGCCTCCGATGAGATCGTCGATAATCTCTTGCACCTGTACCCTTCAACTCGCGTCCATATACTTCTCGCCACATGGAGCGTGGATGAACCACTGGCGAGGAAACTCGAGCTGCTACGCGAGGCATTTGGATCGTTTGCTCCAAGCTACCGCGAAGTCGATCATCACGTCGCGAACTGCCGGTTCAGTGACTTGACACTCGATGTCGCGGACAAGTGGGACGGAGAAACGCGTACGCGTCTCCCTGAGCTCAAAGATGACTGGCAGGCGGTCGTCCTCTGCTGGTCACGCTGCAATATGTGGAAGCATCTGCCAGACTCCTCACACGAAGCGCGGCTCCGACTTTCAGAAGTCCACTTCGTTGACTGGATCTGGTCATACCGCGGACTGTGCACACTGAGCGACTTCTGGAAAAGTGACGCGGAAGGTATGAGAAAAGGGGGTGGTTGATACACCCCCTTCGTAGCGTGAACTGTAGGTGAGTTATTTCCGAGCACAGAGAATCTGCTCAAGTCTCAATGAATGCCCTTGTGCCGATTGACGGACCGCGACGCGGCGTAGAAATCTCTCGCGCTTGACGTCTTCCGTCAACCCGTCCAGCACACGCTTCAGATCCCGAATCCGATGAAGAGCTTGATGCGTGAGAACCGTGCCGGGAAGCAGCGGCGTCATTGGCTTCCAGGGGGTGTTGCGTGAAAGTTCTTCCACCTCCGTGTTGGCGATGCCTACAAAATGGATGAGTCTATCCCACGTTCCTCTCTCCAGTATTGCTGCTCGCTTAGATGCTTCGGCCGCCTCTAGCACCAAGACTTCTAGGCATCGTTCGAGTGGCAGGTGCGGATCCATGCCGCCACGGATTTTGGAAATGAGAATTTCATCAGAGCAAGCGTCCAGCTGGCGACGCCAGAGCGCTTGGTCCGGGAGCAATTGAACACCGAGGATGGTTGCTACGGAATGCTGTTCAGCATCGCGTTCCACATCGTCCAACGAGGGAGCCATGTTGTATTCGTCGCTTTCCCTCTCTTGTCACTCCTGCCCGCGTTCCGAACCATTCGGAACGAAGGACGAGCGACAAGGAGGTCGCGAGTGCGCGTTACGCGGTCCGGCTCCTATTTCGGTGCTGTTATAGCACCAGCGGGCTCGGGAGGTCAATGTTGCCAGCCACCGCAATCGACATCCTGCGTCGTCAGCCGTGGCCCCGTCCCCATCATCGCCATTTCAGGAGCCACCGTACACCCCGCCGAGCCGGGTGTCGAGATCGCGAGGGTGCGCGTACCTCCGCTGGCCACCAGTCCTCTCCTGCCCCCTTGCCCCCGCACACCACGATCGCTTTCGCACCACCCCAGCTCACCCAAGCTCACCTCGTACTCCCCCGCGGTGCCCAACCGGAGAGGACTCCCGTAGTCACCGGACGATCACGAACGCAAAAACGCCGCATGGTTACGACGTTTCCACATGGTGCGCAGGAGAGGACTTGAGTAAGAAAAGCCTCCAGGGGCGTCGGAATCATGTCGATTCCGGCGAGTCGGGGTCGTGTGATTGTCGCCACCCTTCGGGCCAGTCGATGGTTAGGTCGGCTTCATTGGGGCCATCCTTGAACAGAACGCCGATGTGTCGGTAGTAGTCCCGAACTTGCGGCCACGGCGGCGGTGTCGGCACGAGCCAAGTGAGAAAGTTCAGGCCGTGAAATAGGTAGTGCGCACCGGCGAGGGCCTGAGCCGAGTAGTACGGAATGAACTGGAGCTCAGTCCGGAGCGCTACCTGCCACCCCCACGGCGAAGCCGCCCCAGCTGTACGTCCCACGTGGATGAGGAAGCTGGGATTGACCGAAGGCAGCAGAAGCAAGTTCGATCGGCGGTGCGTCGGCCGGAGACCCATCGGCCCATGTTCTTGGGCGTCCCGAGACGACAAAGAGGTTGATTGTGGTCTTCAGAAACCAGCGCTCAAGGAGCGGACCCTGGGCCCGGTACTCCCGGCGCTCGCCCCGGCAGGTGCGACGCGATGCGGCGAGCCAGCTGTCCAGTTCCGAGATGACCTTGAACGTGCGACCCGCCTCGTTGTCGACGGCCGATAGCTGCCCGTTGTGACCTCTGCAGAGGATTCTTCTGCGCAGCCTCCTGCGACCGATGACGCGAGGCGGACTGGCAGTCCACGGCGGACCTTGAGCGATCACGGTACTGCCCGTGAAGAGAGCGTTGGAGACCACGTGTTCGCCGCTGATGCCCCCGGCACAACCATCGAGTACTCGTGCCCAGCAGACGTTGGGTGTACGGTTCCCCTTCCTCTTCATGTCGTTTCTCAGTGGTGAGGTTACTCAACCTTCGATAGCTCCTGCTCCCACCAGTCAACGATCTTCGGCGCCAGCTTCGAGACGTCCACGGTTGAACCGAACTTCGCCGCCGCCTCACCATCGAGATGCAGGACCAGTCGAGTTCTGTCGAACGTACGGTCGAAGGTCTTGTCGAACGTACCCGCGGTGCCGGTCCCCGCGACGCTCTTCAGACTCGAATCGTTGAGACGCAGGTGCTTCAGGCCATTCGCGACGTGCTGGCAGATTGCGAGGAGGGGTGAGGCTTCGATGATTTGCCTCCGGTGGGCCTTGTTCTCGTTGCCGGGGTAGAGCCAATCGAGGAGATGAAACGCGGTCACGAAGAAGTCGAACGTCGAATAGGCGTCCAGCGGCTCGTCCCGGACGCGGCCGCAGTCCTTGCGGAGCTTCTTCAGCAGGTCTTTTGGTGTACTGAGTCCAAGCCAGGATTCTGTCATTGTGCCTCGCTGGTATCCTGATGGTGGGCAACGCGCACCATCACCATGGCGAAGGCGGTGCCAGCTATCGTACTCCAGGCCGCTGGTGCAGGCGAGTTCAGCATGCTTGCCATCGATCGCGATGCACGCAGCATGCCCCTACGGCTGCCGCTACCAGGTGCAGTCCGGCGAGGCGGGGCAATCCGGGTCGAGGCCATCAACCAGCTCATCACCGTCATCGTCGCTTCCGTCACAGCAGAGCTCGCAGCCGGCCGCTTTCGTGCAGACGAGGAAGTTACAGGCGCCGGTCGGGGACCACTCGCCGACGTACCATTCGATGAACGGCTCGGGGATCACTTCGTTCCCATCGATCCACATGCGGATGTTGCCGACGCACGACGGGTCCACAACTGGCGTTGCGTCGTTGTTGGGATTCTCGCAGCCCCAAGGCCCCTCGGGGGGGTCTCCCGCCGGATAGAGCTGGAAGCGGAACAGGCTTTCGTCCGCAACGCAGGTCCAGATGTACCGGTTGCCGTTGGGGATGTACTCGTACCAGTCCAGAGCATCGGGCATGTCTGAGTGGATGTGGTCGAAGCAGTCTGCCTCGACCTCGACGGTGTGGCCGCAGGAGCAGGCGGGAAACGCTGCGCAGTCCGGATCGTCGCAGTCGAGAAGTCCATCGCAGTCCCGGTCTTCGCCATCGCAAAGCTCACCGGTGGCCAGGGGTTCAAGGCACGCGAGCGTCGTGCCGTTGCAGGCATAGGCGCCTTCCGCGCATGCTCCGGGCATGCCGGTCATACATGGGTCGCCCTCGTGGATTCCGTCCGACAGCTCGGACGGATCACCGTCACAGTTGTTGTCAATGGCCTGGTCGGAGCACGTCTCGGGAGCATCCGTGACTTGTCCCTCGCACGCGCCCCAGACTCCGCTAGTGCCGCACGTCCGGGTTCCGCCGTGGCATGCGCCGATGTCCTCGGTGCCCGTCGTGCCGGTGTAGCAGTCCTCGACCGTTCCGGGCACACACGCTGAGCATCCCAGACCGTCCACGCAGGTTTCTTCGGAATCGCAAGCTGTGGCCTGGGTCACGACGTTGCACTGGCCGTCGTTTACGCAGACGGCCTCAGTAGCCTGGTCCAGACAGACGATGCCGGGCGCTACGCACTCGTCAACGCACCCGCCTCCGGAGCCGCCTTCGCCAGCCGTGCCGGCAGCGCCGCCGGTGCCCGTGGTGCCACCGGTACCGCTGTTGCCCCCGGAGCCCGTGGTGCCTCCGGTTGCGGGCTGGCCTCCGGTGCCGCCCGCTGTAACGCTGCCCCCTGACCCGCCACCTGTGTCAGCAACGTCCACGATCACATTGTCGACGCGCAGCGCAACCGCGTCTGATGGGAACTCGTAGATCTCGCCCACGTAGACCACGACGCCCGTCCCGTATGCGCACGCGGGCAGTGAAACGGAGATCGTGCGCCAGTCGCCCCGCTGCAGTGTACGGATGGTGGGCGGTCCGCAGGTTCCGCGCTGCACGTACAGCCGGATGTCACGCGGGCCGTCAGCGGTGAGGTAGGCGTCGAACGCGAGTGTCGCATCGAGCGCGGTATCGAGAACGACAGGCACGGAAAACCGTGCTGCCTCGTAGGGCTGATACGACGCGGCGCCGTACCATGCCAACGCCTGCCCGGGATTTCCCTCGCTGACCTCGGTGACGAGGACCGGACCGCCCATGTCCACCACCTCGATGTCGTTAGGTAGCGTCGTCCCGCCGGACGTCCGCGGCCACCATGCCTCCTCGAAGTCCGTGCACCAGTAGTGGCCGGTGCAATCCATGCCCCCACCCGCGCCGGCGGCGCCACCCATACCGCCGCTTCCAGCAGTGGCTCCCGTGCCGCCAGTACCCGAAGTCCCACCGGTTCCTCCGGTGCTATCGACCACCGAGAACGTTCGCACAAGCGACCACGTGCCCCAGTCCGCATCCTCCAGTCCGCCGGCACCGATGCCCTGCACCTGCCAGTAGCGAACACCGACGTCGGGGTTTGGAATGACTACGGAGGTGTCCGCTTCGTTGGGGGCAATGAGTTCAACCGGCGTGCACGAGAGCGCCTCGTCCGAGCAGACCTTGTACCGCCACCGCGCCGCTTCGACGGGTGACGTTCCGGGGGCTGCCGGTGCCCAACTGAGCGTTACGCTTGAGCCGGCGACGAACTGCGCGCCGTCGGCGGGAGACACAAGCTGCGGCGATGCGACGCAGCAGTCGGTGGCGCAAGTGCTGCAGGTCTCGCCGATGTCCGGCTCGCACACCCCGTCCGAGCAGTTGCAGTAATCTGGCTCTCCGGGGTCGCTCTCGTAGCACCCCAGCCCCCGGCAGTCCTCGAGCACCGAATACACGCCGTCCACGCAATCGAGCAGATCCGTGTGGGTGCTGTCGCAATATGCGCCGTTGCCAAACGGGCAGCATGGAAGCTCGCAGGGTCCGCCGCAGTCAATGCCGCCTTCTCCCTGGTTCTGGAGACCGTCAAAGCACGTGATTTCGGCCGTATCGGGAAGAACGCAGTGCCTGGTCGCGTCACAATCGAGACCCGCGATGCACGGGTCACCCGTATCGCAGCAGGGATTGCCTTCGATTCCGCAGTCGGGCGCGGCGTCGATGCACGTGCCATCAATGCAAACATAGTCTCCACTGCAGCTGCCGCCAACGCAACACACGTCGCCCAGTTCACCGCAACCGAGACATTCGGTTGACGACGAGCAGACCGCTTCATCGCAGTCATGTATGCCGTTGCAGTCGTTGTCGATGAAGTCGCCGCAGACTTCGCCAGAAGGTGGTTGCGAACAGTGGCATTCTCGTGTGTAGAAGGAATACGCCTCTCCACCTATGTGTCCGTCCTCGTCATTACAGTCTTGTGCATAGTCACCCAGCATGCTGAGCGTACAGTCCTCGTTCCCGCAGACCCGTAGCAAGAAGTCATGATCTCCATCCACGCAGTCTCCGGGCTCGCTTGGCTCAGCGTCGGGCAGGAATCGGCCAAGCGCAGAGTATGGCAGACAGACGCGCTGTGTGAGGTAGTAGCCATTGTGGTCACTGAGACTGCCGGCTTCAGCGCATGTGGGGGCACCCAGAAAGAAAGGGCAGTAGCTCTCAACCAGCCGAATGCCCCACGGTGCGTAGGTACATGTATTTGGGATGATGGCGACATGTAGTGAAGCACGACTAAACCAAGCTCGGCTGGTGCACTCATCCGGATCCAAGTGAGTCAGTGCCGTACTGATCGAGTATGAGAACCAATACCAGGTATTTTGCCTTATTCGGTCAGCACGCCTGACGCCAATCGCGAAATTCCCGAACGTATCACTATCCCCGATGTTTTCGAACTTCGCCTTGGCTCCTATGGCGTCAATCATGCCGCAGCTTCTGCCGACATCCGCGTACGCCTCATCGGGTGTTCCTGGTACTCGATAGTTCCAGACGTCCACGTACGGCTCGAGGTCAGGTTGTCGGTGTTCTAGATTGGACTCGACGCCCATGGACGCAAGGTCGGTAGTATTGTCATATCCGTTCTTCGGGCCGGCGTAGCACTTGTCGTCTACGAGCACCTCGAACTCCGCGGCAGCGTCCGCTGGGAAGTCGGGGTCTTCGCTCCAGCGAAGCCAGACGGTGAGTGTCTCCGTGTCACCGGAGAAGCGCACCTCCGATGGCTGCTGAAACGCATGGGAGAAGGATGACGCCAGGAGAAAGGCCAGCACGATGCTGGACAGAGTGCCTGAAGTGCGGGGAGTCACGGCTGACCCTCGTCTGGCACGGGCAGTTGTTGCGGCGTCGGCGCTGGGGGTGCCGAATCCGCATCGTCGAAAGCGAGGGTCAATTCGTCAGAATGGGACGACCAGAACGAGAGGAGGTGACTGGGACGTGCTAGCAGCGAGACTGTGGTCACAGAGTACGAGTCGTTCGTGAAGGCCCAGTCCAATCTGGCCCGGACACCTCGGAGAAGCTCATCCGGCGCGGCCACAGTGCGACTCGTCCAGCGCGCCAAGACAACCTCCTCGACTCTCTGGAGTACTTCGGCGTCGGGCAGGGGAGCATCGAGCTCCGCGCTTGTCGAGATTGGCCCGTTCGCTTCCACCGGGACCTGCAACCCAACAAGGTTCACCTCGTCTGCACGCACCTGTCCAAGGAGCTCCGGAAAGGCATCAGCAGGCACGGGCTCTGAGAATCGCAAGGTGACGGAAACTGGGCTGTCGCCTGCGAGCACCATGTTGTTGAGGTGGTTTGAGGAGTAAAGTGGATCGAAGTCGCGGGCTGTCGGCTGCGCGCAAGACCCAGTACGATAATCGTACAGGCGCCCGGTGTGCGCAAAATTGCAGGGGCCTACGGAGAGCCGCTCATCCCTCCCACACCCAGCCCCAAGGGCCACGAGTAACACTGCCGCCACGACCAGCATCGCACTGGCGGATACGCGCGAACCACGAAGTCTCCACCCCATAGTCCACTTACTATGCCGGGCCGGTCGAGGACCGTCAAGGGACGGAGGTCCACGCGGCGGCGGGTACAGACGCAGCGCGCAATATTCGGAACGCCTGGGCAGCCGTGCACGGTCACATCAGCCGATTCTGGAGAATTCTCAGCGCCTACTGAGACTCCGCACGAGGGCCACACCTTCCGGCACCGCGTGCGCCGTCGCCCGCGGCGCCGGCATCGGCTCCCAGGTTGGTCGTTGCTCGGAGTCGGTCTCGCCGGAAGGCGGCGGCTTGGACAGCGGTATCTCGGGCAGCGTGTCGAGGGCAGCTTCGGATTCTCCGCCGGTCACGCTGTCGGCTATCTCCGCAGGGTCGGTGTCCCGGTGCTTGCCCTGCGGCAGTGCCTGTTGGATCGGGATCGCTGCTGCCACAATCGCCCGTGGCGCCACCGGCGGCAGCACGTCAGATCAGGTACCTGGCGAAGAACCCGAACTCGAAGAAGCGCACGACTGGAGCATCAGTGCCCCAGACAGTTTGGTAGTCGTAGGTCGTGATGGTCGCATCGTTCTCAGTCCGCATCGTGGGCTCCACCGGCGCAACCAGGCGGAGCGAGAAGCCCGCGCCGACGGCAAGATGGCTGGACAGGGCAGGGACTGCAAGGAGCAGGTCCAGACGCGGGGTAATGAGATTCCACGCCACGCGGCCGCTGTGCTTGTATTCGACGCGGTCGTTGTTCCGTAGCGCGAACTCGGAGAGCGGCGCCACAAGATCCACCAGCGACAAGTCCACCCCCACGTAACTCAGGTTGGTACGGCGAAGCCCCACGCGAAGGGTCGCCCAAGGCACCGAGGCCACGTATCGGAAGCTCATGCCATCGTGGTTGACGTAGGTTGAGCTCCATGAGGCCCGCAGTCCCAGGCTCGGCAACACCGCCGCCATCAACATCGGCCGCTCCAGGCCCGACGCACCGCCCGCCTCACGGATCACATCGATTGCGGCGGTTCTGAACGCACTTCGTGTTGCGTCACTCGGCATTCCCTCTGTCGTCGAGTCGATCAGGTACGCGGCCAGTGACTCGATGAAGCGGCGGTATACGGATGCCTCGGCCTTCTCGTTCTGCGTGTGCTCGAACAGGGCACGCGCGGCCAAGTGAGTCACTTCGCTCATATTGCCCCGCCGAGCGGCGCGGATGATTGGGAGCAGCTGCAATGCCTCAGCGCTTTCGCCTTCCAGGAACTTTGCCACCTTGTCCAAAGCCTCGCATCCCTGCGTCTTGGCGGCAGAAGCGCCCTGGCAGAGCACCGCGAGGGATCCACCGGTCCTTGCCACAGTCTCCAAGAACGTTGCGACATCGAGATCCATTCTCCCGTTGCCGGTTGCGAATCGCCACTCGGTGCGTATCCGCTGCAGGGTCGGAAGAAAGGCACTCAATTGCTGGGAAAGCTCCGCACGCTTCGCATCGACCTCATTGCCGCTCGTCGACTTCGTCACGAGCGTGGCGATGTCCTGCGCTAGGTGGTCTGCAATATTCCGTGCCGCGCCGCTCGGTCCGACCACCAGATCGCGTAGGGCCAGGGTCACGCGCTCGCGGAAAGCCGTCCTGTTGGCAGCGTCAATGATGACGGCGTTGGCGTTCAATTGGGAAGTCAGAACTTCGCTCACGACGGTACCGGCAGCCCGGATCAAATGATCCGCTGCGGAATCGGAGTCCTGGAGAAACGCGAACCGAACCGCGAAAGCCAGCTCGCAGCGGTACTCATCGCCGCGTGCGGGAGTGACGCACTTCTTTTCCAACGGTGGGGGACCTTTGGATCGGAACCGGCCGGTCTTGAATCTGGTGCCGACGGCGCGGGTGCAAGTCTCTAGATCCTTATCACTCAGTGGTTGAAACGACGCCCCCAGGGCGGCACCCTCACTCGCTGCGTTGTCAGGGGCAGCAATTTGGCTAACCAGATCTGGGTCCGTGGGACCACTCGCTGTAAACGGAGCGGGCGGCAACGCAGAGTACACAGCGTACGCGACGAGGTCCGCAGACTCGTCGAGAAGGGTCGCGCGCAAGGAACCGAAGCGTCGAGAGTAGAGACGATCCAGCGTCAAGGGCAAGTGCTGGAGGGCAATCAGAGAGTAGTGTCCATCCGCCAGCTTGACGACTGTTTGGTCACGGCAGTCCGCCCCGTCGTCGTTCTCACATGACTCGGTCGCTGGCAGCCGGCCAGCCAAGCACGCCAGCCTTGGAGTAGCCGACTCCGCAACCTCCCTGGTTAGTAGCTCCTCGATGACGTCCTTGACGTCGGCGTACGCGGCTTGCGCCAGCTGGGCACTGGCCCGAAGCGAAGAAAGTAGCGCGACGACAGCGCAGGCCACAGCTAGCAGAACACGTTGATGAGCATGCACGGTTGCACTCCTAGAGATGGCCCCGAATGGGGACACGTCCGCCCGTTCCCGATCCCAGACGATACACCTGACCCAACAATTTGCTCAATTCGAGAAATTCGCGAACTGCTCGGCGTCACCCTTGAGGGTGACGCCGTGAGCGATCGGCGCCTCGTGCGGCGAATGTGACTTGCCGTCGATCACCCCTGAGGGTGCCCCCCTCGCGTCGGAGCGCAAACCCCACCAGTCAAGATCTGCCCGGATGCGACCACCCCCTGCCCGAATTCGACCGGGTGCCGCGCGTTGTCGCCGGTCTATCTCGCTGCGCTCTTCGGTTTGTGCTCCGGCGCTTGCACCTTCTGTGCCCAACTGAGGCTCCATTTCGCACAGCAGGAGTGCTCGACCGCGTCGGCGACGCGGCTACACTTGAGCGCCATGGCCGAGGGAAGCAAGGCGGCCAGGGGCGCGCCGGTCGGGGACCGCGTATCGGGCATCCGGATGCGCGCGCGCTACCTCGTCATCGATCTCGACGTGACGGACGGCGAGACGCTCCTACCGAGCGGACATCGTGGACATGCGTTTGCGAGCTTCCACTCACCCGACCTCGCGCTGGAGCTGGCGCGGGCGGAGCGGAAGGTCGGGCGGCGAATCTACGTTTTTGATACCGACTATCCTTGGTGCGACGACACCAAGTTGAAAATTCGGTGGCAAGAGCGGTGAGGGTGGTTGCCGCCGACAGTGTGGGTGCATGTGCTCACTGACACGCATTGGGCTACTCTCCCGAGCCAGCCGCTAGCGGAGCGCCTCTTCGGCCTCCCCCTTCCGGGAGGCTCGCCTCATGTTCCGACCTCCGTCTGGCGGCTGGCGATTGCTGTGGTAGATTTCTAGGTCACCATGGTGGCCGAGTGGCGCCGCGAGGGTTCGCGGCCCCACGGGGTGAATGGCCACCGGAAGGATTCAGGGCGGTGGAAGAGACTCGGCTGCGGGAGTTGGCGGTTCGGACGCTCGAGGCCCTGAACGCGCCGACGGAAACGTCGGACGCGATCCGCGACATCCTGGTCTTGGTCCGGCAGTTCACGGGCATCGAGGCGGTGGGGATCCGCCTGCACGACGGCGAAGACTACCCGTACTACGAATACAGCGGGTTTGCAGAGAGCTTCATCCGGGCAGAGTCGTGCCTCTGTGCGCGCGACACGCAGGGCCACATCGTGCACGATGGTTCCGGATACCCCGTGCTCGAGTGCATGTGCGGCAACGTCATCCGCGGGCGCACCGACCCATCCTACCCGTTCTTCACCGATCGCGGCAGCTTCTGGTCCAACTGCACCACGGAGCTGCTCGCATCCACCACCGAAGAGGAACGTCAGGCCCGTACTCGCAACCGGTGCAACGGCGTTGGCTACGAGTCAGTGGCGTTGGTACCGCTGCGCGCGGACGGCAGCACTGTGGGCCTCCTTCAACTCAATGATCACCGAACCGGCGTCTTCACGCCTGAGCTAATCGAGTTCTGCGAGCGACTCGGGGCCAGCGTCGGAATCGCGCTGGAGCGCAAGCAGGCCGAGGTTCAGTTGCGTAGTGCCCACGCCGAGCTCGAACGGCGCAACGAAGAGCTAAGCGCCTTCGCGCGTTCACTGTCCCACGATCTGCGTGGGCCCCTCCGCGCAATCGATGGGTTCTCACAGATACTGCAGGAGGACTTTGCGGAACAGCTCGACGACCGCGGCCAGGGGTACGTGATGAAGGTGCGCGACAGTGCGCAGCAGATGCAGCGCCTGGTGGATGCCATGCTGCAGCTGTCACGCGTGTCCCAGGCGCCGATTGCCGCCGAAACTGTTGATTTGAGCGCGCTGGCCAGAGAGATCGACGCCGAACTCCGGCATGCCGAGTCAGACCGGCGGGTGGAGTTCACTTGCGCCGACGGTCTCCGCGTTTCGGGGGACACCGCCCTCTTGCGGGCAGCGCTCCGGAATCTGCTCGATAACGCCCGGAAGTTCACAAGGAAGGAACCCGCGGCGAGGATCGAGTTCGGCGCCAAGGACGATGAGTCGGGGCGCGCGTACTTCGTGCGCGACAACGGCGCCGGTTTCGACATGGCGCGTGCAGGCGAGCTGTTTGGTGTGTTCAAGCGCTTGCATTCGGGAGATGACTACCCGGGCACAGGCATTGGCCTTGCCACCGTGAAGACCACGATCCAGCGACACGGCGGTCGAGTGTGGGCCGAGGCCGTCCCCGGGCTGGGTGCGACCTTCTACTTCACGGTGCCGGCCTGCGTCGGGCACGACGACTGAGGAGCAAAGTGCGAGCACAGCCGTCTCCCGTCATGCACTCAAGCGCTGCCTAGAAAGCGAGCCCCCGCGACATGGGCACGCGCGGGGGCTCCAATGCGGCGTGGAGAGTAGGGCTACGGAGTCGGTGGCTGGGCAAGAACGCTGAGCGGCCGTGCGCCGAACCAGGTGGCGACGGAAGCGGGCAAGACTGGAACGCAGCAGGTCGCCTCGCAATCGCCGCCCTATCCCTCGTCGGGCTCGCCGTAGATGCCTTTGGCACAGCGGTCACATATGGTGTGTCTGGGCCAAGCAGCGAACGCGCCGGACACAAGGTCGCCTACGCTAATCCAGCGTCCGTCAGTCTGCCGAAGTGACCTGCAACACGTGCAGACGGTGATGGTGTCGGCCTCGCCGACGAGACGGGCGCGTGCGCGGACCAGCGCCGCATGGACATCCGTGGCGTCCCGACTCTCGGGGCCTGACAGCGCTCTCCCCACGCCCTGGGTTGCGACGACTCGCCCCTTGGATGAGAAGGGGGTGATCACAAATTCTGTCAGCGTGATAGTCCCGTTGCGATGTTTCCACCGCAGTTGAAGGGGTTTGGCGAGCAGTTCAGGCTTGTCTCGAACGGCGATGCCGGGATTTGTGCTTCATCATACGCCGCGCAGGTCTTGTGCCCGCAATCCTGGCACTCGACCGTGTGCCGACGGTGCTCGGTGGTCTCCGGCTGGATCGGCGGAATTTCGGTCTGCTGGTAGCGCTTCGCCTCTGGATCGGGAACCTCGGGCAGCGGCTTCCAGCAGTTCTCGCAGTGCGAGGGGTAGTGATCGACGAACTTGCTGACCTTGTCGGGCGGGAGCAGCCCCCGGTTGGCTCCCCGGTGTCCAGGCTGGCCACCTCGCTTGCGTTTACCCTTGCCCTTGCCCTTGCCCTTCGCCTTGTCCTTGCGCCGCTTCTTCACCTCGGGCGGGTCCGTGGAGGGCGGCAGATGCGAATTCTGCGAGTTCTGGCCCAGCCTCTGGAGTAGCTCCGCCACCTGTCCCCTCAGGTCCGCGGCCTGCTGCTCCAGCTCGCCAATGCGCACGTGCTGCTCGGCGATTCGCGCGTCCTTGGCAAGGAGCTCGGCCTCCAGCTTTGCGATGCGCTCGTCTCGCCAGTCCTGGGCCACGAGCAAGCCCATCGTCGATTTTTGTGCGGATGGAAAGCCTCACGAATTTATGGAGGCAAATCGATCAGTTACGCAGCCCGGCCGGGTCGCCCGGCACCCCCGGTGAACGGATACCGCGGATGTTGCAAACCAATTGCGAGCCATCTCGGAACGCCGGCCCGTACTGGAGGAGGCGGCAGGCGTGCTGGCCATAGAAGTCACAAACTCGCACGTTTCGCCCCAGCTGTTGCTCGATCGATTGCCAGAGACGGTGCGCCAGGCCGGAGAACAAGCTCTGTTCATAGCTGCGTTCGCAATCTCTGAAGAACTCCTGGAAGTACTGCTTTATGGCACTCGCGAAGTCGACCTGGGCGGCGCGGAGAGCGTGGCGGTCGCTGGAACAGTTGGCTTGGTCGAATGGGCTAATGGCGAAATCGAGAGCCGCGGCGCGGCCATTGCGGCTGAACTGCCCCTAGTCTCAAATCCGCACGACCTCATTGAGCCCGCAACCTGGGAAGCGGTGATGCACGACCCGGCAGAAGCAACCAGACATGTATACACGCACGATGTGAGAGGTCCGAATGACCCTGACGTGATGCCCCGCCTCATCGTGGGCAAGAAGTTCGAGAGGACTTTGGTTGATCTGGGGCTCGACGCTCAGCCAAGACGGCTCCACCGCGTCTACTTCCTAGCAGCAATGGCAATAGTGGGGCGCTTGGACCAAGTGAATGGCGCTCAACTACACTGGGTCCGAACGAGCGAAGCGGCAGACGCTCCCCAGGTCGAACGCGAGGATGGCGCGAAGAAGTGGCGATGCATGGTCACAAAGCAGGGCGCAGGGTACCGTCTCCATTACTGGTCGCTTCCCGCGGGAGGGGTTGAACTTGACGCCGTGTTGGTAGAGAGCGAGGTCTAGTGCCGACTCGCCGCGCGAATCTGTCGCGCTGCTGCCGGACCGAATGCCACAACGCTCGCCGAGATGTTGATGCGAGCGTGCAGCGTGGCCGCGCCAAGCATCGACCCTGCGAACCATCCACACCTCGGAGTGGGCACTCTGGCCGGAACGTGCCCCTGTCCGCAGTGCGAACCGGCAACGTATCGTGATGGGCAACCCTCTCGCTCTGCCGAGACGACCCCCCGATGCGCATACCTGCCGAACTCACGACTCGCCTGGGACACATCCTCGCCGCCCGTGGCGTCAAGCTGGAAGGAGCCAGGCTGGACGAAGCCGCCGCCCGACTTCTTGACTTGGGCGTGTTGATGACGCGGCTGGCTATCCACAGATCTGAGTTTGACGAGGCCCTGCACAAACGAGACCGTCCATGATGAGCAGAACGCTATGCCAGAAGCCCGCCCCTGCGTACTCTATGCGCGCAAATCCACCGACCGTGAGGACAAGCAAATCCTTTCGATACCGGCGCAGCTCGAAGAGCTACGCCGGTTCGCCGAACGCGAGGACCTGACCATCGAGCGTGAGCTTGTCGAGCACTGTTCCGCGCGTGAACCGGGGCGACCAGTGTTCTCCGAACTCCTGAACCAGGTTGCCCACGGCGGCGTGGAACGCATCCTGGCTTGGAAGCTGGACCGGGTCGCGCGAAACCCCATCGACGGCGGCGCGCTCATCCATTACCTCGGAAAAGGTCCTGCTGAGCATTCTCGGTGACCGGCAGCGTCAAGCTCCGCCGGCCCGACCGGCAGCGTCAAGCTCCGCCGCTCGTCACCGACATCCCGGCCCCAGCCCGACCCACAGCTCCGGCCCGGAACGAGCAGAGCCGGCATCCTCGCACCCCCGTACCGGCACGGGCCAAGGAATCGCGGGGCTCATCCGGACTTGTTGGACGGGCTACTGACATCGGCGGCGCGCTCGGCCAGGTACTCGAGCGGATCCTCCACGCTAGGCGGAGCGGGCGGCCTCGCCTCGATCTGATGCGACGGCCACACGAACCACGCGAAGAGCGCTTCCGCTCCCGTGCCGAGAACGCCATCAAGAGCGACTCCGTATCCGTCGCTCTTCGCGCGCCCGCCCGCTATCCAGCGACTCCAGCGCGCGACGGCGCCAGCGATGACATCCGCGACCTGAAGGGCGTCACTGTGCCTCGAGTCCTTGAAGCTTGTGGACTCTACGCCGATCGGGAACTGCACGCTAACGTCCCCGTATCCGACCAGCGCCGCAGGGGCGTCCGGCGCGAGAATCGCCGCCCAGAGTTCCCGCTGACGGGCCATGTTCGTCGAGGCGTCGTGGACGAGGATGGTCGGCGTGACCCCAGACTGCCGCCACGGATACACGCAGCTCAACGCTGCAGTGAGTGAGATGTCGAGTGCCCGTGTCGGAAGCGTGAGAATGTCGGACTGCTCAAGCCCCACCAGTCCGGCACGAATGTGGTCGAGTGTCTCGTCGATTACCGAAACCGGCTGCCGATGGCCCAGGAATCGGACGAACTCCCTTGCCGATTCGTCCGAGCGCTGACGAATGAGGCGCTGGAAGAGGCGCAGCACCTGTGCCAGCACCTGCGAACCACCGGCGCTGAGCCCGAAGTGGAGGAGGTTCGCTAGGGCGATATTGTTGCCGTTTTCGTAGAGGTCGAGTCCGTCTCGGTGTGCACTCGGCTCGATGACGAAATCAACGAGCTTGCAGGTGAGCGCGAACCGCTTGTGCGCCAGGGCAACGCGGACGGTTCCCGGTTGTTCGACGAGATGACGGAGGAACTGCACGATCTGAGGCCAGTGCCGCGCTCGCCGCTGTAGCGCCGAGTGCTTCAACTCGGACATGGCGACTTCGGCGAAGAACTGGCGCTTGAGTGCCGTCGCTTCGTCCTCTGAGAAGGAGTGCGTGGCGATGACGAAGACGGGCTGGTCGGAAGCGAACAAGTCGTCGCCCGTGTATCCGCACTCGTCAATGAAGATGGTTGTGCTCACGTTGCCCCGGCGGGTTGCGGGAAGACTCGTGCGCATGATGTGGCACAGGTTGGATGACGGTGCACGCTGCCCACGTACCCAGTACAGGAATGCCAGATCCCCCCGACACCCGGGTCGGCACGAATGGCTTGAGGCCGGCTCGGAGCGAGCCGCCGTCCACGGCGTAGTGAGGCTGGCGCGACCTTTCGTGCTCGCGGGCGTTGCCTTCTTCAGATAGTGGCGCCAGCACGAGGGCGGAGGTGGTCGTTCGGGGCGGAGGACACGGTCGTGGCCGATCCGCTCGGCCCACGCCGTGTTGGTTGGCCGCACTCGGTGTGCCGGGAAGAGCCGCCCCCGGGATGAATCTCAGCTCCTCCTGACCCTTCTCAACGGCCGGAGGTATACAGCGCCTGCCGAACTGACCCGACGTGCTCGGTCCTGCGCCGTGCCCCGGACTTGGATCTGTCACGGTCCGAGACATTCTTGTCGGGTGTGGGGCAGGCACCGTAGCCGATCACGCGGACCGAGATCGGTATTGCCTCGCGAGGTCCTGGCACCGGCATGGCGACGGGCGCATTATGGCGATAGGAGATGAGAAGATGACCCATTCGGCAAGAAGCCATTCCCACGACCCCAAGCGCGACCGAAACCGCCAGCGAGAGTGGCGTGCTCGCCTCCCAGAGTACCGGCGCCTTGTTGAGGAGGTCGCGCCGGAGATGTGGGAGGACGCGGCAGCGCGACGCGCCAGAAGCCTCCCCAAGCCGTGGGTCACGCTTGTTGAGGAAATGCGCGCTGACGTGCACAAGGCAGCGCGGAAGAGTATCGAGGAGTTCGGTGACGAGAAGGCCACGGAGGAGGAGAAGCGCGGCTACTACTGGAGCTTCAAGGTTGGGTGCGTCGCTGACATGGTGGAGCACTTGGCCCGAACCATTCGAGACGACCTCGGTTTTGACGAGGAAGAGGAGACCCTTGCGTCGATGGCGTTGGCGTACAAGGCGCTCACGTTCTTGGAGGTCGAACTTCAGGATGGCGGTTCAGCCTCTCCCCGGAGGGACCGGGATGAGCTCAGGTACCGCATGCTCAACGCGCTGAAAGCCCTGACGCCGCTTTTTGACGACGTTCACCTCATGCGGCTACGCGCGCTGCAAGTTGCCGAATCCGCTGCTGAGTACACGCACGTCGCGACAGAAGCGGAGATCGAGGAGGGGATTGGGCGTCTCGCCGAAGAGAAGGGATTCAACGCCGACGCGCACCGCGAGTACATGCAGCATTCGAAGCCGGCGCTCGATGGCGTCCTGGCACGAAGCTGGCTTGCCGAGATCGACGACGCCTTCCAGAGGCTCGACCCACTGGTCGTATTGGAGGAGTTCGCTGACGCTCAGGCGCAGTCGAGCGGCGGGCGAACCGAGAACGGCGAAGGGCGCGTGGGACCGGTCCGGGCACTTGCGCGCCTGGCGGTGATGTGTGGCGCGCTTGGGTACGAGCAGCGCGAGGACGAAGACTTCGACAAGGCAGTGGACCGAGCGCGGGGCAATCTTCTGATGTCCCGATCCCGCATTCGCAGGGTTGTGCAGGAGTTCCCTGGTCAGTGTCCGCCTGCCCCGTAGCCATCGCCCCGTGACAGCACGCCTGGCCTTGCGCACCTTTGCTCGACTCCAAAGGAGGGCGAATGCCTTCTTTGGGGGAGACGCCGGGAAACACACCAACGCGGGGATAACAACGGCCGCACCGGCGAAGAAGGAGGGGTGAAGCCTCCGAGCGGCAAGCAGGGACGTGGGTGCGTATTCCGCTGATCGTGGACACCCAAATCGCTCGATGGTGGACACCCGTTTCACCGGATGGTGGACGGAGCGGAGCGACGCTGGGCTGAGCTGGCTCTAGCTGATGGCTTTCTCCTTCCTCTGGGACGGACCCTTCAGTTCCAGCTTGTAGGCGTTGTGCACCAGTCGATCCAGAATTGCGTCAGCGAGAGTCGGGTCGCCTACCCACTCGTGCCATCGCTTCAGCGGCAATTGGCTGGTCACGATCGTGCTGCGATCCCCGTACCGGTCTTCGAGGACTTCGAGCAGGTCATGGCGTTGCGCCTCCCTCAGCTTCCCCAGGCCGAGGTCGTCGAGGATCAGCACCTCGACCTTCGCCAGTCGTCCCAGGAGCTTCCCGTAGGTGCCTTCCGCCTTGGCCAGGGTCACCTCCTCGAAGAGCCGTGGAAGCCGCCTGTAGGCCACCTTGTGCCCGTTGCGGCAGGCAAGCTGTCCGAGAGCGCAGCCGAGGAAGCTCTTACCCACGCCGGTCGCGCCGGTGATCAGCACGTTGAGGTGTTCCACGATCCACTTCCCCGTTCCGAGTTGGCGCAACTGAGCCGCTGGCAGGCCGCGTTCTGCCGATGCCCGGACGCCTTCGATGCTGGCCTCACTGATTCGGAAGTCGGCATCGCGGAGCAGGCGCTTGAGCCGCCGATTCTCACGCGCGAGGTGCTCGGCGTCGACCAGCATGGCGAAGCGTTCGTCGAATCCCAAGTCGTGAGTGTTCGATGAGCGAGCCTGTTCTTCCCAGGCGGCAGCCATCGCGCCAAGGCGCATGGCGTAGAGTTTCTCGAGAGTTGGTTCCTGCAGCATTCGTTCTCCTCTTCTTTCAGTTCAGGTAGTAGCCGGGGCCACGCACGTTCTCGTGCTCGACGGCCTCAGAGTCTTCGGGCTGCGCGTCACCAGCGAGCGGTTGCCGGTCCATTCCAAGCTTCAGCATCCGCGCCACGGGCTTGTACGAGTTCGCGCCGAAGCGCAGCGCTCGCTCTGCCGCGATTTCGATGCGCGAGTTGTCGTACTTCTCACCCATGCGCTTCAGTCCTCGCCCCGAGCGCCACGCCTGTTCGGGAAACGGGCTGCGTGACAGGATGCGTTGCATCAACAGCGCCGTTGCTGGCCCCACCGTATTCGCCCACTCCATCAGCGAGCCGTGGTCCGCCTCTGCCCACGCTCGATGGTTCGGTGGCCGGTGCGACGGATCCGTCGTGTGCTTGTACGGCACGTGGCTCCGCGCATGCGCCGCCACGCGCTTGCTGCAGTGGAAGATCTCCACGGTCTTCTCCGCCACGCGTAGCCAGACCGCTTCGTGCCGCAGCCAGTACGGCACCGAGTACCAGTGCTTGGCGAATTCGACGTGATAGTCCACGTTCGCCGTTGCCTTCGCCCACGTCGCGGGCTCGAAGGGTTGCGCGGGCAAGGGCAGGAGCGCATCGCGCTCGTAGCGCTCGTAGAGCTCCCGTCGAGTCACTCCGCCGAGCTTCTTCATCGGCCGAGAGTTGAGTTCTTCCAGAAGCTCACGGACTCGCTGGCGCAGCTCGCCCAGTGAGAAGAAGGTCTCGTTCCGCAGTCGCGCGAGGATCCAGCGCTGCGCAATCTGCACGCCCACCTCGACCTTGGCCTTGTCGCGCGGCTTTCGGGGGCGGGCCGGAAAGATCACCGTGCCGTAGTACCGCCCGAGTTCCTCGTACGTGCGTTGCACACCGGGGTCGAAGACGTCGGCCTCGGTCACCGCGCTCTTCAACTGGTCCGGTACCAGCGCTCGCGGGCACCCTTTGAAGTACTCCAGCGCTCGTACGTTCGAGCCCACCCAGTGCTCCAGCTCCTGACTCGGAGTAATATCAACGAAGGTGTAGTTTGACGCGCCGAGCACCGCGACGAAGAGCTCCACTTCGACGTACTCTCCCGTCTCGCGGTCGATGTAGTGCGGCTTCTTCCCCGAGTAGTCGAGAAACGCCTTCTCACCGGCATGGTGGTGCTGGCGCATGCTCAGTCCGCGCCGCTTGAGCCACGACCGGTACCGATCGCAGAACGATGTGTAGCTGTAGCCGTTCGGGTGCTGCTGCAGGTACTCCAAGTGCAACAGCTCCAGCGTCACCCCCGGCCGCTTGTACTCCTGATGGACAAAGCAAAGGTCAGGCTCCGGCCGTTGCTGGCCGGCCTCCTGGCGGACCCCGTACAATCGCTCCTCGAGCTCGCGGTCGTCCAAGCGCTCGACCGCTGCCCAGTCCAGTCCCGCCTTCTGAGCTCGACTGGCGATCTTGTCCACGACTCCGTGGCTCACCCCCATCGCCCGCGCCGTCCGCCGAACGCTCTCGCCCAGCCGCCACCGTAGCCTCAGTATCTCTCTTGTCCTGTTCATGGGCAGTCGCCTCGTAGCCATCTGAGAAGCCTCCTTGGCCGCTCAGATGACCAGCTGCGTTGCCCCGCGTCACCGCCGCTCCAGATCGGGCATCGTGGCCGCTATCCGGGTGTCCACGATGGCCGATCTGGGTGTCCACGATGCCCCGATCTGGGTGTCCACGATGCCCCGATCTGGGTGTCCACGATGCCCCGTAATCCGCACGTGGGCTCGCGGCAAGCCAAGGACGACCTTCGGGGGCACTCACTTGTCCCCCCGGGTGGTCATCCCGCGCGGTGGACGCGAACTAGTGCCGAATGCGGTTGCGGGTCCACTCCCGTCTGGCGAAATAGCCATCGATAAACCCCGCCGAGACGAAGCGCTCGGCAAGTTCCGCCGCGGTTTCCGGGAGGGCCAGTATTCTGCGCGCGTCTTCAGCCCGATTGCGCAGATCGATCCAGCATGCTTTCGTCATCTTGAAGGTCTTCAAGCCTTTTACCCTCGACAGTCGGTCCGACAGGGCGCCTCGGCCCGGATAGTCAGACAGCCCTCGCTCTCCTTCTCCTGGCATGAACTCGTACCAGGGCCACACCGGCCATTCCGCGAGTCCCTGCGCTAGTGTGGCTCTGACCGTTTCCGGAAGCCATTCGCTGGCCTCGGAGAGAATCCACGCAACGTACTCGAATTGCTCGAAGCACTTGACTGGAGGGCCTGGCACATCTCCCATGACGAACTGGCCAGCTACGCGGATGGGCGGAGACCCGCCGAATGCCGGATGGCGTAGAGCGATCCACTCGTCGCACGAGACGCCCATCTCGACCGCAAGCTCCGGCCCCTCTCTCTCGGCCTGCTCGCTCCGCCGAGCATCGTGTTTGGCGCATGACTCCGCCAAGAGCTCGTCGAAGTCCGTATCGAACTCGCCGGAGAAGCCGCGTATCGTGAGTTGAGGCGCATAGATGGCCAGGAAGCGCGGCTGCTCGTGGCATGTCTCTGCGAGACCCTTCTGTGACGCGATGAAGTCGAGGGCCATCTCGGGACGAGTTAGCTGTGTAATCGGTATCGCGTCCGCCTCCGCGCACCAGGCCATCTGAAGGGCGGTGCGCGCCAGTCGCTCGCCCCGCGATTCCGGGTTCCCATCATCCCCCGGCAACCAGAAAGACCATCGACCCCAGTGCTCGCGGTGCGGTACGTACCCCCACGGGTACTCTCGGTTTGATGCCTCAACCACATCGAGCCACCACTCGTCAGTCACCACCGGCGGCTGGACGCCGGTATCGAGCAGGATGTCCCGTGCTTGAACCAGCGGGCTTGTACGTGGGCGGACGATCTCGGCGACTCGATTAGCGACCTCACCCACTCCGAGGCTCGAATCGACGGCCACGGCATCCGCGAGCGGAGGAGAGAACTCCAAGACCTCGTCCCGGTCCACCCCGTGCCAGACCGGCAGGATGACGATATCCCCCCGGGCGGTCTCACGTGCGACCAGTCCGTCGAGTTCACGCTGTGGCCAGTTCTTCTCGAAGAAGTGTCGGCTCAGCACCACGACGCCATAGCGCGACCGTGCCAGTCCCCGGTCAATGGATCGTCTGAGGCCGTCCCCGAGACGCAGAGTGAATTCATCGTACCAGACCTCAACGTGTAGGTCGCGAAGGGCCTCCGCCAGTGGGCGCACGAAGTCGTCCTTGTCCTCGCTGGCGTGGCAGATGAATACGTCGTAGAGCCACATTGCGGCTGGTCCAAGGGTAGCGTGGGCCGTGCGCGCCGTCACCAATCCTCGGATCCGGGGGACGCGCTCTCCCCGTGCGCCGGCGAGCACCCCGCCGCACGGAACGTCATTCGTGGCAGCCCCATCGACTCGCATGCGGTCGACCCGTGCGCCGACCGGTTTGCGCTGAACGGGCTCGCTGTTGACCGACTCCGCGATGGGGATCTGTATGGCGCCCTCCGTCAGGCCGATTGCTGCGCATTGCGGCCCCGCCGCGGACGCCAGCCGCGTCGCTGGCAGCGGCGGCGGCCCCTGCGCGGACTCGACCTCGCGGCGTGTTTGGCGGATGCTCCGCCAACCAGTCGCCGGGGAACAGCCATGCCTCTTGAACAAGGATACCCAATCGCCGCAGAAGCTCTGGACTTGGAGGTCTATCAGCTTGCTTGCGCCTTCGCCGCGAGCGGCCCGCTCCGCGAGCAGGCGAGTGAGTTTCCGTCGGTCCGGTTTCTCACTGCGACCTTCGAACGGTCGGAGGCTTCCCGCCGACTTGTCGCTCTCGCCGTAACGCTCCGCAACCAGCAGGACCAATGGCGGTCTCGCGATGACCGAGCCGCTGTCGGCGTTCTCATTCGCGACGACCGCAAACCTGACGCTCGGGAGGCCCTCTCCTATCGCGAGGCATGCAACAAGCTGATACACGCCGACGGCATCGACTTCTCGCCGTCAACCGAGGACCCGGCGAGGAACGCTCCCTTGGAGCACGAGATCAAGCTCGTTGGACAGCTGCGCGAGAAGCGATGGGAGGCACGACTCGCTGTGTTTCGGTTTCTGTACGCGGCCTCCACGGCCGACTAGCGGCCGGGTAGGGCGCCAATGCCGTTCCCGGCTTGTTGGCCTCTGAATCCCTGCCACCAGCGGCGGACCGCCCGCGCCGCCGCCAAGCAGAGCCACCACACACCCCACTGCCCCCTGCGCCGCTGCCGCGCTGCCGGCACCGACCCCAGCCCTCGGTACACCCACGGCTCCAATCCACACGGAGAACGCATCCTCGCTGAACGACGACACCAGCCCGAGCCCCCAGTGTGCGCGGAACTACGGCCCCGGCAGGGGCGGACGTGATGGCTGGCGCGTTCGGGGTGCGGAACTCGTCGGTGGCCCCAATGGGGGTGGAGCGGTCGCCGTCCCCGTGCTCGGAGGGCTCCACCATGACTATCGCGCCGCGGCGTGAGGCTCGGACGGCGACGGTAGCCAGGACAACCGTCGCCGCATCCGGTGGGACGACGTTTACGGGATGGACACCCAGCCCGGGAGATGACAGACCACCGTCGCCGGTCGCCCCGGTCGTGCCCGCGGCACCAGCGGGGCCCGCGCATTCCAACTTCCTCCTGATTTGGAACAGGCGCCGCTTCGGCGCGCAGCCCTATTGCTACGGACGGTGCGCGGCGCTTTCTCGCCCAGCGTTCCCGGGCGGTGAGCCCTCTTGGCGACCGGCAGCCTGGCAGAGCGTGAGCCAGGTCTCCGGAGGCCCTTCCGCAACCGCCAACCGTGGAACCCATGGCTAGATTCCGAACCTTCGCGCACCAGCGTGCGCCATGCGGCTGGGTTCGATGAGCTATCCACAGGTAAAGGGGGGCACCAACGCGGAGAAGTGCCCCTGTTATGACTGCACGTGACGTCGTAGCTTGAACACGGTCGCGAAGCGTGACGCCGGCCGCGCTTCCGTGATCGTCGATTCAAATGCTACGGTGGCAGTGGTGCGCACGGCTCGTGATGCGCGAACGCTAAGCGTGCATCGCCGTGCTGCCCTCGCCGCCCCTTCACATATGCAAGAAACGCAAACCCGTCCCGCAACCGGGACGCTGGGCACTCATGCCCAAGAGCCAGCTCACTGGCTCACCCTGGCCCAAGCGGCCCGCCATATCGGGGTAGCCAAGAGCGCCCTGTACCAGTGGCTGCAGGCAGGGCGCGTGCCCCACCACCGCTTCGGCCGTCTCATCAAGATTCACGTCGACGACCTCGAACAGTTCGTCGCCTCCGCCCGGGCGGAAGGTCACTGGACGCCGTATGACAACCATCCGCAGGCTTGACCGGGGCGGTGAGTGGTGGGTCGACTTCCGGTACCGGCGCAAGCGCTTGCGCAAACGCTCGCCGGTGCAGACCAAGCGTGGTGCCGAGCAGTTCGAGCGACAGCTCCGGCAAGAGTTCGCGGAAGACGAAACTCACGGCCGAAACCCCTTCGCCGGTCCGCCACCCCTACTCCGCGACTTCGTGGATCGCTGGTTCGCCGAATACGTTGTTCCGCGCAACAAGCGCTCGACATGCAGGGAGAAACGCTATGCCTTCACGAGCCACCTGCTTCCGGCACTCGGTGCACTCCGGTTGGATGAAATCACCGCAGCGCGCATCGCCCGGTTCTCTTCTGAGCGACTGGAACGTGGCGCAAGCCCGAAGCGCGTGAAGAACCTGCTCACCGTGCTGCGCCGCTGCCTCGTGAGTGCACACGAGTGGGGCTTGATACGGGCGGTGCCGCACGTGCAGTGGCCTCGCGTGCCGGTCCCGGAACCCAAGTACCTGCAACGGCACGAGTATGAGGCGCTCATTCGCGCCCTCCCTGGCGGGTTCTGGTACACGCTCACCCTGCTCGTGGTAACGACAGGACTCAGGTTCGGTGAGGCCGCTGCCCTGCGATGGGACGACTTGGTCCTCGACGGCCCCGAGCCCAGCCTCCGGGTTCGGCGTCGCGTAGAACGCGGTCACTTGGACGCCCCCAAGTCCCGGAAGAGCCGGCGCACTGTTCCCATTCCAGCGCAGGCGGCCCGTGCATTGCGAGACTTCCAGCATTCCCGACCGTACATCTTTGCTCGCGAGAGCGGCGCTTTTCTGAGACCCGACTATGGCTACCCAACTCTCGACCGCGCCGCGGGCCAAGCTGGCCTGGGCAGGGTACGCTGGCACATGCTGCGACACAGCTACGGCACGGAGCTCGTTGCCAAGGGCACGCCCCTGAACATCGTTCAAGAGCTCCTTGGCCACGAGACGCTTGAGATGACGGCGCGGTACTGCCACGCGGCGCCCTCCACACTTCGGCACTACACGGCCATCTTCGACGCGCCTTCTCAAGACGAAATGGCCGCCATTTGGCCACCAAGCGACTTGTCCACAGCATGGACGGCTCGCCGTGGAAGTTCAGAATCCGCTCAGCCAAGCGAAAAGCGACCCCAACGGGTCGCTTCAATCGCTGGTGCGCAGGAGAGGACTTGAACCTCCACGGGCCTATGGCCCACTAGCCCCTCAAGCTAGCGCGTATACCAATTCCGCCACCTGCGCATGTTTCACTTTCTCAGGCACTTCCAGAAAACCTCAGCTTAATCATTTTCCTGAACAGACTTTCGGCTTCTGGCGTTTGGCGTCTGGTTAAAAGCCAAACGCTAAACGCCACTTGCTAAAAATACATTCTCTGTTTAGACCACCAGGAGGCGACTCTGTGCAGATGCCCTTGCGTGGCCGAGACGATACCATGACTCGGCGCCTCAGGCAAGGCTCCGTCCGAAGACGAATCCAGGCGCTTGTTCCTTCCGGTGATAATCTTAAGTTTATTCGGAATCACGCCGAGGTTGAACTTGAATCCGTTAATCGGATGCCCGTCGATGAGCAGGTCCACGGGCTCCGTTGATTCAATGATTCCTTCCTTGAGTTTAAGCAACGTCTCTTCCCCTCGCTTGAGGGATTTCAAGAATGAAAAACGGCTCTTGCGCTCCGTGGGAAGGATGGGCTCCACGGCGAGTTCAAGCCACCCGTCTTTGGCATTTGCCATGGCTCCCCCGTTCATCGCGATACTTCCGAGGTTGCGAATGGAAATGGTTCCCGCATGTTTGGCCGAAATATTAAACTGCTTATCAACACGCACGCTCGCTTTCGTGTCCTGAATCAGCACTTCGGTAAGGAAGTACCGTTTGTCCACTTTGCCGATGTCGAGCGTTTCCACGCGCCTGGCGGCCAGGATGTCGCAGGCCGCTTCCCCGGGCGGGATGCCGAGCAGACTCGCAATGCCGAACGGTTCGGCCACGGGAATGTAGCCAACGGTTACCGGGAGATCCGGCAGGAACCACATGATCTTCTGAAGCGTCTTGTCATTTCCAACGACCACAACCGTCTGCGCCCCGTCCATGACGAGGTTCTCCACGAGCTCCCGCGCGCTTCGAAAAATCGCAAGACGTGAAACACGGCCCTGAATGCCGAGAATCGAACAGCGCGTCTCGATGTTTGCGAGGATCTTCTGGTACGAGGGGGCGGACAGAAAATCGTCGTACAGGAATGCGTACAAACGATTCATAGCGGAATGGAAATTGGAAAATGGAAATCGGGAATCGGAATCTCACAAATGGCGCTCAACGCCTCCCTCCGTTTTCCGATTTCCATTTTCCCGTCGGTCACTTCTCGGTCTCGACGGAAACCGCCTTCACCGGACTCGGCTCCGGCGTTGATTTCACATCTTCCGAACGCGGTTTCACGCTCGCCTGGATGGACGGACTCCCGACCTGAACTTTTCCTTCCAGTGCCGCACCGGACTCAACGGTGATGCGCTCGGCCGTGAGGTCTCCTTTGATGCGTGCACTCGCATGGAGCACGGCCTGTTTTTTGATGGTGAGGTTGCCGTCAACCGTACCGGAGATGATCGCTTCATCAGCCGTAACATCCGCTTTGATGTGCGCCTCGGATCCGACCGTGAGTGTTCCAACGGTGTTTATGGTCCCCTGTACGTCGCCTTCGATGACAACGTCGCCCTGGCTCTTAAACTCCCCTTCCACTTTAACGCCTCGCGCAATCAAAGTTGCGGCCTGCGGCGCCAGGCTCGACCCCATGGGAGGCATCATCGGCGTATCTGTCGGATATGGCGTATCCGTGTTCTTTGCATTCGTAAACATAGCCAATGCACCTTACACAATAAAAGGACGTACCGTCAACGCAGGACGAAAAGCGATGGGTACAGGAGGTATCTATTGGGAAGGGAGTTAGGGAGATAGGGATTAGGGAGTTAGGGGGGAGGGAACGTCGCGTCATCCCCCTAACTCCCTAATCCCTATCTCCCTAACTCCCTAATAACCCTACATCTCCTCCGGCACCGGAATGCCGAGGAGTTTGAGCCCGAGCGTCAGCGCGTCCCTGCCCGCATAGGCGAGCCGCAGGCGGGCTTCGCGCATGCCGGGAGCCGCATCCAGCACGGGCAGATCGCGGTAGAAGGCGTTCGAAGTGCGCGCGGTTTCCAGGCACCAGTTCGCGATGAGGCTGGGACGCATTTCCTGTGCGGCCTTGGAGGCCGCTTCGCCAAGCCTGGCAATGGCGATCGCGAGCGCTTTTTCTTTGGGGTCAATAAGCACGCGGCAGTTCGGCTCTTCCTTGCCACGGATGTCCGGATAATCAGCCCGGCGGAGGATGGAGTTCAATCGTACGACCGAGTACTGCACGTACGGGCCCGTATCCCCTTCGAAGGCGAGCGCCTCCTTCATGTCGAACGTAATGATCTTTTCCGTATCCTGGCGCAGCATGCTGAACTTCATGCCCGCGATCGCAAGCGTCCACGCCGTGTAATTCACCTGGCCCTCGTTCCATCCTTCATGGCGCCCTTTGGTCTCGTCCCATGCGTACTTGTAGACCTGCTCGCGGAAATCCTGATACGTCACGATGTTCCCCTCGCGGCTGGACATGGCTCCGCCTTTTAAGGTGACAAACTCATAGCTCACGTGTTCGCTCAAAACATCGTAGCCTATACGCTTGAGCGTCTCGAACAGTTGGCGCAAGTACAGGCTCTGTCGATTATCCACGAGGAGGACGCTCCGCTCCATCTTTGAGTATTCTTCCTTTTTGAGCTTGGCGAGCGCGAGATCTTTGGTGGCGTAGAGGCTGGTACCGTCGGACTTACGGATCAGGAACATGCCCAAATCCACGTCCTCGAGATCAACTACAATTGCACCCTCGCTCTCTTTGGCCACGCCTTTCTTGAGCAGTTCATCAACGATTTTCTGCCCTTCACCGACAACCTCGCTCTCCAAATACTGGCGTTCGATATCAACGCCGAGTTCTTCAAAGAGGACGATAAATTCCTCGAGCGACCAGCGCCGCGTTTCCTGCCAAAGCCTGTGCCACACCGGATCTTCGCCCTCAAGCGCCTGCTGGACCTTTGAGACGATCTCTTTCCGATCCGGATCCGCGGCAAGCTCCCGCGTGGCCTCGGTATAGATCTTGCCAAGATACGCTCCGGTCCTCTCTTCCTTGGGGATTGCTTGGAGCATGGCCTCTACCTCCTTCATGCCAAGGTCCATCACCGGACTCTTCTGTTCCGGCTCTTCCTTCTTCTTCTTTTTCTTCTTCGGAGATTCGTCCTCCTTCTGCGCCCCGCGCCCCGCGCCCCGCGCCCTTCCGCTCTCTACAAATCGCCACAAGCATTTCGCCACGTGTGCTCCCACGTCCCCGTGGTAGCTCGCCGTGATCACGTCCCAGCCCGCGTGCTTCAAAATGGCCACGAGCGACGCGCCGAGCACGAGGTTGCGTACGTGCCCCACGTGCATCTCCTTGTGCGTATTCGGCTGTGCGTACTCGAACATGATCTTCCGCTTCTTCCCCTGATCCGTAGCGGCGTACCGATCGCCCGCAGCCTCCAAATCAAGGACGAGCTGATGAATGAACTCCCCCGTTGCGATTGATACGTTAACGAACGGCCCCTGCGCTTCCACTTTTTCCACGAGCCGCATGTCTGATCCGAACTCGGAAACGACCCTTTTTGCAATTTCCGAAGGATTCGCATTCAATGTTTTTGCCACCTGAAAACAACCGAAGGAGAGATCTCCCATGTCGGGCTTGGGCGGACGCATGATATCTTCCGCTTTCACCTGAACGCCCAAAATCGCACTCACGCGTTGAGCGATGTGGTCGCGTACGAGATACCAGAGATTTGTCATATAGTCGGTACGTTATAACACAGACGCGGATGTGGCGCATCGTACGGTCATGGCGTTTGTAGGGGCGCACAGCTGTGCGCCCCTACAACGCACCTACGCACCTACGCAAGCTTCACGAAATGCCGTTTGCCTTTTTGGATGATCGAGCCTTTCTTCGCCATCGCATCAACATCCTTCACAACCTTCCCGTCGGCTTTAACACCTCCCTGTTCGATCTGTCGACGCGCATCTGTTTTGGATGAAACGAGATTTGATGCAACGAGCGCTTCAACGAGCGTCATGCCCTTTTTGACCGTGATCGCAGGCATATCTTCCGGCGCCTCATGGCTCTTATGGACCTTCAGAAAATGATCCGCCGCGGCCTGCGCGGCCTTGGGCGAATGGAAGAGGGTAACGACTTCCTTGGCGAGCTGATGCTTATACGCAACCGGGTTCCCTCCCTTTTTGATGAGATCCTCGATCCGGTCGATCTCACTCTCCGAAACGTCCGTGCATAATCGAAATCCCGGAATGATCATGCCGTCGGTCCAGCTCATGACCTTGCCGTACATCTCTTCGGGGCCATCCTCAAGCGTAATCATGTTCCCTTCCGTCTTGCCCATCTTCTTTCCGCTCGAATCTTCCAGAAGCACGGTTGTGACCACGAACTTCTCTTTTCCTTTCATCTCCTTTAAGAGCGTCCGGCCGGCCAGCATGTTGAAGGTCTGGTCGTTCCCGCCGATCTCCATGTCTATGTCCATGGCAACCGAATCGTATCCCTGCATGAGCGGGTACAGGAACTCATGGATGTACACGGGCTTTCCGTCTTTCATCCGCTTCTCAAACATATCGCGCTCCGCCATCTGCTGGACCGTAAAGTGCGCGGTAAGCTCCACGACGTCTCCGAAGCTCATCTTCCCGAGCCACGTGGAATTGAACACGAGCTTGGCCGCGTTCGCTCCGGAGAACGAGAGGAACTTGGATGCCTGCTTCTTGTAGTTCTTACAATTTGCGAGGACCTCCTTGCGCGTGAGCTTTTTTCGCGTAGCCGCTTTATCCGTGGGATCTCCGATCATGGCCGTGAAGTCCCCGATGAGCATGATGACTTCATGCCCCAGCCTTTGAAGTTCCGCTAACTTTCGAAATACGATCGCATGTCCCAAATGGAGCGTGGGACCCGTCGGATCAATGCCGGAGTAGATCTTAAGCCGTTTGCCGGACCGGAGCGCTTTTTCCACGGCCGTGTCGCTCGGATAGAAATTCGCGATCCCCCGTTCCAGGAAGAGCTTCACCTCTCGCGCATCGGTATTCGGCTTTGTCATAGCATCTTGTAGGGTATCGAATACGCCTACGGCGGACAAGTGCGACGCAGGCGGGCGGCTCCGTCGTTCCCGAACGGAGCCGCCCCGCTTACTCCGTTGATATGGATATGATCCGGCGGCGGAGAGAGGGACCTCGTGTGGCAAGGAGAAACATCAAGATCGAAATAACTCCAGGCCGAGATCCGCCCAGGCCGAATTAAGCGTATTGATAAGTTCAATCTTTTTTTCCCTTCTCCACTTTTTTAACTCAATCTCCCGCAATCGCGCATCGTCAATATCTTCGCATTCTTCATAATAAACAAGTCGATGACACTGATACTTTTTTGTAAATTTTCCAAGCAGTCCGTTTTTGTGTTCATGCACACGGCGTTCGAGATCCGTCGTGGACCCGATATAGATAACTTTAGCCCTGCTTGCCATGATGTAGACGAAGCCTGAGGGTTCTTCTCTCATAGATTTTATTTTGCCACACGAGATCCCTCTCTCCGCCGCCAATTACTCATCCTCACAAAAAAGTTTTGAGGGGCGGCTCCGTTCGGGAACGAGAAAGCTGCATTTGCGCTCACCCCAGCTTCCCCAGCCGATCCCGGAGCGCGGCGAGCTTGACCTTCCCCTCTCCGAGCTTCCCTTTCATCTGACCGACGACGTGATCCGGCGCCTTGGATGTAAATTCGTCGTTTGATAACTGAGCTTCCAGGCTCGACACGTACTTCTCAATCTCCGCGGTCTCCTTTTGGATCTTCGCTTTCTCGGATTCGATATCAATCGCGCCCGCGATGTTGATGCCGATGGTTGCTGATCCGCTCATCGTCGTTGCCCAGCCGTCTTCAATCGCTTGGACGAATGAGATGGATTCCACGCGCGCCAGGTGCTTCACGATTTCGACATTCTGTTCCACGAACGACGGATCTTGAGAAACGATGGCAATTTCCACTTTCTTAACCGGCTCAATCCCCTGCTCCGCGCGCAAACGCCGAATGTCCGTGATGAGCATCCGTAGAACTTCGAACGTATTGCCCGATGCCCTTTGCCCGATGCCCGTGAGAGGCCATTGGCCCACGATCAACCCTCCTTCAAACCCGGCTGTCTTCCAGATGTGCTCGGTCACGAACGGCATGAACGGATGCCAAAGCTTCAAAATCGTTTCGAGGATATGAGAAAGGATGTCCTCTTTTCCTTTCTCGATCTTCGCAATTTCCAAATACCAATCCGCCAAATCGCTCCACGTGAAGTCGCGAAGCTCCTCCCCGGCCGATGAAAACTCA
>Ga0307435_1000080_pt1 | contig 42373 bp, 33 predicted proteins | sample SalMarWE160470MG_FD_202164 | JGI IMG/M metagenome (GOLD analysis project Ga0307435, IMG submission 202164) | Salt marsh sediment microbial communities from the Plum Island Ecosystem LTER, Massachusetts, United States - WE1604-70 | ecosystem: Environmental > Aquatic > Marine > Intertidal zone >... | reverse complement strand
CAGGCCGGCGCAGCGGCAGCCGCGACGACCTTTGCGAATTTGACCATTGCCAATTGCACCATTACCGAGAACGAAGCAACCGGCATTGGCTTCGGGGACGGCCTTGGAGGCGGTCTCTATGCGGCTTACGAAAGTTATATCGGGGTCATTAACAGCATTTTGTGGGATAACACCGCTTTTTCCGCCGGCGACCAGATTGCGATTGGCACGCAGGATTATCCTTCAACCGTGAAGGTAACGTATAGTAACGTTCAGGGCGGTTCGGCGAGTGTGTTTGCTGCCCCCGCGACCACCCTTTTATGGGACATTGATTTGGGTGAGCCGAATTATCCGTCTAACATTAACGCCAATCCTTACTTTGTTGGTGAGTACTACCTCAGTCAGATTGACGCCGGCCAGCTTGTCCAGAGTCCCTGTGTCGATGCCGGCAGCGGCAGTGTTGCCAGCCCGGATGTTAACTTGGTTGGTTACACGACAATGACTACAGGCGTTGACGATGTAAATATCGTGGATATGGGTTTTCACCATAGCAAACAAGCTGCGCCTGATTCTAATGAACGGTATACGCTCACGGTTGAAGTAATCGGTCCCGGCACCTATGCCCTTATGCCGCCGAATACGGGTTTTTATTCCGGCGGTCAGGTCGTTACGATAACTGCGTATCCGGACTCCGGCTATCGAGTCTCGCAGTGGACAGGCACGGACGACGATTCTTCTGCCGCAAGGGTAAATACCGTTACGATGGATAGAGATAGAATCGTTATTATCGAGTTTGGTCCGCCTGATACGCTGCTCGTTCCCGGTGATTATACCACAATCCAGGCGGCAATAGAGGCGGCACGCGAGGGCGATGTCATCAGCGTTGCGAGCGGTGTTTATAACACGCCCAACATTACCATCAATAAAGAAATAACCGTCACTAGCACGAATCCTGACGACCCTTGTGTCGTAGCTATAACCGTTGTTGACGGAACGGGCATTGCAAGCAGGGGCTTTATATTCGGGCCTGGCGCAACTGAGCGGACAGTGCTTGACGGGATTACAATCGCAAATACTGGCTATGGATACATTCCAGCCGAAGACGGCGAAAACCCCGGTGACCCCGGCGGCGACGGCGGTTCGGCCTCGGGTTCGGGTGTGTACGTGGCCAGTGGAGCGAGCCCAACAATAAGAAACTGTATCATAAGAGACTGCTACGTGAATGGTGGCAATGCCGGAAGCGGAGCCGAAGCGGATGCAACCACTGATGCCGGTCACGGCGGCTGGGGCGGATGGGCCAGAGGCGCCGGAATATATGTCGAACCTTTTGCAAGCCCTACCTTCGAAAACTGCACCGTTACCAACTGTACCGTTACGGGCGGCGACGGCGGTAACGGCGGCGACTTCGCCGAGGACGGCGGAGACGCGGGATACGGCGGCAACTGGAGTAACGGCGTGTTGTGGCAGGAGTGGGGTTATATCGGTGACTATAGATTCTACAGCGGCTATGGCGGAGGCGTGTATTGCGACAGCTTTAGCTCCCCAACTTTTATCGATTGCACCATTACTAATAACACCGCACAAGGAGGTATGAGCGGCATAGGCGGCAGCAGACAGGAGGGTGTTCAGATACCAATGCCCGATACCAGCTACAGGATTCCCAGCTACGGCGGAGGCGTGTATTGCGCCGAGAATTCGGATGTTGTTTTTATTGGTTGCAACATCTCCGGTAACGCCGCGCCAAGGCCGGATGACACGTTCCACCTCGACCCCTACCTCGGCCACGGCGGCGGAATTGCTTTTGAAAGAACTGCGTCAATTGAATTTATAAACTGCGTTATAACGGACAACGACGCGTCAGTGGGTGGCGGCATGTTCTGGTCAGGCGGTGCCCCGGAAATTATCGACAGTGAAATATCGACCAACGTTGCGTATGTCGGCGGCGGGATATACGGCACGAAAAGCCAGGGCCTGATTAGGGACTGCAACTTCTATAATAACTTCGCCGGTGTCTCACCTGATGATGTGGACCAGGTAGTGGGAAGGGGCTCCGGGGTTTTCATCTCGGCAGCGAGTATGACCATCGAGGACTGCTTTTTGAGCGAAAACGTCGCCGGGTCGTCCGGCGGTGCAATTTGCGTCTTCGGAGCCACTACAGGCGGGACAACAATTAATAACTGCCTGATGACGGGTAATGAGGCCGGCCGAGACGGCGGCGCCGTCTCCGTAAACTGGGGTGCGACAACCACGATATCAAGCTGCACGCTCTATAATAATCGCGCCACTGGTACTTTCGGCCAGCCCGACAACACCGGATTCGGTGGAGGCCTCTATTGTTCTTACGAGGCCAGAACGGATGTGATCGACAGCATCTTCTGGAGGAATAACGCTCTGTTCGGCCCTGAATTGGCACTCGAGAGCGGCTTTGAGTTCATTCCGAGGTGCGGCACTATTAGCGTCTCATACAGCGATATCAGGACGGGCCAGGCCGGCGTGCACATAGGCAGCACCTGCGACCCTTATTTCTTGTGGGACCCTGCGGGCACTAATCTCAACCGTGACCCGCTGTTCGTAAACGAGGTGACCAGCGACTTCCATCTCCAGCACATTGGTGCCGGACAGCCGGGAACCAGTCCGTGTATCGATGCCGGCAGCGACCTCGCCAGCATCCTCGGCTTGGCGCCGCTGTACTCGACTCGCACCGATGGTGTTCCTGACTGGGCAACGGTTGATATGGGATATCACTATCCGACGGTTGAGCCATGCAGATTCGCAGACCTAAGGAACGACGGTATCATCAACCTCTCCGACTTTGCAATAGTCGCAGCCGCCTGGCTCGACGAAGACTGCGGCATCGCCAATGACTGGTGCGGTGGCGCAGACCTCACGTTTAACAGCTATGTCGCGATAGATGACCTGGTTATCGTTACCGACTGCTGGCTGGAACAGGACCGCAACGCCCCAACGCCTAATCCGAGCAGATGGGCTATTCCGCCCCAGGGAGTATGGCCAAGTTCGGTCACTATGACCGCCGGAGTGGCCGTCGACGGGTTGTGGGGCTTGGATGTGCAATACTACTTCGAGTGCGTTTCCGGCGATTGCCACAGCAGCGACTGGCAAGACAGTCGGACCTATACCGACACCGGCCTTACTCCGGATGTCGAGTATGCTTACAGGGTTAGAGCACGCGACATAGCGGGTAACGTGACAGCACCGTCGGTAATCCGCTACGCGATAATTGGCGGTGATGCACAGCCGCCGACACCAAATCCGATGACCTGGGCGGTACCGCCTGAACCGGAATCGGCGACCTCCATTGTGATGGTGGCGACTACAGCTTCCGACCCCAGCGGGGATATCGAGTACGATTTCAACGAAACCACCGGAACCGGACATGACAGCGGCTGGCGGATTGACCCCTGTTATGTGGACGCGGGTCTTGAGCCGACTGGCCTGTACTGCTACGAGGTGAGAGCGCGTGACAAATTCGGTAATACCACCGGCTGGTCGAACGAGGTCTGCGTAACTAATCTCGGTGACCCGAATCCGCCTGCGCCGCCTCCCGTGATGATTATCTTCCCGGATGTTAACAACGGAACAGCGGACGTAAATACCAGCAGCGTCCAGTTCCTCGGGCCGGACGGCTACTGGTGGCATAAGGTTATAGTTGATGTCGGCGGTATCACCGATGAAAGCGGCGGGCCAATTGAAGTCCGCTTTATCTGTCTAAGTGACAACAGCTTGAGTAGTAACAACAAGATTCCTGCCGTTGACCGCCCAATATATATAGGCCAGCCGGTTACGCTCGGATTTGTGGCCGCCAAAGGCGTCGGCCCCGGCTATCGTCTGACTTATGACGGCGATAACATTGTCTACGATGTTTTTGTCAACAAGTTTGGCGGAACGGGTAAAGCTCTCAACTGGCGGGGCTGTGTCTACGATGAGTCGCTTAATGATGCCTGCACCTTGGTACACAGGATAGGTCCGCCTGCTCCGTAACGCCTGCGGACGAGCGTAAAATTTGATTTATGTAAAAACAAAGGCCCCGGTTTTCACCGGGGCCTGCTTTTTATCGCAAGCCGTTACCGGCCATACTGTATGTCTTTCAGCCGCTGGTAGCCGTAATGAGCCAGCAGATGGTCCAGCAGGACGATAGCCGTATAGTTCTCCGCAACTGGCCATATTCTCGCCGTTACCGTTGGGTCCCTTCTGGTTATTGCCGCCAACTGCTTGTTTTCGAGGGTGTATTTGTCGATTGTGTGCTGCGGTTTGGCGATTGTCGGCGTCGGTTTGACGGCGAGCCGGACAACGATTGGCTCACCCGATGACAATCCGCCTGTGATGCCGCCCGCGTTGTTAGAGTCGAAAACCACCTTGCCTGCCTCACTGTGCATCTGGTCGTTGTTCTGATAGCCGGTCATATCTTTTACTGCAAGCCCCGCGCCGACCTCGACCGCCTTAACTGCGCCGATACCCAGCATTCCTCCCAGTTCGGCGTCGAGCTTGTAAAAGACCGGCTCACCCAGCCCCGTGGGAACGCCCAGTGCAACTACCTCCACCATTCCGCCGGCTGAATCTCCGTCCTCGGAAATTTTATTGCACGCATCGGTCATTGCCTGTGCCGCATCGATATCAGGCGAATTTACAATATGATGAACGCCATACTTGGCCTTGATTTGGTTGGCATTCATCTTCGGTGCCTTGTCGCGAATTGCGTCTATTTCCTTTTCCACCTCGGCCAAAACTTTTGCCTTCTCCAGAAATCGCATATCCATATTGATTCGGCCTTTGACGTAGATTGCCTGGTAAAACGGGTCAAGGTCGCATCGCATCTTCTTATAATTCTCAGTATATTCGAATGCCTTGTTGTGCTCGACTTCCGGGCAGCGAACGCCGGCGATTTCCTTCACGTATGAGAAGACCCTGATGCCGCATTTTCTGAGGACCTTTTTGGCGACGTAGCCGGCTGCGACAATCGTTGATGTATATCGCCCGCTGAAGATTCCCGCGCCGATTGCGTCGTCGTCCGGGCCGTATTTAATGAAAGAGGCATATGATGCGTGGCCCGGCCGGGGCGTGCGATTGGTGTCCTGATACTGTTTGATGTGAATGAAGTGCCTGTCGAGGTTCGGAATCAGTATAGTCAATGGCGTGCCGTTGGTGTGATTCTTGTTGCCGGCCCCTTCAATTGTGTCTGCTGCGTTTAGCCCCGAATAAATAACGGGCAGGTCCGGTTCTTTGCGAGGACTCGAAAGCTCATCAGCTCCGGGCTTTCGCAAAAGCAAATCGCCGTAGATTTCCTGCTCGGTCAGACACATTGCCGGCGGATGCCCCTGCACAATGGCCGAGAGCCCGTCCTGATACGAGCCGCCCGCAACCGTTACCTGAAACATTCTCCCTATGTGACAACCAATCATCTTTGCCTCCTTATTTCAACTCCAGACCTGCGCCTATACTCGTCATTAACTCTACAAACTGTGGAAATGTAACACTAATTGCCTCAGCCGTGTCAATTATATACTGCCCTTCGCCGGCCATACCCGCCAGTGCTAATGCCATTACAATCCTGTGGTCGCCCCTTCCGTCGAGTCTGGCTGCCATCGGCTTGCCCGCCTTGGCGGGTAAACTGTGCCTTACTATCAGGCCGTCTTCAAGCTCCTCGATGTCGATGCCCAGCTTTCTAAGCTCCTCGGTCATACATTTTATTCTGTCGGTTTCTTTGCCTCTGGCCTGCGGGACGTTGACCAGCCGCGTTTCGCCCTCGGCAAAAGCCCCGACAACCGCCATAGCCGGCAGTGCGTCCGGCGTGGCGTTCATATCTATCTTGGTGCCCTTGAGCGGTGCGGCTTTTATCGTAACCGTGTTTTGCTCAATCGTTACATTGGCGCCCATTGCCCGCAGATAATCGACGACGGCCTTATCCGGCTGGCTGTCGGTAAAATCAAGCCCGAGTAATCTCACCTCGTCCCCCGCAAGTGCCGCTGCGCACAGGAAAAACGTCGCGCTGGAAAAGTCGGCGGGTATCGTTTTGTCGAAAGCCCCATAGCCCTGCCCGCCAACGACATTGAACTGCCGCATACCGTCGTTTTCGTACCTGATAGACTGGTTGTCCAGCCAATCAAGCGTCATCTGCACGTATCCCGGCTCATTTAGCAGCGTAACATCGATTTCGCTATCTTTTTCAGCAAGCGGCGTGCACAACAGCAGTGACGAAAGATACTGGCTGCTGACGGCTGCTACCGAGGTTTTACCGCCTTTAATCCTGCCCGTAACCGCGACAGGGGGTTTGCCGTTGTTTCTGATGCTGGTGCACTTTGCACCCAGTTCATTCAAAGACCTGATTAAAGGTTCGGACGACCTGGACTGTATCTGAGCGTCCCCCGTGAAGTTTGTTGTCTGTCCGTCCGGCGCAAGGGCCGCTGAGCCCAGTGCAAGATTGAGCGTTGTGCCAGAGTTGCCTACGTTCACCATTTCCCCGGGTGCGCGGATTCGGCCGCCCGTGCCGAAGACCTTCCAGAGGTTGTTGTCTGAAGTATCTATTTGAGCGCCCAGTGCCCGGTAACAGCTTACCGCGGATAATGTGTCGCCCGAGCCGAGCGGGCTGCGGATGGTGCTGGTGCCTTCGGCTAATGAGGCGATTGCAACCGCACGAATCGTGTGCGATTTCGAGCCGGGAATGGTGACCGGCCCCTTCAGCCGGGATTTTCTTGCGATTAACTGCATAGCGGGTCGTATCTTAACCGATTTTACGCCTCTTGTCCTGCAAAATAACCGGCCAAAAAGGTGTTGGATATACTTAGATGGCGCAAAATAAAACCCCTGCTGTTTCGCTTTTGCAAAGTAAAGCAGCAGGGGCCGATTTTACGATTTTTCTTTTAATTCCAGACCTTGATGCCCGGCGCTTCCTTGCCCTCTGCGTCAACTACCCGCAACATAAACTCAAACTCGCCCCAGTCCTGCGTAACCTTAAGCAGGACCAGGTTCTTGCCCTTGTTCAATTTGACCTTGTAGGTTTCCTGGTCCGTTTCCATTGCGCGGTAGACGTTCTGTTCGCTAATCGGCTTGTGATTGACCCAGAGCTTGTACCCGTCGTCGGAGCCGATACGCAGTTCCACTTCCTTGTCGGCGTCCGCTTCGAGCCAACAGGCACAGTAGCACAGGATATCTTCCTGGTCATATTCGAGTCCGAGCGACTCGATGTCGAAGAAGCTGATTTCGGGATACTCTGATTCATATTGCTGCCATTTGACAACCGTGCCGTCATCTTTTTTGATTTCCATGCCGTTTGTCGGGGTATGATTAAGCTCGTCTCCGTAGTTTTTCAGGTAATCGACGTTGAAGCCCTCGTTATCAGGCCGCTCACCGGGATTGGGGAATGGTCCCACGACGAGCCAGTTGGTGATAAAGCCCGGTTCATCCATCCAGTTTGCCGTGAAGCCGTATGGGCCGAGTGTAGGGCCCTTGTCGGTGGTCTCTGCCTTTGGTGTGGTCTCTACCTTTGGGGCGGCCACTTTGGGCTTGGGCTTGGCCGGGGCCATCTTTGGCTGCTCTGCCTCGACTGGGCTGGGTTCCTTGGCTGCCTGTTCTTCGCATCCTGCTATTACTGCGCTCAGCGCTGCCAGGCACAATACGCACATCAAAGTGCGGATTTGACTCTTGCTCATAGTTTGACTCCTTTCTGAAAAACCAAACTAAAAATCACCGTTTGTTTTGGCGTCTCCCGGCGTGCCGGGATTTCGTCGCAGTCGCCTCAGACCCGACCTTTCCAAAGGCGCACATTTCTGCAGTCGGAGAAGCGATTGCTCGATGGTAAGCTAACAACCGCGACCTGTTTTTGCAAGATTTTTTCTGCCTCAGGCGGGGATTACAACGCCGGGGCATCCGGCGTGGAATTTGGCGGCTGCAGGCAGGAGCGAGAATTGTCTCAGATTGTTTGCATTTGCTTTTCCGCCCGGATGACTGCGGCTGCATCGCTGAGAACCAGTTGACGGACCAGGCTGGTCGGGATGACGCAAAGCTCCATATTAAAGACCCTTTCTTCGACCATGGATGCGATGGCCCTGGCCGTCTGTCGGTCCAGTTCGTACTCGCTGATAAGGTCCGCGACGATGCGCGATTTATCCCATCTGCTTCGGGCAGAACCGTTGCCGTCTTCGAAAATGTTTTCAGCATCAGCCAGTTCGTTAAGTTGGCCCTTTGCCACCTCGACGCGACATCGCTTCAGCCGTCGTTCGAAGTTATACTCGCTCAGCGCCACCGCCGCCTCTTCGTATCCGGTGCTGGCGAGAACTGTCTCGATTATCGAAAAAATTTCGCTTGTGCTGACTCTTCTCTTTTTATCGTTTTGGTAAAGGAAAAAGGTAACCGCCTCGGAAAGCTCCTCTGCGGCCATTATGTCGGCTTGTCCTGCTGTGTTGAGGGCATTCGCTATCGTGCCAACCACTTTGGTGTGAAGATACGCCTCCCTTGTGCCGTCGGCCTTGACGACTGCCAGTCTCAATGTCCTCCTTGCCATTGTCGCTTCCGTAAATGACGTCCTGTATTTTGCCGGCTACTGGAAAAGCTTCGGCTGGCCGGCTAAATCCGGCTGTGATATAACCTGGCTTATTTCCTCAATCAGCTCACCCGCATCCTTGAAATCACGATACACACTCGCGAAACGGATATATGCAACTTTGTCTATGTCTCTCAGGTGTCTTATAACGCTTTCGCCGACAAAGCTGCTTGTTACTTCCTTGTCAAAATCCCGAAATATGTCCTCTTCGACCCTGTCCGCAATCTGGCGAATTTGCTCCGCCGAAACCGACCTTTTGTAACAGGCCTTTTGAAGGCCCGCTATAATCTTGTCTCTTTCATAGGGAACGCGAGAGTTGTCCTTCTTTATAACATACATCTTAAAACTCTCGCCGGTCTTCTCGTAGGTCGTGAAGCGCTTATTGCAGGCAAGGCACTGGCGTCTTCGTCTGATTACTCGTCCGCCGTCGCTTGAGCGAGAGTCAATGACCCTGTCTTTATCTTCCTTGCAGAAAGGACACCTCACCGCCCGGCCCCACCTCACTTTCAACCAGTCTATACACTTGCCCGCCATTCGTCTGGCGAGCCGGCTATGTTCGGTACTCGGCCGCAGAAAGCAGACCGCTATATGACGCGTTGATTCTAAGACTACCGACTGTGTTATGTCAAAAAAAATCTGTCAGCCGGGTGAGATATTACCCGGAGAGATTAAAAGTGTGATGGCATACCGAAGTGACAGACGCACTGCTGTTGCGGGCTGTGATTCTATTTCAAATCATCCCGTGAGGGTTACAGACGGACTTCTTCGGTCTCGCTGTAACTACCGAACTCCAGGCCGAAATCCACGCTTCCGGATGTTGATGTGAGGGTCGTTTCTTTTATCGCGATTTTGTAGACGCACCTGTTGAGGTCGAAGTCCGCCTTGATGGTGCTGCCGTCTCCGGGTTGATATATGCTACGCAGCCGGCCCGTCCCGGTTTCATCGAACTCGCTGCCGGGGACTGTAAGCGTTTGGTAACCCCAGGTGATGGTCAGCCCCTCTGTAACGCTTGAATCGTCGGCGACGCTGAATGTGCCTTTTATGCCGAGCTTGTCTTTACCAGGTGTCGAGGAGTTCTTCAATCGTGTCTTTGTGACCGACAAAGTGTCGGCGTATCCGCTCAACAGCGCCACCGGGATGCTTTTTCTGCCGTTGATAGTGTTCTCGCCGGCGATGCCCAGGCCTGTATATGTGCCGAGGTTCACCAGAAGGTAAAGCGGACTTGCGAGGCCGGTCAGGTCTACATTCTTGGCCAGAAGATTGAACATGTTCTTATTGGTATCAAATGCCAGCGAAGTAATAGCTCCCGGCTGGCCGGACTTTACCCTGTGTTTATATCTGTATTTACCCTTGGAGCTTGTGAACGAATCCAGACCGATGCTCTCTTCATATACGAGATAGTTGTCCGCACCGGAGTATATCTGCACTGTCACACTATCAGCCCCTGCCAGGTCCTCGGCGGTTAGTCCGAAGGTCCCTGAACATTTTATTGCGTCGTATCCTGTGTTCCGGCCGGCCTTGATGCGGCATTTCTGGACCGTAACGACTTGCATTGCACCGGGTGTTATGACCAGTGAATGGCTGTCGGATTTGCCGTCAATGGTAGCCGTCACCGAACACTGGGCGTGGGTACTGATACCCATGCCCGCAGCAGTGAGCAGGCCGGTTTCGTCGATTTCAGCATAGTCAGAATTCTCGCTCCAGACGGCCTGCCCGCTTGTAATATCCTGTGTGCTGCCGTCATCGTAGTGGGCAGTGCAGGCAAATTGTGCCGTCGACTGCTCGGCTATACTGTCAGGCCCAATCACCTCCACCGATTCGAGTTCCGGCTGGCACTGTTGGTAGTCTGAAATATCTGACGCTGTAAAGTCGATTGGTGTGCCGGTTCTTCTGGAAACGCCCGCAATTCCGTATCTTGCTCCGACGGACAGCCAGGAAAGTCGAATCGTCCCATCGTAAAACATCTCGACCTGGAATGTGCTGGCCGTGTTCCTGCCATACTCGGGCACATTTTGCCACGTAACCGCCGCCCGGTCGCCTAACTGTTTGAACAGCACACTGCCCGACGCTGAGGGATTGAAGTCACGGAAAAGACCCGAGATTCGTTTCATATTAAAGTGCTTCACTAAGCTTTCGCTGTAGTCGTCGTCAGCCGATTCGAAGGTTATATAGCCGTTGCTGCCTACGTAGAAGCGGTCGTAGCTTGTCCCGTAAAGCTGCACACTGTGCCCTGTCAGCGTTACGGCCTTGGAATCATCGTCGCCGAGTCCCAGGTTCGTGCTGCTGCCCGGTTCGACCGGCAGTTCGTCTATCTCCTTCAGGCAGACCGTATACTCTGATGCCGAATCATCCGGCGTCAGCAGCAGCGATTTACCGGAAAGGTCAAACTGCCCCGTATCAACGCTGAATAGTTGAGTGAGGTAATCGGTGGCTGTATCACTTATCGCAAAATCCGCGTCGCTTTCGTCGGTGTTTACACCGTCATCTATAAAGATTCTATAGTCCGAAACCGCTGCCACTGTGCCCGGTATCTGCCAGGTAAATTTGCCTGTGTTGGAGGCATCGTCAGCCAGTTGCGCATAAATTTCGCCTCCCTTGAGCAGGTAGATGTCGACGGTATCAGCCCCACCGATTGACTTCCACTCGATGGGCCATTCAAATCCCTGAACCCAGGTTACCTGTTCATTGGGGGCCAGAACCGCGAGTTCCGGCTCGGCCGTAAGGGCGTTGTAAACGTTCAGCCGTCGGCCGGTAATCGTTTTGCCGCTGAGCGCCTCTATTTCATCGCCCGTCCATATCAGCCGCGACTTCAATTCGTATACACTTATCGTCGGGTCATTTGCCAGCAGCAGCGCCGCCGCACCTGCAACGTGAGGCGTTGCCATTGAAGTGCCGTTATACCAGCTGTATTCGTTGTTAATAACCGTGCTGAGTATGCTCACGCCCGGAGCGCCGAGGTGAACCGTGCGCAGGCCGTAGTTGGAAAAGCTCGCCAACTCGTCATTGTGGTTGGTGGCCGCAACGGCTATTACGTTTTCGATTGCATATCCGGAAGGATAGTGCGAAGACAAATCGCCGTTTTCTGCACTGTTGCCGGCTGCCGCAACGAACAGCACGCCGTTGTCTCTCGCGTTGGTAATTGCCGCCTCCATCGTTGCCGAGTATCCGCCGCCGCCCCAGCTATTGCTCAGTATATCGGCTCCGTTGGCGACCGCGTAATTTATGGCGTCTATGGCGTCCGAAGCATAGCCCGAGCCGTTCTCATCGAGGAACCTGCATGCCATCAGCTTGCATCGCCAGTTAACACCCGTTACTCCTACGCCGTTGTTGCCGCGGGCCGCAATTGTGCCAGCGCAGTGTGTCCCGTGGCTGTGCTCGTCTATCGGGTCGCCGTCGTTTTTGCAAAAATCGTAACCATGCACATCGTCAATAAAGCCGTTGTCATCGTCATCAATGCTGTTGCCGGGTATTTCACCGGTATTGGTCCACATATTCGCCGCTAAATCAGAATGCAGATAATCGATACCCGTGTCTACAACCGCCACGACCACATTATCTGAGCCGGTTGTTATATTCCACGCCGAGACTGCGTCTATGTCGGCGTATGGCGTGCCGCCAGTCTGGCCTGTGTTCTGCATCGCCCACAGATACCCGAAAAACGGGTCGTTGGGCACGATTAGAATCCTGAGCCGGTAGTTGGGCTCCACCGATACAATGCGAGGGTCTTTCTTTGACCATTTTTCGGCCAGCACTTGTTTGACGCTCTTACCCTTTTCCAGTTTTATGCGAAGCACCTGCCTGTTACGAGATTGTGCCTGCCGGATTGCTCGCTTGCCTTGTCGCCTGGTGGCCAGTGAGATTCGTTTCTTGATTACTCCGCCGATTTTCGCCCCTATTTCCTCTGCGTCATCGTCGGATTCTATCGCCTCATCGGATAATAACACGAGGACTTCGCCGGGGGCGTATTCCTGGTCTTTATCAATCGTCCCTGCAAAGGTTGGATTGTTTTCGGCCTCGTAAGTTTTGACGCCGGCGCCGCAAACCTTCGCACCGGCAACTGCAAATAATGCCCACGTCAGCACACATCCGAAAATGTGTCTTTGCAGACGGCGGGTGCCGATTTGCGGGTATTGGTTGCGCGAGCTCTTCGCAGAGTCTGTGTGCAGAGAAAATGAAAAATTCAAAGGTCTAAAACAGAATTTCAAGATAGTTTCCTCCAAGTTAAGAAGCTTTAGGATGAAGGTCCTCTCTATTAAAAAGTATGTGGAATGTCCCGCCTAATTCCAAAAAATCGTTCTGATTTAAGCCGAGTGGAATGTCCTATAATTACCTTAAGTGGATGCGCTTATGGGATTGCCCTGGCCGTTGCCCCTCATTTGCGCATTAAGGCAGCGCCGAGTGATGCCAGGTTTTGTAAGGGTGCTTAGAAAGTGCCGATTCAGGCGAGCATTGAGATGGCTATCCGGGCTACTTCGCTGCCGGCTTTTTTACCCACGAGAGGTTTTACAACCTCCAGCAGCTCCGAATTGATTTGTGCAAGTTTGCCCGCGTCATTGAACAGGCCCTGAATCGTTCCAATGATTGGCCCGGTCGAGCCAAAGTACGGCATAAATTCGGGCACAAGCTCCCGGTCCGCGAGGATATTCACTAGGGATAAGTGCTTCGTGGTAACCAGCCATCGGCCGACAAGATGCCAGAGTATCGGGTTTGTCTTGTACATAATAACCATCGGGCAGCCCGCCGACGCCACCTGTATTGTCGCGCTGCCGCTTGCCACAAGCGCAAAGTCGCAATCTCTCGCCGTCTGATAGACCGCGTCTATTACATATCTTGTCCTGAATCCCAAAAGCCGCGTTGAGTCCAGTGCTTCTCTCGTCGATTCGTCGACCGCCACCGTTGTAAACGTCAGGTTCCGGTACTTTTTGCGGAGACTGATTGCTATCTCCTGCATCGGCCGCCAGAGTGTCCCGACCTCGGCGCTCCTTGACCCCGGTATGATTGCCATTCTGGCGTTGGCAGCGTCGAAGGTGCTGTAGTCACGCTTTGCGGCGTTTAGCTCCTTTTGCGTAAGCTCATCCAGAAGCGGATTACCAACGAACTCGGCCTGAACGCCGCGCTGTGCAAACCACTTTTCTTCGAAAGGCAAAATGCTGCACAGCTTGTCGCAGTATTTACGCAGCTTGCCAATCCGCCACGGTGCCCACGCCCAGAGCTGCGGCGCAACATAAAACAGCGTCTTTATGCCGAGTTTCTTTGCGGCCTTTGCTACGTGAGAGTTGAAAGCCGGGGAATCACAGACGATAACCAAATCAATATTGTTGGTCGCCAGGAACCGGCTTATCTTTCTTATCAGTCCGTAGAAATGAGCAACCTGTGCGAATGCGTTGTGCCCCATCGCGGCCCGGCCGACTATACCCTTCGATTCGTCCATCAGTGTGCAGCCCGCCTCCGCCATCCTCTCACCGCCCAGGCCGACAAATTCGACATCCTGATTTTTCTTTCGAATCGCCTTTATCAATCCGGCGCAGTGGCTGTCGGCGCTCGGCTCGGCTGCGCTTATGAAGATTACTTTTCCTTGTTCCCTGCTGGCCATAATAGCAACATTCAAGAGAACAGAAACCGTCCGCTTACTCGACTTTCAATACCATTATTCGTTCGGTCTTAAGTCTATCCTCGCTTCCGCCGCTTGAAAAGGCCAAACTTCCCTTTGCTCGCTGTCCCTTGTATCCTGAGAATCGCGGTATTGGTTTATAATCCGTGAGAGAGGAAAATTAAAAAGGGCCGTGGTCAATACGGCCCCTGATTACAAGCTACGCGATATGCCTAAAATCCGTAAACCGGCTTTAGCTCCGCCTCAGTAGGCAGATGGTCGTAAACCTCGCCTTTAGGCCCGATATAATTCGTTCCCGAGCGGGTCAATTTTACCGGGGTGACAGAGCCGTTACTGTTGGTGATATTGACGGTTACGACGTCTGTTGACTGGGCTGGCTGGTTGGTTTGTGCCTGCTGTTGTTGCTTTTTGTCCTTTTCATTGCCTAAGATATAGCCCCCGCCGGCGCCGACCGCACCGCCAATAAGGGCGCCTTCGGTCGTATGGCCGGACTGATGCCCGACAATCGCCCCCACTCCAGCCCCCAGCGCCCCGCCAATCGCTGCATCTTTGCCCGCCTCGCTCTCACAGCCGATGCTAAACGCCAGAACCACCGAGCACGCAATTAACAATGGTATTGAAATTACATATCTCATTTTTTTACCTCCTACAGGTTATTGCCTGATTCATTTTTCTATTTTACAGGCGTCATCCACGCCACGAACCCGCCGCCTGCTTCCATTTCAGCGGGGATACTCTGACCTTTATTTACTATCTTTTCCTCAACTATCATTGCTGTCGGCTCGCCCATCTTATCACGAGCCAATATAGCCTTGTAATCCCCATCACCCAGAAACGACAAATTGATGCTTTGCTGCCTTTTATTATCCCCGTTAATTATTCCGACGAACCAGTCTTTGTTTTTACGTCTCGCAAATGCCGCCAGTTCACCTATCCTGCTGCCTTCCAGTACAATCGTTTCATCCCATACCGATGGGATGTTTTTTATCACCTCTACCGCTGGGCTTTCCAGATAAAACTTCGGGTCATCCGCCCAGTGTATTATCGGCGATGTATAAACTATCGCTGTAGCCAATTGCAGAGTCACGGTTGTTCCTTTGAGGGACCTCGGATTGAATGTGCAGGGCGTAAAATCCCCGTGCCCCGCAAGATAACGTGTAAAAGGAAGCGTCGCGTAATGCTTACGCGGCAGCCGGTCCCACTTGTTGTATTCCAGCCCGCGAATTCCTTCCCGCGTCATCTCATTGGGGAACGTCCGAGATTCACCCGTCGGCTTATTTGCGCCGTGGAAGTTTATCATCAGCTTTTCTTTCGCCGCGTCTGTTAGCGTATCGGTGTAGAAATCAATTCGCTCTTTGCTCTCGGAATCCATAAAGTCAACCTTGACTCCTGCAGCACCCGCCTGCCGGCAGCGCCTGAAGAAATCCCGCCTCGCATCCGGATTGTCTATACCGACTATTTTCGCTCCTTCCGTCACGCCGTCCGCCCATCGTTTCCAGACCCACACGCGGACGTTTTTGTTCTGCGCATACTCGACCAGGTCAGCCAGCACCTGCCATTTATCTTTCGTATCCGTCGGCCAGGTATGTTCCCAGCCAACGTCGACGAGGATATATTCGAAGCCCAGCTTAGCGGCGTTATCGACCCAGTATTTTTGTCTTTCGTAGGCGACGTCGCTGAAATCTCTGCGTCCCCCCGACCACCAGTGCCAAAGCGCCCGGCCCGGCTTAATCCACTCGGTCTTGATTCCGTCAGGGAACAATTTCGCATCCGGCTTCGGGCACAGATTATGGACAATATCGCAGTTGACGAGTGCGTTAAGGTCCGGCCCCGTCGTCACCACCCGCCAGGGCGACCGAATCTCGCCTTCGAGCGCAAAGCCGTTCGGGTCGTCCTCGAAGACGCCTTCCAGCACACTTGTCTTGGTCCCGCGAAGTGTCATACCACTATAATCGAATAGCGCCGCCTCGGTGATAGCAGCGTAGCTGCCGTCCGCCAGCTCAACGGTTACGGGCATGCCGAGTGTGCGTTTGCCGCTGAGCTGTTCCGGCCGGTGTCTTGTGTAAACGCCTTCGTAATTGTTTGTATTGGTTTGGAACCATATTTGGCAGTCTGCCGGCAGTCGCCAGGTTGTCTTCTCACGTGTTACCGTTCGTTTACCTTCGCCGCCGACCACGTAACGAAATGCAAATCCGTCATCGTATGCACGCGCCTCGAGTGTCCAGTCCTGTCCGCTCGAAATATGTTTGACGGCCAACTCCATCGACCTATAGTGGTCGGTCGCCTCTGACTTGCCCCCGTACAACGGGTATTTGTCGTTTACATCATGGAATACTACTTTGCCGAAGTCAACTCCCGCTCCCAAATCAACGCCGTCAACGACAATACCCAGGTCGGCCCCGTCCACTATGGTTGCCCCGTCGCGAGTCAGCTTATAGTGCATTTGCCGCTCCCCATCCATCGATATTGTTGCTTTTACTTTGCCGTCAGGGCTTTCGAGCCCAAGCCCGACCTGTGAGGCCCTGGCCGGGGCACACAGCGACAATGCCACAGCAAGAACTGTCAAGATAAGTCGAATCATCTCATCATTCTCCTAAATCATAAGGTTCCCGTGAAACTCCCCTTGCGGGTTCTTTTGCCCGGGTATGCTGCCGGGGTCTTCATAAGTGCTGCCTTTCAATCGACTTTTGCGCGAGGCTTGTTTGCTTACTGTTTTATCTCTTAAGCCGTGCAATATCAAGCTGATAACCTTTGTGATAGCGTCAAATATTATGTGTAAGTTTGATTTTGTGCCAGCAAAGGAGTTGGCTAAAAACGGTTTTTCCGATAGCCGATTCTGAATTGTATTATTTAGGATAGGCGTTACCGATGCCATGTGCATCGGTAATAAGGCCGGCCAGCCCTGTCGATTGCGGGCAAGGCTGGTGCCAACAGGACAGGAAAGGGTGCTCGCCAAGAGGTGGATAACACAATAATTAGGGGGGTTGAAAAATGAAAAGGGTAGCAGTGACGTGTGTGATGTTGCTTGTGCTGGGGGTCAGCACGCAGGCGTACGGTTATGTCCTGGTTTATAACCTGTTCGGCGCGGTGCCGACGGTCGATACCGAGACTGATACCGGCGATACAAAATTTGTGAACGGTGTTATGATTTTGAACATCGACGAAGAAACGGGAGCGTGCGAGGAGTCGAGCATTGTGCTTTACGGCAGAGAGGGATGGCGCAGCAGAGTTTACACGATATACGACGATATTGTAGAACTGGCCAGGTACGGCAATTATGTCACCGTTATGGCGGACACGGGGACGGGCGACAACATTATTCTGACCGGCAGAACGAGCGCGAGAACTATGGGCCTTCCGTCGAGAGTGAGGGCGGCCAACTCATTAAGCGGGGGAATATCGCTTGAGTGGGGCCAGTTGTTCGACCTGGAGGAGTCGCTTGTGGGTGCGGGAGCAATGCAGGCGAGACTGGACAGGTGGAGAACCAGAAGCGCCAACTTTTCATCGGCGGACGGAATCGACGAAACGGTAGATTCGGTTATAGCAAGCCTCGAATCGAGAGGTTATCAGTTTTTAGGGGAAGAAGAGGAGCCGCCGGACGACGAACCCGGGGATGAGGAGCCGCCGTTATTACGTTAAGGAGATTTGTTGCGGGCTTCAAGTAAGCCCGATGATATTTTGAGCTTAAAGTGGTGATTCCGTTCCGCATCCGGACTTGTCCGATGAGTCCTTGTGGGACGGAATCACTTTTTTTGATAGCAGGCAACGAGGAGGCCAAACAGAAACAGGTAGCCTCACTCAATGAATCCGCCACGATGAAGGCGAATGACCCCCCGAATTGTCTTGCAAAAACGGCCTGTAAAATATATATAATTGTCGCAGCCGGGGCCCGTAGCTCAGCGGCAGAGCAGTGGACTCATAATCCATTGGTCGAAGGTTCGAATCCTTCCGGGCCCAATCACTTTCGTGTCTCGTGAGGCGTATTGCGCCACTACGAGGTGAGCAGGTGGGTGGGTGTAGTTATTCTTGTAGTCTATGTGATAGTATGGCAGATGGCCGTGGTGTGAAAAACGTAATGGGCACAAAGCCGGAGTTCATTTATGGATTCCCATATGTGCGGGAGTGACCCCGCTTTGCTCAAAGCTACATGGGGAAGGGAATTGGGAAGTGAGAATGGGAAATTTGGAATTAAGAGCGGAGCAAAAGTCGGTCAAGAGGGAGGGTAAGCTGCGGGCGGTGGGGATAGTCGGTATTGCATGCGTGTGCGGGTGGTTCGTAATGGAACTGGAGATACTGGGGGTAAGGATACTGGCCCCTTATTTCGGAAGCGCAGTTTACGTTGTGACGGGAAGCGTGATTGGGGTGTTTCTGTTAAGTCTTTCAGTGGGGTATATGTTGGGCGGATGGCTTTCGAGAAAGGCCGGCAGCCAAAAGATACTGGGGCCGGGCCTGATTGTGGCTGGCGTGTGGCTTTGTGCGCTGCCTTTTTTCATAGAGCCGGTATGCGAGGGAATGTACACTATTGGCTTGGATGAGAAGTGGGGGTCACTTTTTGCGGCTGTCATACTGTTCGGCCTGCCGACGGCGTTACTGGGGACGGTGACGCCGACGGCGGTGCGGTGGCTGACGAGACAGGCAAGCGAGGCGGGAATCAACGCAGGAGTAGTGCTGGGCTTATCAACCGTGGCAAGTTTTGCGGGCTGTGTCGTGACGGCATTTTACCTGATAGTTCTATCCATGCGGGCGACACTGCGTGTGTCGGGGGCCATATTGATAATTTTAGGCACGGTGATTACGCTGCAGACGGCGATAACGCGGGCCCAAGAATCAAGGCAAAAAACGTAAAATTACGGTATCGCTGTGCTTAGATTGATTGAACAGACTACCCTGCTCGGTTCGTACAAGCCGGCAGCAGGAAACAAACTATGGAAAACAGAGATTTCAAGGTCGGCCTGAGCGTGGCGCTTTGCGTCGCGGTTTTTTCGCAGTTATTGTCCGTCAGCGCAGCGTCGGGTGCAAGCTGGGGTCGGATTGTTTACGAGAGAGATTCACTATATAATCGGATATTCGTTTACCAACGAGGGACTGTGGTGACACTTCGATTCGGAAGGCAGCCCGCGGTTCAGGCGCAAAGCCAGGTTGACCTGAGCAACTTGCGGCAACATATGTTAGAGTACACAAGGATAACTTTTTGCGGGCTGTTATATCAGCCGGAGCCGAAGAGGGTACTTGTGCTGGGATTAGGAGGTGGCGTGATACCACGGGAGATGCACCATTATTTTCCAGAGGCCCAAATTGACGTGGCGGAGATAGACGCTGAGATTTTGCCGATAGCTAGGAATTTCTTCAACTTTCATGAGGATAACAAGCTGAAGGTGCATATCGACGACGGCAGGATGTTTGTGAAAAAACAACTGCGTCGTGAGCCGGTGCCGAAATACGATATCGTCATCCTGGATGCATTCAACGGCGACTACATCCCTTTTCATTTGATGACGAGGGAGTTTCTCGAGGAGGTTAAAGGGATTTTAGCCAAGGACGGTGTTGTGGTTGCGAATGTGTTCCAGAACAATCGTCTTTTTGACGCGGAGCTGGCGACTTTTCTGGCTGTATTCGGCCGGTGTCAGGTGTTTGTCGGAGAGTATTCCGCAAATACAATGCTGGTATCGCCGGGTTCGAAGGGACCAACGCTTACGATTCAGGAGGCGATAAGCCGGGCTAATGCGCTGCAGAAAAAGCACGGGTTTGCGTTCGATTTGCCAGCGGTGGCGGGACAATTACGACCCGATATACACTTTGACACGCGGGCAAAGGTGCTCACGGACGACCGGGCGCCGGTGAACCGGCTGCGAAGACAGGGAAGAGGTATTGAGAATTAAGAGCGCAGGGATTCATGAAGCGGGATTTTTGATAGTGGACGTGATGTAATGCCAGGCGTATATTCAGAAACATAATAAAGGCGGATATGACAGGCGGAAATGAGCATTGAAGAGCAAAAAAGATGCCGAAAAACAGAAGAGCCTGCCTTATCCCCAGTTGAAAAAAGTTGGAGTTAGATTGTGGTTGTGTCGAACAGCATTCCTAAAGGGTTAGTAGAATAGTAAAAAGCGAAGTTAGAGGTACATCAACATTTAAGAAAAGGCGGAAATCTATTTGAAAGGGCAAACAAATGAACGCAATAAGAATAACATTGGTGATTGCGATTCTGCTGGTCGGCGTTGGGCTGGCGGGTTGCAAGAAAAAAGAACAGCCGGCGGCACAGTCTGGTACAAAAACGATGGAGGAAATGGCAGAGACAGCCGGTGCTGCAGCGGAAGAAGCGAAGAAGACGGCAACCGCGGTAGCGGCCGAAATTGAACAGACGATGTGCCCCATAATGGATGGGAACAAAATCGACAAGGACGTATTTATCGAGTACAAGGGCAAGAAGGTTTACTTCTGCTGTGCAGACTGCAAGGCAAAATTCGAGGCGGACCCAGAAAAATACGTTGCCAACCTGCCGCAGTTTAAACAATAAGCGTAGCCCTGATCGACATCATGAATGCAACGGTTTTGTCTGTTCATAGCTATCGGTAACACGTAATTTCTCTTGTTCGCCATCACGAAGAAGCAAAGCGACATCGATACTGGCGCTACTACCGGTATTATATAGTGCCAAGAAAGAACTGAAGGTAAAAATCACACCCACAGAAAAACCCTGGGGGCTACCAATCACATTTTAGTAAACGCCGAGTCCCAGTCTTTCCGGATGGGTTCTAGGCCGTTTTGCTTTAACATAGCAGCGACCTGCGCGGGGGTTCGGGTGTCATCGATTTCGAATTGCTTGATGTTGCTGACTCAGCCGGAATGTCCGCCGGGATTTGTTTTACCACCTGCGTGCGGGGATGGGCTAAACGTTGAATGATTTGCCTGTGAATGTTCGGGATGCTATTTGGCCGCCGCGTGAAGTCCGACCTCCTCGGAATCCTCCTGCTCAGGGCTGTTTTTCAGTATGCCAACAGATTTGAGATGTGATGTCCCCGCCAGCTTCTTTGTCTCTATCAGCTTCGCACCCTTCGCCGCTATCTTGCGAAGTGCGTGCCTAGCCTTTTGCTTGTCTTGGGCCCCTACCGCATCAACTACAATGCTCACCTTTTTCTCCCGTTGAAGCAACCCGAGCGCCACTGCTTCAACCGCCCCTTCTACCGAAGCCCCTATCAGCACAAATTCGTTTGCCCGGACCTCGCTCAACAGCCGCTCTATCCTCGGCTCATCGAACGGGTCTTCGCATCGATTGTGCAGAATTATCTGCCGATAGCGCCGCATCACATCTACCGGCAAATCCGTATTATTGTCCGCTGCAAAGCTTGCGCGGTTGCTCAAAAGCGTATAGCGCAATTTCTCCCGTCCCTCCGTTCCATCCACGCAGTATCCCGGCCCGCCGTTGTTCTCCGGATGAACCTCGCACACAGATATCACCGGGATTTTTTTCGTGCGGGCAAGTGCAATCACCCTTCTAATGTGACTCAAAACTCTCCTTCGATTTCCAACCCGTACCTTGCCATCATCCAGAAAGAAGTCCTTCTGCGTATTAATATCGATGATGATTCGCTTACGACGAGTTTTCATCAATTGCCGAATCATTAGCAGTCTTCCTTTTGTTGCGTTGCCGATCCTGGCTACGCACCAAGCTTTCAGCCATTATTAATTTATACGTCCCTCAGAAAAGATTGGTCCAAAGATAGTATATAGCTTATCCGATAAAAATGCCTTACCTTTCATCCTTTTGCTGATGTCCCTACGTGTTGCCTCCCCTAATCATATCGATTATCATCCCAGCCCACTTTAAGCCCTAAAATCCTATGTCGCACAGGGGTTTGGTAAAAATCATCTTTTACCCGTATAATTAAGTCCGCCAAACGTTAGAAAGGTTACTTAATTTGCCCTTGTTATGGCCCTGTTAAATAATGGCAAGAATTTTGAAAGACTATCCGAATATCGCTCTAAAGCCCGAAAATCTCGATGGCCGGTTCGATTTTGCCCGCATTTTCGGCCGTTCAGCCGCAGTTCATATCGAAATTGGCTCAGGCAAGGGGACATTCCTCGTTAATCAGGCAAAAGCCCATCCCGGCGTCAATTTCCTCGGCATCGAATGGGCTCGCCGATATTACCGTTTTGCCGTCGACCGAATCGGCCGATGGAATCTCACCAACGTCCGGATAATCCGCACCGACGCGGCACAATTCATTTGCGAATATGTCCCCGATTCCTGCGTCGATTGCTTTCATATTTACTTTCCGGACCCCTGGCCCAAGAAGCGCCACCACAAACGCCGGTTCCTCAATCTCACCAACACCGACCAGCTCATCCGCTGCCTGAAATCCGCCGGCACAATCCGCATCGCAACTGACTACGCGGAATACTTCGAGCAGATTAAAGACGTTCTCGCATCCCGCGCACACCTCCTTCGCGAGGCTGATTTTCTCCCGACCGCCGGCACCGAAATCGGCGAATGGGTCGGCACAAACTTCGAGCGAAAGTACCTGAAGGAAAACCGTCCCATCTATACCCTCGCCGTCAAAAAACGCTGACCAAAAAACTCACGCACCCGCGCCTTAAAACGCAAGATACGGTTTCGCCTTTCTAAGTAGCGCCCCGACTTTCCCGATATCCTCTATGCCGGTGATTCTGGCCCTTTTTCGCCGCTCGAGAATCTGCTTAACCGTCACCGGCCCAAACCCCGGCACTCGCAGCAGCTCATACTTGTCCGCCCTGTTTACATAAACGGGAAATCGTTCCGGATGCCTCTTTGCCCATGCCTCCTTCGGGTCCACCTTCAGCGACAGAAACCCTTCTTCGTCATATATGATATCCGATTCCGCAAACTTGTATTTGCGCATCAAAAAATCCACCTGATACAGCCGATGCTCACGCATAAACATATCGCCCGCCCGCTCCTCTCGCTGCCCGTCTATTCGCTCATCCCCCAGCCCTTTCTGATACGCGCTGAAGTAAATCCTGTGCATCTTCAGCCGGTCGTACAGTCCCCACATATACTTTACAATCTCCGAATCACATTCTTCGGCCGCCCCGACAATAAACTGTGTCGTCTGCTTCACCCTCTCGTATCTGCTGCCCCGCCGTGTCAGTCGGCTTATCAATTTGATTGGCTCAACGATATCTTCGACAAACCGCTTTCTGCTGGATAGCTTCGCTAAGTGTTTTGCCCCCGGCGTCTCCATATTCAAAGACACTGCGGTCGCCAGCGACACCGCCTCTTCTACCGCCGTGTTGCTGGCGCCGGGAATCACCTTCAAATGTATATACCCGCGGTACCCTTTCCTGTATCGCAGTATCCGGGCCACGCGATTGAGCTGTTCCATCGTTGCATCCGGCGTCCCCAAAACCCCCGAGCTTAAGAACAATCCGAACACCTTCTTTCGCCTGAAATAATCTAAAAAGACATTCGCCGTTTCTTCCGCCCCCAAGCTGCACCGCCGGACGTCCTGGTCGTTTCTCAATGGACAATACCTGCAGTCGTTCGTGCACACGTTTGAAATCAGCGTCTTGAACAGGACGCTCGAGCCCCCGTTCGGCAGCGTCACCGGATACACCCATCCTTCGCTGCCGCGCTTTCGACGCTCGTCTTCTATGGTCCCGCACGCGCATGCCAAGTCGTACTGTGCATCGGTACTGAGCATCTGAAGCTTCCGGTGCGTATCAGGTTTGCTGACTATCGTAGTCATAGCTCACCTTCCCTGGAGTCCAATCCCCTCTTACCGTTGATTATAAACATCACCGTCCACAATCTCAAATAAAATCGCCTGGCTCGTGCAAATTCTGGGCATTGAGCCGTTGTTATGCGGCTTCGGTCCTGTATCGGATCAGAGCTGTCCCGGCAGCACTATCAATGAGCCAAAACCGGTGTGTGGGGTATGGTTTATTCCGTAACCCATCTTGACCAGTCTGTATCCCATCAGATACCGGTAAATGCGGTGTCCCAATCCTTCCAGACGGGTTCGAGGCCGTTTTGCTTTAAGATAGCAGCGACCTGCGCGGGGGTTCGGGTGTCATCGATTTCAAATTGCTCAACAGCACCGGTGGTTTTTGAATATCCGCCGGGGTTGGTTTTGCTGCCGGCGCTCGTTTTAGTTATGCCGAGCTTCACCAAACGGTCTCGTAAATCTGCCGGCTCACGGGTTGAGAGGGTAAAGCCAGCATCGGCAAAGCATAGGCGAAGGGCAAGTATCATCTGAACAAGATTCTTGTCGGTGACAAGACTAAACTGCGTTCGGTCAACATCTCTGGCAGGTCGCAACCGCGGGAATGAAAACGAGACATGAGATTGCCAGTAACGCTTAACCAGGTAATGAGCGTGCTCGGCAAGGGCAAGGGTTTCGAGCCGCCAGTCAGAAAGACCGAGTAAGGTGCCGAGGCCGATTTCTCGCATCTTGGCTTGAGCGATTGCATCGGCTGTGGACAGGCGACAGTCGTAGTCGGCCTTGGGGCCAGCCAGATGGTAACGGCGGTATGTGTCGCGGTCGTAGGTTTCCTGATATAAAGTGACTCCTTCGATACCGGCGGCGAAAAGCTTTTCATACTCTTCACGGGTCAACTGATAAACCTCAACGGAGAGCGAACTGAACTTCTCTCGCAGCTTCGATGCCAATTCAACTAAGTAATCGACACTCACGAAGGAGCGGTCTTCGCTGCTGACCAGAAGCAGGTCTTTGAAGCCTTCGCCGGCGATTATGTCTGCTTCGGCGAGGGCCTGTTCGACTGTCAAACGAACTCGCGGGAAGTCGTGTGTTCTGTTAAAGCCGCAATAGATGCAATCGTTGACGCAGAAATTCGACAGATACAGCGGGGCATATAACCGGACGGTCCGGCCAAACCGCTGAAGAGTAAGCTGATGAGCCAGCCGGGCCATTTGTTCGAGATAATTTTCTGCTGGCTTCGAGATGAGTATCAATAATCGGTCGAGGACGTAATAGCCCGGCGGACGGGACAACGCCCATTCGACCTCAGCAGAAGTTATTTCCCCGAGGCGCTTGTTCCAAACGTCCCTGCCGGAGCCGTCCAGTCCCCTATCGGCAAGAATCTTCTTGATATCAACACCTTGTCGGATTGGGGCTATCATCGTCACTGGTCTCTCAGAAAGCCGGTTAGCGGGCTTGATGCGCTTGCGTGTTTTGTCTCGCCGGCTGCGCCGGCCAGGAAAGCGGTCCGGCCTGCCTGGACGGCGAGCTTGAAACTCTCGGCCATTTTCACGGGGTCGGCAGCAGTAGCGATTGCGGTATTGACCAGCACGGCGTCTGCGCCGATTTCCATTGCCTCGGCGGCGTGAGAAGGTAAGCCCAGGCCCGCGTCGACAATGACGGGGACATTGGCCTGTTCGATTATTATCTCAATTGCGGCACGGGTTTTTAGGCCCCGGTTAGAGCCGATGGGACTACCTAAGGGCATTACGGTTGCCGTGCCTACATCCTGCAGTCGCTTGCTCAATATCGGGTCGGCATTTATATAGGGCAGGACAACGAAATCTTCTTTTACGAGTAGTTCGGCTGCCTTGAGAGTCTCGACGGGGTCGGGCAGAAGATAATAAGGGTCGGGGGTTACTTCGAGCTTTACCCAGTTGATGCCGGTGGCGGCCCGCGCGAGACGCGCAAGACGAACGGCTTCATCGGCGGTGCGGGCGCCCGAGGTATTCGGCAGCAACAGATACTTTTTGCGGTCGATTGCAGCGAGCATATCATCATTTTCGTTTGTGATATCAACGCGTCGAAGGGCGACGGTGACGATTTCGGCGCCGGATGCCTCGATGGCCTGCGCCATAACGAAAGACGAGGAGAATTTGCCTGTTCCCACAAGCAGGCGAGAACTGAACTCGCGACCGGCGATTATAAGTTTATCCATACGATTATCCTCCGGGGACAAAGCGGACAAGCTCAATTGACTGGCCTGAGCAAATCGGCGTCTTCCCAAACTTGTCACGTTCGATAATCTTACCATCCAGCTCGGCGACAACTGTAGCGGAATCAACGCCGAGAGTTGAGAGCAAATCGGCTATTGTTGCCGGCATTTTGTCGTCTGCGAATGGTTTTTCTTTTCCGTTTATTTTCAACACGCCCATTTGCAATCCTCCAGGTTTATGGGCTTATCTCATCAATCAACAGTTCGAGAATCGCATTGGCCTGGTGCATCGCCGCCACGCCGACTCTTGCCGCGGTAAGAAATTTACAGGTGTCGATTCCTGTCTGGCCGTCGCCGACGAGAACGAGCCGGGGCGAGATGCGGCGGGTCTTTATCGCGTTACTGTTGCCATAGCCGGCCAGGCCGCTGACGGAAACAATTCTGATACGTTCGGTTTTTGTCAGCACCGTTTCGACAATCATCTGCTTGGCAGCGGCGGTGTCGAAACATTCGGCGATTACGTCGACATTGCGGAAGATTCGCGGTATGTTGTCGGGGACAAGGGTCACGTTATGGACCTCGACCTCAACACGCGGATTTATACGCCGAAGATTCTCGACGGTGCAATCGATTTTGCTTTTGCCTATCTGGTCGGTGAAATACTGCTGCCTGTCGAGGTTTGCCTGCTCAACGTTGTCAAAATCGGCGATTATTAGTTTGCCAACACCGGCGCGTGCAAGGGCTGTAGCGACATTGGAGCCGAGGCCGCCGAGTCCGGCGACGCCAACTACTGAGCGAGCAAGTTTTTCAGTTATCGAAGACATAAAATAACAAAGCACTCCGGCAAAAGGAGTGCTTTCTGGTTCTTTCAGTTCGCCTCCCTTCGCAGGTTCTAACCTGAGCAGGTTCTTAGGGTCACCCCGCACACGGCGGGATATCTCAGCCAATTACCTCGCCCATCAGTGGGCGGGGTTGGCTCCCCTGGCTTATCCAATTGTCACACGCTGATATTTTGCGATTATTCGACACAGTTGTGCTGTCAGGAAGCACAAATCAGGATAGCACAAGTGCGGGCCAAGGTCAAATACTAAGCGGCATATTCAGGCTCCTACGTCCGATTAACCACAGCAAGCGGACAAAGCAAACGGAGAAGGGTTTTTTCGGGCCAAAAGGGCCTTGAAGGCCGTTTTTCTGATAAAGTCAGGGGTTTTGGTGGGCGAAATTCTATTAGTATACTTTCTTTATGGAGTGATTTGATGATAGCCACCTGCCCACATTGCCAGAGCGGGTTCTATATAACCCCTGACTTCGCTGGCAAGGTCGTGATCTGCTCAAAATGTAAAAAGCAGGTCCGCGCGCCTGACCGGCGTGGCGGGGCAATAAGTGCGCCGCCACCCCAGGACGGAATACCGATGGCGATAGTGGCCGAGACCCGCGTTGAAGCCGAGGAACGGCTCAAGGCCGAGGCGGAGGCGAAGCGGGAACTCGAGCGACGGCTCCAGGAAGCAGTCGAGGCAAAAAAGGAGCTGGAGAAAAAAATCGAGGCAACAATCGGCTCGGATGAAAACGCCGAGCACAGAGCACAGGAACAGGCACAAGCACAGGAACAACTCAAAGCCGCTGTCGAGGCGAAGCAGGAACTGGAGAGAAAACTCGAAGAGGCAAACGGGGCAAAGACAAAAGCCCAGGAGCAGGCAGCCGGCGACGCTCAGGCAAGAGCGGAAGCAGAAGAACGACTCAGAGCAGAGACCAGTGCGAAGGAGGAATCAGAAAGAAAACTCAGCGATGCAATAGAGGCCGCGAGAAAGGCCGAGGAACAGGCGGCTGGCAACGCTCAGGCGAGAGCGGAAACAGAAGAACGACTCAGAACAGAGACCGCCGGACGAGAGGAGACTCAGAGCAAGTTGCAGGAGGCACTGGAGGCAACTCTCAAAGCGGAGGAGAAAGCCAGCAGCGAATCGCAAACGAGGGCACAGGCAGAACGACGGCTCGAACAAGAAACGCAGGCCAAAGCCGAAGTTGAAGAGCAGTTTAAACAAGCTCTGAATGAACGGACAGGGCTTGAAGAGAAACTCGGGCAAGAGGCACAGGCAAGGGCCGAATTGGACGAGCGGCTAAAGCAAGAAACCGATGCAAGGGCTGAGTTGGAGAAAAGACTCAGGCAGGAGCAAGAGGCGCGGGCGGAGATTGAGCAGCGACACGAACAGGAGAAAGAGGCCAAAGCAAAGGCGGAGGAGATGGCGCTTGTGGAGGTGGAGGCAAAGACGGAGCTTGAGGTGAAGCTAAAGGCCGAAGCCGAGTTGAGGTCGCAGGCTAATTCACAGTTGGAGTCGGAGCAAAGGAACATCTCGGTGATAGAAGCGAAGCTGAAAGAGATGGTTGAAGCCAATTACAAGCTGGAATCGAAGCTAAAAAATATGGGGGCGGCCAAGACAAAAGCGGAAGAACAATCAGCCAACGACTGGGAGCAAAAGTCCAAATTGGAGCAACAGTTGCAGGCCCAGACGGAGGCAAGAGAGCTTGCAGAGGAACAACTGAAAGAGGAGCTTAAGGCCAAACGCAAGGCGCAGGCACAAGTTGAGGTGGAAATTGCGGCGAGGACAAAGGCGGAAAAAGAAGCGTCTTCGGCAAAGACAAAACTTCGCAACGCGCAGTCGACAGGAACTGTAAGAGGACCACGCAATATAGAGAAGGGACTAAGACGGCTGACATTTATAGTGTCGTTTTTCACAGCCGCAGCCGGCGGGATGCTTGCTTATGAGAACGGCTACGTAATCAGCAGATATTACGACAGGCCTGTTCGCCTGCCGTTTTTCGAAGGGCCCGTATATTTGCCATTAGCTTTAATCGGGTGGTGCATAGGCGGCTTTGTAGCGGCGTGGCTGGTGTACTTGGTGTTGGTTTTCCTGCTCAGAGGATTCGGTCGGTCGGCGCCGGCCAAGCCGAATCGGTATCGTAAGGAGGACCCGGGAGTCGCACAGCCGGCCGGACTGGGTGAAGGCAGGATGTGGAGGTCGGCGTGAAGTAAACAGGGGCGGACAAGGTGTTGCGGCAAATCGCAGGACCTTTCGTGCAGCGGCAGCAGGTAACCACTCGGCAGAAGACTACAGCGCCGCATATTATCCTGATGATATGACAGTCGAGACTTGTTGCGTATCGTCGGTGCAAGAGTCCCAAAAAATGTTTTATGCTGCTACTGATTTGGGGGTTTTTTGAGTGGATTTAATGTTTGTTGCAAAGTTGGTAATGCAATGGCGCAAAAGAGCCGAAATAGTATTTAACGAACCTGCTCACACATAGCTTTGTGACGGAAAAGCAGGAGTGAGCAAAAATCCAAAAACACACAGTGATAGGAGAAAGACATGACTCCGGTAAAGACAGCTTCGAAATCAATGACAATGGCTCAGATAAAGGCGAAGGCCAAAGGCCTTGGTATTGACGCGGGCAATATGAAGAAGACTGACCTTATTCATGCGATTCAGCGAGCCGAGAACGTCAGCGAGTGCTACGGGACAACCAACGGTCAGTGCCAGTGGACCGAGTGCTGCTTCAGGTCGGACTGCCTGAAGATAAGAAACTAAGCCGGCTTTCGGCATAGCGCAGAATCTCAGCCAGAAATTAAATACCGCTAAATGCGGAAGATGACAAAACGGGGTGTATTACGCCCCGTTTTTGTTTGCCTCGATAACGCCTTTTACGTCGGCAACTGTGGGGACATCCGGAATATTCACAGCATCGGCAGTGCCTTTGACGAGCAGAAAGGCGGTGTCCTGGGTGTGCTTGCCGGTGAAGACGGGTTTGTTGCTGAGCTTTGAGGCCTTAAAGCTCGACCTGAGATTGAATCCGGCGGCGCCGACGCAAATCAGGTCGGGTGCGATATCCACACAGGGGCCGGTATAGAGCTGCTGTTTTGTATAGACATCTCTTATAACGTTTTTGCCGTCGACCTTCAGCGAAGTGAGGAGGTCTTTTAGCTCAGAGAGGATTTTCGCGGCCTGGTCCGGCTCGACGGAGCCGGCAGGGTATTTGCCTTTGTAATTGAGATAGATTCTGGCAGGTTCGAGTGCAAAGGCCTTTGTGCCATACGCGATATTCTGCAGGGCGGTTTCGGGGCCATTCTCGAATTTGAGAAAGCCGTGCTGTGCGAGGAGATAATTTAGCTGGACGTCATAGTCGAGACGTTCAAAGCCGTGGTCAGAGAGCATTACGAGCAGGTCGCGGTCGCCGATTTTGCCGGCCATTTCGCCGATTGCCTTATCGATTTTGCGGAAGTGTTCGAGGAAAATATAACGGTACTTGTGGTCTTTGTCTTCATAAGCGCTGTAAAGAAAATGCATAAGCCGGTCGGTGGTTGTGAAGGTGAACATAAAGTTTTGCCAGTCGGTGTAATCCCAGAGATATCGGCCGGCCTTGATTGAGCCGGCCAAGGTGTTGTCAACGTCCTGCAAAAAAAGGTCCATATTGCTGTGAGCAAGCTCGGAATTGGCATCGAGACGATAATCCATACTCTTTAGCTGCGGCACGAGCGACGCGGGATAGACGCTTTTATCGAAATCGAGCGAGACGAATCCGGAGATATGGACGCCGTTCATCGGGCGAACCGGATAAGTCGAGGGGACATTGACGATGACTGATTTTTCCTGCCACTGTTCCCAGAAAGGCGGGGCTTTGAGGTCGGTGAAATTCGGGAACTTCATTTTGTAAGAGCCGGGCTGCAGGTCCATAAAACCGAAGATTCCGTGCCGGCCGGGATTGGTGCCGGTAATCATCGAGGACCAGGCCACGGAGGACACTTCCGGTATGGTGGAGTTCATTTTTTTGAACACGCCGGCGTCGATGAGCTTTGCAGTTGCAGGCATAACACCTGAGTCGGCGAGGCCCTTGAGCATTCCATAGGGGACGCCGTCAAGGCCTATGATTAGTGTCCTTATTTTGCTGCTCACTGTCTCACCTCACAGTAGTGATAATCCCGCCCGCACAGATATTTTCATCGCGAACAAGCACAAACCGACCAAGCTCCTGAACGTCGTTGAAGTCTTTTATTGCGAGCGGCTTTTTGGTTTTGATTACGACCTCCGCAACTTCGAGGTTCTTGAGAAGACCGGCGTTTTGCTCGATGACCTGCAGCGTGGCCGAATCGATTCTCTTTGTGATGGCCTCAATCTTGCAGGTCGTCTCCTGCGTGGCGCAGCGTATTATAAGCTTTTCGGCCTTGTCGAGGTCGCGTCTGCTCATCCAGAAAATGCTGGCAGGTATCCGGTCGGTAACAGCCGGCTCGGAGCCGGGCAGACAAACGATATCACCTCTGTTGAGGAATACGGAATCGCTGGTGATAAAACCGATGCATTCACTGGCGACGGCGCTTGTCGGCTTCCGGATGAACTTTTCAATGGATTTGACCTGTGTTGTCTGGCCGCCGGGCAGAATCTTTATCGAATCGCCGGTGTTTATCACACCGGCTTCGACCCTGCCGGCATTGATGCGATTGTCATCGATTTTGTAGACGTCCTGAACAGGCAGGATGAGGGGTTTATCCTTCGCGGAGAGACGGTTTTTGAGTGTATCGAGGATTTCGAGAAACGTCGGGCCTTTGTGCCAGTCAATATTTTCAGAGCGTTTGGTGATGTTGTCACCTCTGATGGCGGAGATGGGGATATAAACGAGCGGCTCAATCCCGATGGAGGCGAGCCATTTTTGTGCCTCGTCTTTGACCTGGTTGAAGCGCTGCTGCGAAAAGCCGACAAGGTCCATTTTGTTGAGCACGACGACGACCTGGCCCAGCCCCAGCAGCGAGAGCATATATGAGTGCCTTTTGGTCTGCTCCCTTACACCTTCGTTTACGTCGATAATCAAAACGGCCGCCTCGGCCTGGGAGGCGCCGGTAATCATATTCTTGACGAATTCGACGTGGCCCGGGGCGTCGATTATTACGTAGCGTTTTTTGTCAGTCTTGAAGAATACCTGCGTTGTGTCGATAGTGATGCCCTGCTTTCGTTCCTCTTCGAGATGGTCGAGCAGATAGGCGAATTCGGTTTCTCTTCCCCTGCCTTCGGAGGCCCTTTTCATTTCCTCGATTTTGTCTGGTGCGAGCGAGTCGGTATCGTAAAGCAGCCGGCCAATCAGGGTTGACTTTCCGTGGTCGACGTGGCCGACAATTACGAAACTAAGCACATCCATTTTAAAAACCTCTTAAAGTTCGTCATCGAATATGTTTTTGGTCGAACCGGCAATCTCAGTAGAGCTACATATAGCCGAGCGAGCGAAGTTTCTGCATTGTGTAGTCACTTTCCTTGTCCTGTGCCCGGCCGCTCCTTTCGGAAACCTTCGAGACCCTCAGCTCTTCGACGATTTTCTCGAGGGTGTCGGCGTCGGAGGCAACAGGCATACAGCAGGTGTGGCAGCCGATGCTTCGGTAGCGTTTGCCGTTTTTGGCGAAGTAAAGCTCGACTACGGGCAGATTTTCCCGTTTGACGTATTCCCAGACGTCAAGCTCGCGCCAGCCGAGCAGCGGATGCACCCGAAGGTGCTCCTCTTCTGCGGCTTTTGTCTTGTACTGGTCCCACAATTCCGGCGGCTGGTTCTTGTAGTCCCACTCGAAGTCCTCATCGCGCGGACTAAAGACCCGTTCCTTTGCGCGGATACCATGCTCATCCCGGCGGATGCCGAGATAGAGGGCCTTGAAATGGTGTTTGGCTATGGCCTGTTTTAGGGCGACGGTCTTTAGCTCGTTGCAGCAGACAAACTTGCCGCTTTTCGGACCCATCCCTTTGCTTATGGCTTCATCGTTTTTGGCAACGATGAGATTAAGGCCCCACTGGCTGGCGTATTTGTCCCTGAAGTCGTAGATTTCCTTGAACTTGTAGGTGGTGTCGATGTGAACCACGGGAAATGGTATCTTGCCGAAAAAGGCCTTTCGGACCAGCCACAGAAGGGTTGTCGAGTCTTTGCCGATGGACCAGAGCATTGCGACGTTTCTGAACTGGCTGTATGCCTCTCTTATAATGAATATGCTCTGGTTTTCGAGCCGGTCGAGGTGCGAAAGCTCGGTTGTCATAAGCCGGTATCTCCTTAGCAAACCAATTTCATATTTGCGCCTTCCACGAAACCGCGGTGAGGCAAAGCAAGCAGACTAACAGAATCGCCGGCGAAAATCAACCATAAAGGATTTTAAGCTGGGGGCGGTTTTTACCAGTTTTTGCCGAGTTTAGCGGCTCGCAGAGGCAATCCGCCACATCCCGTCGGGTCGGACCTGAAGGACCTCCGCATCGCGATAGAAGTTGAGCATTGCGATGGTGTAGTTGACCAGCGCCTCGGTTGCGGTGTCCTGCGCCCTGTAAAGGTCTCTCTGGGCGTCCAGGACGTCTCTGGTATTGGCCCGGCCGTATTCGAGAAGCGACATTGTATTCTCGAATCGCTGCTTAGCCAGAGCAAGGCCCTCCGACTGCACTTTATATCTGTCGGCGGCCTCGGCCATATCACGGTACGCACGGCGAACTTCGAGGATTATCGTGTCCATCATCTGCTCATAGGCGCGTCGCTGCTGCTGCAGAATCAGCAATGCCAGGCGATAATTGTTTTCCTCGGCCAGCTTGTCGAGGTTCAAATCCAGTTGAAGCCCGACTGCGGCTGTATCTTTAGTGCCGGCCAGGGTTATGGGGTTACTGATGTTATCGTTGGACTGCTCGGTTGTTGCCACAATGTCCAGTCCAACTCGCATATTATCGAGAGCAACAATGACCTTTCGCTCCGCGTCTTGTATTGCGTCGGCAGCATTTGCAAAATCCAGCCGGTGCTCAAGAGCGGCTTCGACGGCCTCGGTTTCCGAGAACTCCGGCGTCGGCATATCACGCAAAGCCATAAGCTCATTTGCATCGAGAGCAAATTGCAATTCGGTCGGTAGGGCGAGAACAAGTTTGAATTCGTCGAGTGCCTGCTCGTATAACTTTTTGGCGGCCAAATGGTCGTCCGCGGCGATAAGCATATCCTGTCGTGCCTGCTCAAGCTCAAAAAGTGGCAGCCGGCCCGCGTTTGCGAGCTTCTCGGCGTGCTGATAGACGCCGGTGAGCGTTTTGTAGTTGGCTTCGGCGTTCCGGAAGGCATCGTATGCCTGCAGCACCTGATAATACTGTGTGATAACGGCCACGACGAAGGACTTGCGGAATCGATTGAAAAGACGAATCTGATAGAGCGTGTCGCGTTCGGCCTGTGTAAGGTTTTCGAGCACGATGTCAGGGTCGCTGCCGCGGAGCAGCGGGACATCGGCGGCGACGGTGAGGATTCTCGAAAGGCCGCCTCTGGCGTTGCCGGTGAGAACGTCTATCCAGGAAAGGGTGACGTTTAGTCCGATGACAGCGCCCGTTGAGAAGAGTTTCCCAACGCCGAAGGACGACTGCTTTTCGATGGCTTCGTCGGCCCCGTCCTTGACATATCCTGCGGCGCCTGTGCCGAATAATATGGGTTCAAAGACGTGACGGGCAAGGCGCAGGTCAAGCGCTTTGGAGTAAAGGTTTTCCCTTTCGAGCTGATACTGTCGGTTATGTGCGGTGGCGATGGCAACGGCCTGCTGCAATGTTAGTGTCCCGTCGGCGCCAACGCCTTTTTCAATCTGAATATCGTTGGGGCCGGGGATTGCATCGCTGACTCTGTAGTTTGATTTAGCGCCGAAATCGTCCTGCCATTTGGTGTCGATTATCTTATAGACCTTCTCGTCGATTTTTGCCTTGAGCGGCTCACGGGCCGGCGCAGCACAGCCGTTGACGAAAAAGCTCGCAAAAACTAATGCTAAAAGCAATCCTATTGAAATAATGGAACGTTTCAGCTTCAGCCATCCTCCATTTCGGCATTATTTTTCGACCATCGGCTCCTGTCCCGCATCGGCTACAACTGGCGAATCCCCACGGACTCGCCCGTTCTCAAATCCATACCCTCGGGAATCCTGACAACAAAAGGCAGGCCGTACTGGGGCATATTCGGATTAAGCCATAATCTGGCTGGCAACTGTTCAACGACGGGCCCTACGTAGGTAACCTCCGACTGGGCGATTTGGGGCGATTCGGTTTTTTTAATAAGCACAACCTTTGTGCCGGGTTTGATTTGACCGATTTGGCTCTCTATGACGTAACTAAGAATCTCCGTTGGCTGGCCCTGCGCGATAACCATAATGGGCTGACCCGCCAATATCATCTCGCCCGGCTTGCGTATGATACCCTCGCCTGCCCGGCGCAAGGCCACGTCGTTTGTCCTTCCGAGAATCTGAATGACCACGCCGTCAATCGGAGCCGTAACGACCAGCGCCTTTCGCTGCAGGGTAAGCTCCTCGACCAGTTTTTCCTGGACGGCGGCCTCTTTACGTATCGCCTCAAGGGCCGCGTCAATCGAAGGATGTTGTGTCGTCTGTCCTGCAAAGGCATCTCGCCGTTGCTGGGTCAGGCTTAGCTGTTCCTGTGCCTGACTTAACTGCTCTTCGGTCTTTTCGATTTTCTCCGCAAGGGCGTTGTATAGCATCTGTGCTTTTTGCAGCTCGTAAGGTGCGATTGCATCCTTTGCGAGAAGGTCGGTTGCGATATCCACTTCAGCGGTAAGGTCTTCGAGTGTTACCTTGTCGGCGGCAATCTGGGCCTTGAGGCCGAGCGCCTCGAGCCGGGCTCGCTCAACGTCGATGGCGAAACGCCTTTGCTCCTCGGCCATGTCGAGCTCGCGGTCGGACATATCAGTCAAAAGCTGCTCCTGCGTCGGAATAAGCCGGGCACGAAGTTGTTCGGCAGTTGCGGTGATTGTCTCTATTTGAGCCGATATCAGCTTGTCATCGAGTTCGGCTACCTTCTGGCCCACGGCGACGTTATCGAATAATTTAACGTAGACGGCCTTGAGCCGGCCATCGACCGGGGCACATACGTGGGCAATCTGTCCCTGTGCTATGCCTACTACCTCAAATCGCTGCGAGCCACGGTAAAAGAGCATGGCGACCACTGCAACTGCGACCAGCCAGACGAGCACGGGGAATATCTGCGGATGCAGGCGACCGGGTCTGAAGATGTTTCGCAATTGTATTTTCATCATCAGACCTCGAGTAACTGCTCCTGCATCGTTAATGAAACATTCTCTATACCCTCAACGTTTTGCAGCTCGCCGAGCATTTGCTCGTTTTTTGTAGCGTTTCTGACCATCAACTGGTAGGCGTACTCTACCGCTGAGGCGCCGAAGCCGCTGTCCTGGGCCGATATCATGATGAAGTTTCTGCAGAAACGTTTGAGAATGCCAGGGACGGGGTGGTCGGCGCCCATGTGGCCTTTTAAGCTGAACCGCAAAAATGCGTTGTGCGGCTCGTGCATCCCGAAGTTTGTCAGGTGCAAATAAATGGCTATCAGGCTGAGGACTATCGTTCCAATGATGGCGGTTAGGTATCGTTGGGAACCGGCGGCCATACCGACTACCAGAGAGCAGAATATGAATGCGACGTCGCGGGTGTCTTTGATTATATTGCGGAATCTTATCAGTGCCAGTGCGCCCATCAACCCCACGGCGGTTATGATATTATTGCCGATAACGGCCATTACCATTGCCACGACAACGGTAATCATTATCAGGGACTGCACATACGAGCGGGAGTATGAAAGGCCGCTGTGCGTGAAGTAGTAGACCCACGCGATTACCTGTCCCAGCACAAAGGCCAAAAGCAGCGACAACAGTACCGTCTGGGGAGCGAATATCCCTCCAGCCGAAGACGTCTGCTCAAGGACGTGCCAGATTCTGTCAATCCCAGTCGAGCCCATATTCCTCCCGTGAACCGAACTTCATCGAACAGGCACTCCGAATACAGTGAGTATATTTCGAAAACGACTGCATCTGCAGGTCGAGACACTTGACCATACGCGCAAGCCAGGCGGGAAACCGCGAGGTGAACTTGATTTCAAGTATCACGTCAGTAATCGGGTAACGCTGCCAGCCGGGCCCGGCTAAGGTAACCACGGGCCTGGCGCACATTTTGTAGGACAGCCCACGGTCAAACGTTATGCGAACACGGTTTCCGGAATCATCCTCGTATGCCCTGCGAACATATCGCACAAGAATGAAAGGTCTTGCGTTTATGCTCGACTGATAAAGCAGGAACTGCTTTAGCGGCTCCTGCTCCGTGCTGTAATACTGCTCGGGCAGTGCTCCGCCGCAGAGCAATCGCTCAACGTCACGATGCATAACCCGCTGTCTGTCCTTTACGATAATGGTATTGAGGCGTCGCTTAATCTCGAAGAACTTCGGATAGCCGGGGTCGTCGGTGTAGCTGCGTATGCGCAGCTTGAAGCGGTTTTTCTGGCCGGTCAGGCTCTCTCGGCAAAGCCGAAGGTCGGGCGAATCGAGATACAAACTGACTATCGGGTAGCTGCCGGTGGGCTGAAGCTTGCAGTAGCGGTCGGGATTAAGGTGGAGCTGGACAGATTTCTCAACCGCAGCGGCCTTCGATTCGCTTATTCTGTATTTCATCTCGAAACGGCACCGCAGCGTGCCATCAGCAGCGGTTACAACACGACCAGGGGACGTAACCTTGCCGTCTTGTCTGTGTTGGGTTCCATCCCTCGCAATAGAACGATGTGACAAGTCCGCCGTCACCGTCGTACCCTCCCCGGCGAATACGATTACCTCTGGGTGTGGCCTAACGCTAATCCCGCGGATTCATACAAGATGACAACCACCCTCTCGCCCCTTCAAAAAGAGGATGGGGAGATGGTAGCCGCCACAACCCCACAATCTTGCCTATTTTAACATCATTCTAACACTTCAGGCCGGTAAAGTCAATGCTGTTGTTCCGAATGCAACCGGCATTCATCGGGTTTGTGAAGCCGTTCGAGTGCTGGCTTGAATCACGCTGATATCAGGGGACACAATATCTTATAGGACCTAACGCATCATACGGGTTGACCCGTCACTCCAGCAAAAAGCCAGGGAGCTTTTGCCTGAGCCGGAAATACCGGTGATAGCGACGAGCTTATCGCGGGGAATATCGAGATTGATACCCTTTAGGTTGTGCTCGGCCGCAGCCGTGATGCTTATTACCTTGTCCGTCCGCTCGCTCATTGGCCACCGAGAAAAAACTCGTTCAACGGTTGCGGTTGCGCGGCTCGTTACGGTTGCGTAAACCGTAAATCGGCGTTTCAGACGCAACCAGCATTCTTTGCTGTCTCTGCGATGGGAATACTCATATTGAGACGCTTACAACGGCTACTCCAAAATCCACTGATAATCCAAACTGGTTATTGTAGCAAATCCATCTAAAAACGCAAGGGCGGTAAAACCCATTTAAGCGGGCATCGTTTCCAGCCGAAATAATCGTTGTGTAAAGGCCATATTTGAATTGGCGAGATAAAGGAAAAAAGCAAAATGGTAATTTATGAACGATACTGCAAGTTACCTGTTTGGATACGTTGGTTACTTTTTCTGCCTCTCAGTTTTATAGCGACAACAGCGCTAGCTTGGTCCTTACGTCTCATCGTGCAGTTCAACCCCATAGTTGAGCCTCCTCAGATTATTGTCGACCTGGGCTTTCCGGTTTTATGTCAATCGATCTTTCTGGGCTTAGTTTTCTACACAGTACCGAAGTGGAAGATAGGGTGGGTCAAGTCCTTTTTTATATTTAGAACGATATTCTCGATTGGTTACATTATTTTGGGCGTGGTCGGTTTGCTCCAAGGTCTAAAGGCCGCTTCCGAATGGGAGTATTGGAAAGCAGGTATTGCTGAGGCGATTGTTTTCCTCGGATCTTTATACGTAATGTATGAGCTAAAAGACAATAACCTGACAGAAACAGAATTCCGAACCATGCTTGCAGAAAACTCAATACAAAAAGATGAGATTGCAACGGTTTAACCTTTAATTGAGTAGTTTAGAAAAGAAGACCGTTCTATATTTGGAGGTGCTTTGAAATGGAATACATGCTTGAGATATCAGACATGAAAGGAGATGGCATAGCCTCTCAAGAATTCTCACAGTTCGAAACAACAACACCAATCCCAATACCAAGCGTTGGAGATCGTATTTACTTACCAGGTGGATGTGGCCCGGAAGGTAAAAATGCGAAAGAGGTGATAGTATCTGAACGACAATTCACATACACACCAGAAGGTGAAAACGACGACGCATTTGTTCATGTTCAATTGTTTTGCAAAAATATGTCAAGTTCATAAATAATAAATAGCAAGTCGGCGGATCTTGCCGCGCCTTAAAAATTGGTATGCGCACGAACTGGATTCCCGCGTTTGCGGGAACGACAAAACCCCGTTACCACAAAAAAATAACCCTGCCCACGGGAGTCAGGGCTAACCAATAAGGAAAAACGCCTAATAAAAAAAGCCCCCGATAGAAATCGGGGGCCTTTGGGTTTCAGATGCGTTTTTTTTAGCGTCTTCTTTTACTTTTTGGTGGCCGAGGATTCTTTGTTCAGCATACCCTTTAGGACGGTGCCCATGAGGGCGTCAGTCATTCCTGAGCCGGGACCGCCAACCATGACATCAGGCGTAATCTTCACGCCGGTTTCCGATGCAACCTTCATAATCTCGATAAGCGCAGCGTTGTCGGCGCCGAGGACCTCAGAGATAAGGCGATATGCCTGGGCTTTTGCTTCGGCGACGAGCCGGACCTGCTCGGCTTCGGCCTGTGCGCCGATGATTCTCTTTTGCTTATCCTGCTCGGCGATTTTCACACCATAAGCGGCAGTAGCGAGTCGTTTTTCCTCTTCGGCTTCCTGCGTGGTCTTGGTGAGGGCCTTTTTCTTTTCGGCGGCCCGCTGCTGTTCTTCGAAAGTGGCCTGCTCCTGCAGGGCGATTTCGCGGTCGGTCTGCGTTTTAAGCAGCGTTCCAAGACTGGCTTCGTCGCCGATATCGCCGATACTCAATTCGAGAAACGTCGCACCATATTTGGCAAGGTCGGTCTTAAGCATCTCAGCGCTCTGCTGCTCCTGGTGCGAACGGTTCTGGACGTAATCGAGCGCCTTGACCTTTTCGGCATTGTTTCTGAAAGTGGCCCTGACCCTCGGCGTAACGACCTTATCGAGAATAAAGTCGTTATCGCCTATCATAGCAACGGCCAGCGGTGCGTTTTGCGGCTCGATACGATAAGTTATTCGAACATCGACGGGGAAGGTGAAGCCATCGGAGCTTCGAACGGTAATGGGCTTCAAGGGCTGGTCTTTTGTTCTCTCACCCGACTCAACTTCCTTGGTGTAGCTAACCTTTATCTGCCTTATGTCAATCATAGTTACTTCGTTGGCCTTTGTATTGAGATAATACTGTCCCTCTGTTAACGGCTTGTTCCAGATACCGCGCTGGCCGACTTCGACGAGGCGGTCTTCGGTCTGAGCTATTTCACCTACATTACTCTTAATGACGGCAACGGTACCCACCTTGACATTCACTACGGGCACCTGCGTGACCTCGAACAGCTCAGTGTTGATACGATAAGCTCCGGGCTTAAGAACGGTCAACTGCGGCCCTTTGTAACCGTTGCCTTCTCCGAGAAAATAGTCGGCGGTTATCATCTTATCCGGCTGGTCCCACTCGGGAGCATAGATTGTATTGGGCGGCAGCGTCCGTCCATCCTTTGCCGTTACCAAACCGACCTTTCCTTCTTCTATCTCAGTCCAGGGCACTTTTTTAATGCTGTATTGCCAGGACCAATAGAAAAAGTGCCAGCCCGGCGTAAGCACCTGAGCCTGTATGCCGTTTTCTCTGTTAACGGCTATCACGCGACCGGACGGCATCGCACCTCCGCCGAGTTTCTTTTCTACGATACCGACCTGAGTTCCTCCGATTTTGACGGTTGAAAGCAGCAATACAGCCGCGAAGAGAATCATCAATACCAGAACAATAAACGCCACAGGGCCTATACCTCGAAAGAAGCCACGACTTTGAACCGGAATATCTTCCCAATCATTTTCCATAAACATCCTCCTTATAACAATCAGCCCGCAATATGTGTTGTCCTCAACTGCCGCAAGTATCCGCCAAAGCCCCTGCGTGTTCAAGCGATTTTCCGAGCTTTTCTTGAATCGCCTGTGCAGAAGCCCCGGTTGATGCAAGCTGCCTCGTTTGGAAGCAATAAAGCGACTCACCCAGAAAGACAGCCGCATTTGCCGCCCTTAAAACCGGCCTTACGATTGCCTTTTCGACATTCAAAGGTCCGGGTAACTGCCAAATTGGCACTTTTGCTACCAGCACAGGGGCCAAACGGGCAAACGGTGTTGCACCTGCGGGGCACATAGAGTAACATTACACCGTTTGATTTTGCTTAAGGGGTAAAAGCAGATGGCAGATAACGAAAACAAACTGACCTTCGGCCGGCTAAGGGACGAGGTGCGGTCGCCCGTCGAAACCGTTGCGCAGAAGCTTAGCAGCGACCTCGGCGACAACGTCCGGAGTATTACCGTCGTCGGCAGCGCTTTGACCGACGACTTTCTGCCCGGCAAAAGCGATATCAATATAGTCGTGGTGTTGGGCAAGCGAGATTTGGAATCACTTAACAAGCTCGCCGACTCGGCGCGCACGTTAGCGAAGCTAAAAGTTGCCCCGCCTGTAATAATGACGAGCGAATACATCGAGCGCAGCAGGGACGTCTTCGCGATAGAGTTTATGGATTTTCAGTTGACCCATCAGACCGTCTTCGGGCCGGACCCCTTTGCAAAGCTGGTATTTGAAAAACCCGACGTCCGGCTACAGTGTGAGCGAGAGCTAAAGGCAACCTTAGTACGATTGCGACAAAGCTATATCGCCTCGGGTGCGAGTCCGGCGGTGATGCGGGACGTCCTGATTTCGACGGTGACGGGGCTTGTTCCACTGCTTCGGGCGATGCTGTGGCTTCACGAGGCCGGCCGGCCAATCCAGGCCGCTGAAACGCTCACAGAAGCATCCAAAAAATTCTCCGTTATGCCCGATGTGCTGCTCGATATTCTTTCCTGGCGGCGCAAAAAGGGGCGCCTCCAGACAAAAGAAATGCAGGCCGACTTCGAAATGGTCTATGCAATCGTCGATAAGTTCGCCCGAATAGTCGATTCTTTAGAGGTTTCCTGATGCACCGCACGCGGCTTGTTCTCATTATCATCGCTTTTTGCGCAAGTGTTTGCTTAGGCAAGACCAGTCTGCCGATGCCGCAGCACTACGTCGAGGACAACGCTGGCGTCATTGACCCGGCAGACGAACAATCGCTAAACGGCATTTTGCAGGAGCTTGAGCAAAAAACCGGCGCCCAATACATCGTCCTGACGGTGCAAAGCACGGGCGGTGTCCCCATAGAGCAGTTCGCAATAGAGCTTGCGCAGGGCTGGCAGCTCGGCCAGAAGGGTAAAGACAACGGTC
>Ga0307435_1000076_pt1 | contig 43554 bp, 39 predicted proteins | sample SalMarWE160470MG_FD_202164 | JGI IMG/M metagenome (GOLD analysis project Ga0307435, IMG submission 202164) | Salt marsh sediment microbial communities from the Plum Island Ecosystem LTER, Massachusetts, United States - WE1604-70 | ecosystem: Environmental > Aquatic > Marine > Intertidal zone >... | reverse complement strand
TCCCTGCTGACACCGATGGACAGGGTTCTGTGAGGGTAGATGGGAGATACTTAGCCGAAGCTCTCAAGGCTTGCGGTGGTATGGTGGACTTCAAGCTCGTCAATGCCTATACCTCAATGCTCTTTGTCAATGACGGCTATCAAGTGCTGGTAATGCCCTTGATGACTCCAAAGGCAAAGGAAGCGATGGAGCAGGCACGCCAAACCGAAGCGCCAGTCGAAGCCGAAGCACCAGTCAAAGCCAAAGCCGATAAGCGGAAGCGTAGCCGAAAGGCTAAAGAACTCGTAGCAGTAGCCTAGAGCGTTTGACCGAGAACAACCACGCACAAAGGGGCGGCGGTAGCCGCCTTTTTGTGCTTTTTTTGTAGGGGTATTCCTGCCCTGTGTGGCGTGGAATACCCCTTTTTTGTATGTGGCGTGGGCAAGAAAGGGGGAAAAGTGATTTGCGACTTCTGTGGTAAAAGCGTCGCTGGTCTGATAAACCTGCGTGTTTATACTCGACAAGGTATTCAGGTCTGCAACGAGTGCTACCAAACAATAAACAGTCATCTCCACAAACCATACTCAAAGGTCATGGACAAACTAGCCTTAGTTGAAGCTGGCTATAGAGTTAATCGTAAGCTGGCAACGCTAACAAGAAACTCATGGTAGACAAGAAGCTAAATACAGCCCGACCTCGGCAGTCGGAATAGGGATACTTTTGCCCTGAAAGGAGGTGAGATATGAAGCCAGTATTTGTTTTAACCGAAGCCGATGTCCTGCAAGTCGCTGGGCGGAAATTTGGTGTTAATGAGCTAACCGAAGAACAGATGCACCAGGTTAAGAAGGGCATTGAGTTTGGCTTGGAGTGCTGGGAAGAGGTGGTAACTGCAGCTTTACAAGAAGTGCTTAATAAAAAACCGAGTGCCTAACCCGATAAGGGCAATCGGGATAGGGGTAATCTTGCCCGGAAAGGAGGTAATACCTATGCCTATAAAGTGGAGTGCCATGCAGGTGATGGAGGCAGCCGATATGATTGAAAAGCATGTCAATGCGGCTGTCGAGCCTCTGGAATGTGCCAGGGAAGTCGCCAAAGCGGCTCTGGAAATATCTAATCTTCCTGGATATGTGGAGCAGCGCATCGCTGGATTATTGGGCGAGATAGGGCGGGCAATCGGCGGCACCCCTGCTGAGCCGGTGGGTAGGCTCAAAGCTAGGCTAGAGTCAATACGAGACTCCGTGCCGAAAAATGACCTAGAGGCAGAAAAGAAGACAAGCTCATATGGCGATAGAGTGAGCTTAGTCTAAATGTCGAGCCGAATAGGGAAACTATTGCCCAGAATCTGAAAGAAAGGAGGTAAACAAATGCCCACCCAGCTTAGCATCTTTGAAGAAGCTGGGGTAGAGGTCACACAACCAGAGCCGAAAACAGCAGTCAGGCTAGGCACTCGAGAACGTCATGTTAACCTGGCCAAAAAGAGACGTGAAGCCTTGAAAGAGTTCATAGGTGTCCTCGCCGAGCTCGAGGGTAAAGATGTCTATATCGGGGCTTATGGCGGGCATGGCTCTCACTACTGGGTAGATGACCTGAAACTAGGCCGCATGACAGTGGAAAGTGTATTTGGCGATAAGGAAGTGCCAGCCGTCATTGTGCTAAGAGGTAGTCGGGGATGCTCGGTGCGCATCTTCACCGACAGGGTTTATGCACTGCGGCGCCAGGAATACTTCGGCTATACCCTGTGGCTGCTGGACTTCTGGAACGGCTTTGGAGAATATCCTATTGACCCCTACCACCCGCCAGGCTGCGATAGCCTGCACATTAAACAATTTAATAACTAGAGGGGCTGTACCCCTCATCCGATAGGGTTACTATTGCCCAAAAAGGGGGTGATAATCTGACAACCGAAGTTAAAATTGAAAAGGGCATCTCCGACCTCGTTGGTGCTCTAACAGACCCTATTATTGTCTTTCCCGGGGGATGGGGCGATACTATTCCTGATTGGCTGAAAAATGCCATTACCCTGGAGAGATTGGTGATGAACATGAAGGCACTCAAGGGAGAGGAGATGACAGGCACAGACGCCGAAGCCTGCGCCTATCTCTATACCGCTTGCCTTACCCAGCCGATAGACAGCGACTGGACACAGATTTATCTGTACGTCGCCAACCAAGTTTATAGTCGCCACCGCACCCAAGAAAGCGGCGTCGAGTTCCCCGATGATATTCAGGTTGAGTCACTGAGCGACTACCAGATGGCAGAGTTACATCGGCTGAAAGAGTGGATTTACGTGAGGCGGACCCAGGCAAAGCAGGAGAGAAACAGGGCTGAGAGGCATAGGAGGCGGGAGGAAGAGGCAACGAGGAGGAGTATGGAGCGTCCAGCCTTATTCGAATTCTAACATTCCTCAAATCAAACAGGGTCGAGGAGTCAACCTCGACCCTGTTTTTTTGCCTCTGAAGCCACATTCCATGTCAAATGTTCGGTTTTGGTATTTTAGCTGTAATGGCTATTGACACCGTGGCAGTAAATAGCCTACTATCTGTCCCAAAAAGAGGAGGGTCAAATGCAAGCATACTGTATGAAATGCCGTGCCAAAAGGGAAATAAAGGACGCTAAAAGGATAACCATGAAAAATGGCAAGCCGGCAACTCAGGGCGTGTGCCCTGTATGCGGAACCAAGATGTTCAGAATTGGCAAGTAGACTTGCTCCTTACAGAGCCTAACAGAACTCAAGAGGGCTGGATTTTCCTGATGGGATCTCCAGCCCTTCTATTTTATGAATCACACTTAACAAGTTCTTGTGCAACGACACAGGCTAATGTGCAATTTCATCCCCAAGTATGTCCTGGTTCTACCCCAACTGTTTGAGTTCCGGTTGCACTAAACAGCGGACTGCCAACTCAGGAAGGGATATGTCAGCCCATCAACGATGTTCCAGATGTAGGCGGGGTTAGTCTCGTTCAGAGCAACTGCGGTGATGTTCCATGCTGCGTCTGAGAAGGTGGCGATGTCCATCATTTGCGTCGTATTCTCGCTCGTCCCGCCATCTGAAGTAGCTTGTCCACTGGTTTGAGTGTCCCAGAAGGAGTTGCTTACAATGCCTCCAGAATTCCATCCCACCAGACCGCCAACATGTGCATCGCCAGTCACGCTGCCTGTGGAATAGGAGTTGCTCACAGTGCCCCAATTCAGTCCCACCAGACCGCCAACATGTGCATCGCCAGTCACGTTGCTTGTGGAATAGGAGTTGCTCACGTTGCCGGAACCGTTCAATCCCACCAGACCGCCAACATCGATACTGCCGCTCACACTCCCTGTAGCATAAGAGTTGCTCACGTTGCCGTCACCTTTCAATCCCACCAGACCGCCAACACGCATACGGCCAATGACAGTGACATTCACCATGCCGATATTCTTGATGACCCCCTCCCGCCCCACATGACAAAAAAGCCCGACAGCATCTTCGTCAGGACGGTTGATAAACAGGTCACGTATCTCATATCCCTGCCCGTCGAGAATGCCATCAAAGCCTCTATAGCCATAGTTAGTGATAAAAGCTCCAATTGGCTGCCAGCCCTTTCCCTGATTGGCAGTTTCACTCACCAGCTCCTCATAACCGGCGATGGTGGAATCAAGGTCGTTCATAAGCAGGTAACTGCCGCCCAGGTTGTCTCTGATGGCATTCAAATCATACCAAGTCTGTATTTCAATGGGATGGTGGTCAACGCAGCCTACCATCCCGACAATTAATGCTACCGTAATCAAAAAGATGCCAACTTTTACCATGTGTATGGAACCTTATGGAATTATTATATCACTAGTGAGGTAATTATAGTGAGTTGCGACGTCCAAGACATACCATAAAGCCAAGGAGTCACAAAACGCTATATTGTTGGATAACTTTCTACTATGTTGTTATGGTTTATGGAAATGAAAAGCTAGAAGTACTTCGTGATTATTTCTCATTTATGAATTCTCTGGTTTTATTGATGGCCCATTCTTCGTGCATCATAATTGGGTTCTCACTTATTCTCTGCATCCGAAACATCATATCGCGTTCGCTAACCTCGCTCCTGACCTCTCCTAACAGTTTAGTAGCCAGCTCATCGTTACCGAGGGAGTGGATGTGACCAATCGCGAGAAGCATCGTATCGACGTCCTTTGCTCGCCTTGCCTCGTTGACCGTTCGAGGGAAAAACCAGGCCCAATTCTCTTCCAGTTTTTCTAATTTTTCCATGGCAGCTTCATTCGACCCCAGTTTCTTGCGACGGTAATCGTTGATAATGCGAATATCAGCAAGCCAGCCCAGCATCTGTCGCCAATTCTTTTGTTCATATGCATCCCTTGTTCGACCTAGGATTTCTTCAAAGGCAGCGCTGCCCGTCAACGTATCTTGCATATCCTCCGTTATTTCTCGAATGCGCGCCCACCTAGCTGCACGTTGACTCAGATAAGGCAGCGAAGATGCACTTGAAGGTCCATTAATTACTTTCACAAAGAAATCCCAGTGAGCTGGCAGTAGAGTCTCTTCTAGCCATTGATAATTAGGTACGGGGCGATTCAACAGAACGTCACATATGTCTTCTAATCCTCCTGGCGATATAGTATCGCTTGCATATTGTTCACGATAACTATTCATCAATTTCATTGGGTATTTGCTTGCTTCTAGTTCGCCTGCGTTAACGATACCTAATATAGTCTGGAATAGCTTCTCTCCTTGGCTTACGTTCTTTGTGATGGGATAACCTCTATTTGGAAGTGTGTACCAAGTATAGATGACAGCAGCAGCTCGAGTAACTAAATACCAACTGCGTTCTTTGTCCGCCTTGATTGGATCGGAAACACTGGCTAATAATAATGCATCAGCTAAGAGTACGTAGGCATCACCATAATTATCATCCTCTACTAATGCTAATTGACAGTTTCTTATTACCTCGATAAGGTTGTGAGCTAAGGCGAGTTCGTCTCTAGCCTTAAAAGGCTGTTCAGCACTCTTCCAATATTTATTCGCTTCGTTAAAATATCTACCAGCAGAGCGGGTTTTACCAAAGTGTTCCAAAAAGCCCATGACTCCCTCAAAAATCAGGAGGATATTAACACGCTACTCCTATTATACTCCGAGAACGCAATTTATAGGTATTCTGGTCGAATGACGGGATTCTGCCTAAGGATCACACTAAACGCACCTTCTTCCACGCCGGTACTCAGTGCATTCCTTACTGATTGATAGTCCATCTGAAAATTGTTACCTCTTAACACTTGGACCCAGGTAGGCGTGGTATCTCTTGTTATTGCTGTACCAAAGGCCATCACACCGAGAAGCTGATGCGTAAATAGATTCTCCTCCTTTGTTGTGTAGAAAGTCATAGTCACGTATTCATTATTCTCGCTGTCCCTAGTGTCGTTTTCGACTATATAGAAAAGAAATTCAAAAAGTCTTCTCAGGGATGGAGTAGCATTTATTCTCACATCTTTATTATTAAGCCAAGTGATTTCCTCCAGAACACCAGTAAATTTCCGAAGTTCCCCTGTGGTCGGGTCTCTTAGCTCACTTCCTGGTTCTTTTCGCACATTGAACTGAACTTTGAGGCCAGACTTGATTCTAAATATTACATCGTCAAACATGACTCCCAATAAACTATTGTTTGTGGCAGTGGGAAAGTCAATGTGGAAGGCACTGTGCTTTCTTTGCATTCTCTCAAGATCAAATAGGCACCACAGGTTAAAGTTCTCGATATACCAAGCTACCAAGAGTGGTAAATTCATTAGCTTCGCATAGTTTGTCAACTTGGAGTAATACTTACCTCCAAAAGGTTCCAATCGAATTCCGCTGGTTTTCTTGACCTCAATAAGAGCTGGCATTTTCTTGGTCGCAAGGTCAAATACTGCAAGAAAATCGGGCACTTGATATTCTTCTCTAGAAAGGTTAGGAAACTGTTCTTGCTCTAATTTATGGATGAGTGAACATTTTCCCATCCATACACAGAGTGCAGCGAACTGGTCCTCTACTGGAAGGCCACGCTCTAGTCGCTTAACTTTATCAGCGATATCTTCCGGCTTCCCAGCCCATCCAAGCATCGAGATAGCTTTGTGGAGCAACATAGCCTTTTCAAATCTTTCTCTTGACATGAATGCTTTTTACCTACTAAAGCAGCTTCTTATGAGCTCTTAAATGTCCATATTACATTTTGAATTGTAACAAGACTGATTGATGCTTGTACACGTCAAGATCAATTGCCAGCGGCAGTGATTCTTTATCTTTTCTTTTTAGTCTCGATTCTCCGTGGAGGTATGATAAACATGCTATTATGCAGGTAATAACCAAGGAGCAAGAGTTTAAGCTCTCGGTTCTTTTCTTGGGAGGTCACTATCTGAGTTGTTGTGCAATAATCAATTGCCTTATAATGCGACAAACGCCAATTCATGGATGCGATAGTCAACTTCGACGATACACTTCACCAACCTTCTCAGTTTTTGGTAGAAAACAATAGCCTGTTGCCACGTGGACGCGCACTCGATATTGCTATGGGTAGCGGCCGAAATGCCATCTATCTGGCCACACTGGGATTTGAGGTGGAAGGTGTGGATAGCTCTCATGAGGCAATCGAAGAGGCATTGGCGCTTGCTCGAGAACAAGGCGTCTCCATCAAAACCAGAGTAGAAGACCTGGAAAAGATACCTTATTTTGTGGAGGGGGCTTATGACCTCGTCATCTGCTTCAACTATCTCCAGCGGTCTCTCATACCCCAGATGAAGAATTGGGTGAAACCTGGCGGTATGCTGGTCTATGAAACATTCATTATCGATCATGCCATATTTGGCAAACCGCGGAATCCCGACTACCTTCTCATGCACAATGAACTACTACATATGTTTCGGGATTTTCGCGTGCTTCGCTACCGTGAAGGGGTTTACGGAGGCAAGAAAGCCATTGCCAGCATTCTGGCACAGAAGGTCTCGGTGACTCGCGTAGCTGAGGATGCTGGTTGAACCGTAGATCTGAATAGACTTGAACATTTCCAAGGATTGTTGTGTCGTTTACCTAGTGCGATTTCTTTCTCATAATCAACTTAGATATCTGCTCACTTCTTGATGGATGTCTTAGCATCCGTAAAGCCTTCGCCTCTATCTGTCTAACTCTCTCCATTGATAGACCCAGTTCATTTCCAATCTCGGCGAGGCTTCTGGGTTCACCGTCTAAGCCAAACCGGGCACGCAACACGGTACGATTGCGAGAGTGAAACTTCGACTGCCCGACTGGTAATCGATCTATGAGAATATCTGCTGTTTCCTTCAGCTTATGAATGTCGGTTGCCCTGACTGGCATACCGAAGATGACACTGGCAAATGTTTCATAGTTACTTATCCCCCTGTCCACGTTCTATACCGCCTAGCCTAACTGGTCCTACAGGCGGACCGCTGCAACCTCAACTGGCTGTGATATATCGGTAACTGTTACGTTTTCGCCGATATTCAATTCAAACCGCTGCTCACCCTCGGGTGAAATAAGGAAAACGGTGCAATCAACATTACCCACATTCTCAATCATGACCCCATTATCTATTTCAGTTACGGAAATTTCCAGTGTACCCTCAGGCGCACACGATAAGCCGACCAGAACAAGGGCAAGAACACAGCAAATCAAGAAAGTTGATTTCATAAGTGCTTAATGATATCCATAGTAAGCTAACTGGAGGTTGCAGTCAATACCGCTATTTCACACAAAAATATAAATGTTGGGCAAGCAAACAGGTGTTCTCATGAACCCCCCGCTGAATCCTAGTTTCCCAAGTCCTTGTGGCAACTCAGTCCGTGTTTATGGATTCGTCCAATCCTCTGACCAAATGCAAGTTCCCCGCCCTGGTCAGGCAACCAGTGCAGATTGTCTTGCGTCAGGAGATAGCCCTTAGTACGATGAGGGCCGCTGCACTCAACTCTGTAGATACGACCCAATCCCTCATCCCGTTGGGGAGTAAAATCATAGGAGCTAGTTCCTTTAGGCATTAGCGCCATATGTCCTTTCACCTTAGACACTGAATACCAGATCGAAATAGGCTTTCAATTCACGAAATCGGATTCGATGCTCTCACAAGATTTCGATATGTTAATAATAAGCCAGTCGGCCCGCACAGTCAATACATCTCTATCATACAAATGTCAGTTTTGTTACCATCCGGTTTAAGAATAGGTGCTGAATGGACTAGATTGAACGTGACTGTTATCTTTGCGATATACCTAGTCTAGTGATAGAATTGGCAGTGTGGAAGGAGCTTGGGCTGTCTCTAATATGCTGGGTTGATCACGGTCATGAAGCAGTTGCTCTCCGAGTTCACATCCGCGATTGATGCTGAGATTACTCTCCTCGAGAAAGAAGGTCGCGATCAAGTATACGAGTTGCTTTCTGGCCAGAGGGAGGAGAAGTCTACTGGCACTCTCTACATCTTTGTACTCGCGGATACTTTGCGTCTTCCCGAAGAGGCCACTGGCACCCTGAGAGTCGATAGTCGGGAAATCAGTGCCACCATCATATCTCAGGAGGGCAACCGCGTCTGGCTGCTACTCGAATCTCCGGAGACTTTACCTGAGTATATCCCATTGGCGCGGCTCATCATTGACGAAACCGCGCTCTTGAAGCGGCTGAAAGAGAAGATTGAAGCTCTTAGATCGAGCTCGGAGTTTGGCCTCGCACCCAAGGTCTTCGGTCTTGAATCTGCAATAAGCCGCTCAGTTACGCTTACAGTCGACCTTGGAGAACGGTTAGCGGAGCAGGGGAAGACAGTTCTACAGCAGTGTATTGGATCAGAGGTAACCTTCGTGTGGGGACCCCCTGGTACTGGCAAAACCTTCATTATCGCGGCGCTAGTGGCCTCCTTGGCCGCATTGGCCGAGACAGTTCTTGTGACATCACACACTCATGCAGCCGTAGAGCAGGCCCTCTACGAAACGGTTGAGCCACCCTCCGGCGATCGGCAAGGAGGTTTTCTGTACGACAATCCTCTGATCAGAGAGGGACGAATCCTCAAGATCGGCGCATTGAGATCGAAGAAGATTGAGGCGTCTGTTCATCTGGATAGCTACATTGAGAAGAAGGCAAAGGAGCGAGAAGACAACATTCACATCTTAGAGGAGGAGCGCGAACTGATTTCGCAACAATACCAAGGGCTGAGAGCACCAGTGGCTTTATGGGCTGAGCTGGAAGAAATTGAACTTGCTCACCGCAGACTACAAGATACCGTCAGAAGCACGTCAGCAATGAAAGAGGCTGCCGTTGCTCGAGTCGCGAGTGCCAAGGCAAATCTAGATGGGTATCAGGTCGCGCTGGTGAAAGCGCAGAAGTCGTTTTTCATTGGCCGAAGAGGCAGGGTCCGAAGGGCACTAGATGCCTTGAGGTCTGCACGAGAGACACTCACTCGCGTTGAAGCTACCGCTGGGCAGGCAGATGCCGCCGCTATTAAAGCTACGAGAGCTTTTGCGGAAGCTCATGCACGCCTATTGCAGGTCCGCCAAGCAACACAAGATCTCAAACCGTATGCAGAGCTGAAAGAGGAACTGGCAGTTGCGGAGGGACGCACTGCAATGCTTATATCTGAGATTGAAGCCCTTCGGACCGCAGCAGAAGATAATGCAAAGCAACTAGTTAGTAATGCCGCCGCCATCTTCGCGACGCTGACAAAGCTGTACGTTGACCGCGACCTGTTACCAGATATGAAGTGGGACACGGTTATTATTGATGAAGTGTCAATGGCAATACCTCCATTGCTCGCCTACGCAGCATCACGGGCCAAACGGAGGGTGGTATTGGTTGGCGATATGTACCAATTACCCCCTGTAGTAAGCAGCCAGCCAGACAGCATCGGAGCTATTCTCGGGAAGGATATCTTCGACATGCGCGGTATCACGGATAGCATAGATAAGGGTGAAGACTTCCCTCAGTTGGTGAAACTCACTAAACAGAGGCGTATGCATCCTGATATCGCTGCAGGCGCCAAGGTTCTTATCGATCGCTACAGGCACCTCGAGAATCATAACGAGGTGATTGCTCGCCAGCGGCCAAAATTCCTGTCAGCCATCGGAATAGAAAATGCCTTAGCAGTTGTTGATATCAGAGACCTGAACCCATGGTCGGGCAAGATGCCTGGCAGCCTCAGCAGATACAATTTCATATCCGGGCAAGTTGCTGCGGAACTGAGCGCTTTGTATGCCAGGCAACTCAGCAAGCCGGATGAGAATATTGCGCCACCGATTGGAATCGTCACTCCATATGCTGCACAACGGCGCTACCTAGGTAGATTGATTCAAAACCTCGGGCTAGAACGGTGGGTGGCAGCGGGGACCGTTCACACATTCCAGGGCAATGAGTGTGAAGTCGTCATCTTTGACAGCGTTCTTGGAGAGCCACACTGGACGTCTCGTTTTACTAATCCTGCCGACTGGTCACAAGTCCGGCGTGACCTCAACGTTGCCCTAACAAGAGCACGTCATCAATTCATTTTTGTTGCAGATACCCGTTGGCTGAGGAAGTACGCCAAGGCTGGGACGGGTTACGGAAAGCTATGGGCGTTCCTTGAGAAAGGCGCAGTCAAGTTGAATGCCATGGATGTTGTTGGCCACGGCTTCAAGGAGGCAGTTGCACAGGCAGCTGCCGAAGTTGAAGGTTGGGGCATCAAGAGCACCAAGAACACGGAGCTCCTGACCGAAACCGAGTTCTACGGGAGATTCACCGCCGATCTGATGCTGGCGACGAATAGGGTTGTTCTGTACACTCCGTTCATTGGCAAGACTCGATGGCCTTCGGTGGCTCCTTTCATTGCCGTGCTGCGTGAGCGCAACATTGATGTGTACCTACTCCATAAGCCATTGACCGATCCCGACTGGAAGCATGGGGATAGAGGATTCGGAAAAAGTGTCTTTGACTCTCTCATCCGCCTAGGCGTTAAGCTCATCCCCATGTCCGGTCTTCATGCCAAAACCATTGTTATCGACGGCAAAGTGATATACGAAGGCAGTCTCAACTGGGCGAGCCAGACCTCAAGCTACGAACACATGTGGCGGTTTGAAAGCTCTGACATGGCGAAGCTCGTTGAGAAGATGCTTCAGCTCAACCCTATCGTCAGTGTGCTAAAGGAAGGGAAGCCTGATGATCGTTGTCCTAAATGCGGCGGTCCACTCATCTTGATTAACCAGGCTAAGCAGGGCCCCATGGATCACTACCCATTGAAGCTGGGATGTGCACGTTGGCATGAGGACAAGAGGACCTGTGCTGGCTATCTGCGCCGGGTTGATGGACGTATTCCATTCCGCGAGCCGCCACTTTGTCCACGAGGCACAAGAATGTGGGTGAATTACACCAAGAATGGACGCCCATGGGATTGGAGATGTCACCATAAGGGCTGTCGGCCGATCAGGTGGGTCAGTGGTGATTGTCTCGACTGACAGCTTCACTCGCTATATGGTCTGCCATAAGACATCTGAGTATCTAAAAGAACTTAATTCTCCCGATAGTATGAACTTTCCGTCAAGATGTTACTTCATAGGTTCTTAGACGTGCGGCAATTATGATAATTTCAGCAGAAGGTCATGTTGGTGTACAATAAACTGTGATTTCGCAATCTGGCTGCGTTCAGTAGCAGACCGCAAAAAAGCACCAAGTCAACCATGAGTAACTGGAGGGATGTATGGCAAATGGGGCAGACATAGAATTATATATCCAGCATAGAAGAGAAGAGCGGTATCTGGAATACAAAGGTTCTATGGTTTGGACCAGTGACGATACCAAGGTGAAGATTGCCCAGGCAATGATGGCGATGTCTAACTTGAGAAATGGCGGAGTCATAGTGGTTGGGATGAAGGAGACCAAAAGGGGAGTTTGGGAGCCAGATATCATGACTGATGAGCAAGTCGCCTCGTTCACTCAGGACGACATCGCTCAATGGGTTAATGATTATGCTGTTCCTGCCGTCCAATTCACAGTTAAGCCATTCTTGCTAGATACGAACCAGTTTGTCATAGTCAAGGTGCGCGAATTTGATAGTGTCCCCACGATATGCCGGAAGCCGAAAACATTGGGAGGTAGAGAGGCGCTGAAAAAAGGCGCAATTTATTACAGGAGCAACTCGAAAAATGAATCTGCCCCTATCTCATCTGATGAAGATATGAGAGAACTAATCACACTGGCCGTGAACAAAGGAGTTGCTCAGGAAATTAAGCTCTTGCGTGAATTAGAATTAGTTCCTACTGAAGCAGAAGTGCAACAACAGTGGATGCAGAAATACGAAGAAGAAAGGCAAGGCCTATGAGTAATCAAGAACTACTGGCCGAAATAAAATCCCGAGGCTATTGGCGTGTCGAGATGCATTCGACTGAGTATCAGGACAAGAGGTTGCCAACTAGACGCGTAATGCAGGACCTTCTAAGTAGTGCCACAGTGTCACTGAGAGGTTGGCCATATCCGTATTTCCGTGCTGAGGAAGCCACTTACAACGGTAAATGGCTGGAGGGCCAAGCTAATTGGAGTTATTACAAAGAATACTGGCGGTTACACGAAAGCGGCCAATGGCTTCACTATTTGGGGTTATCTGGGGCATGGATAACGCGCGAAGAACTTTTCAGGGGGAGGTCACCCTTACCAACACAACGCCCCGGCTATCTTCACGTAAGGGGGGATGCACTTTTCACATTGACCGAGATTCTTCGCTTTGCTGTGGGGCTGGCGCAGGGTGGCGTCTTCGACCCGACTGCTTTTCTGTCTATCCAACTCCACAATACCCACGATTATATATTGTTCGAGAACTTCAAGCGAGTCTGGTTTTCTATTCACGAGTATGTGAATCCATCAAATATGCCCATTGAACAACAGAGGAGCGTATCGGTTGGTCAGTTATCTGCTGTTGCCGACCAAATAGCATTGGAGACAGCCATCAAAGTGTTTGAGGTCTTCGGTTGGGTCCCTAGTGAGGATGGGATTCGGTGGCTAGCTGAGGAACAGAAGAAACTCATTGAGCGACGGCTATAAAGACTATCAATCCAATCTAGACGCCGGATTGAGTTAAGCAGCCAGTCCCTGTCCCCCATTTAGGTAACAAACAGCCATTTTGTGCCTTCAAAGTTTCCTTTCTTGTTTCAGTTGCAGTTTCAAGGTGTTTCAGCCCAGTTTTAAGGTGTTTCAGCCCAGTTTTAAGGTGTTTCGGGGTTAGTTTCAGCCTGTTTCAGGATGTTTCAGCCTAAGTTTCAAGGTGTTTCAACTCGGTTTTAATGGCGTTTACCACCCTTGATACCATCGTTTTATTATAGCCTTTAGCGATGATCGCTTGGTGGTCTGCCCCCCCGCAACAACTCCGCGGCCTCTTGCTGTTTCAGGGCCCATTCAAATCCCCTAGCCATGTTTCAAGAACTTCCCTGAAACGTTTCAACCAGTTTCAGGGTTTATTTCAACCAGTTTCAGTTTCGGTTTCAACAGGTGAGAGTTGTTAGTGCACCCACGAAAATCTTAAACGATCGTCTCCGCTATGGCGGTTATCGATGCGGTTCACAAAGAGTAGCGGATTGTGCGGTTTTCCAGCCGCCTTAAGCGCTAAGAGAGAAATCCAATTCCGCCTTTGGTAAATCGGCTCAGAAAACGCCGAAGCGCGAATAGCTAAGATTGCGCGGTAGCTTATTCAGGTTGTTAAATCCCCTGTAGCACTATTCTATTTCTGACTCAGGTGCTATGGATGGCAAGATGAACAATCCGATGTTTTGTTCAGTTTATGGGATAAAAAGGTGAAATGGGAGAATCCCCAAGAGGCATATTGTTCATTGCAGGAACTATTGCTGTTCTCATCCAACGAATCTATCGAACCTTTGGGGTTCCCATTCTGTTGATAGTCGCTATCGCACAGAGAGAAGGCGGTCTATCTCATCGAGGTCCAATCTCATTGCCTGCCGATACTGTTCTACAAGATTTTGTACATCTCCAATGGCCCCTTGTGCTCCTGAAAGTTTAGTTTGCATCTGTTGGAGTTGGTTTAGCCTTGCTCGTACCTGTCTGAGTATGTTTTGCAGCGCAGCAAAGTCAAGCTTTGGCTCAGCTACTTCAATGGAGCGGAGGGCATCAAAGCGGGCCCAGCGATAAGCGAGCTCTAATGGATAGGGATCAGCCTCATCTTCAGGCAAGACACATATGTATCGGTGTCCAGGATAATCACGCCAGCTCCTTAGGCCAGAAGGAACATAATCGACACTACTGAAGACAGCCACCGCTGCTGCAGCAATGCGGTTTTCTTTAGATTCATCCAAATCTCGTAGAATCTGCGGAACTGTGCTACTGCGGTTCTTAGCCTCAAACACTATGCGAAGATCGGTGTTACTAGTATCTCTTGGATTCAGTGTTACCACCACATCACCCGCCTTAGACCTAGCCTTTTCCCCGGGCTGATCGGCTACGTTTTCGGCTATGTCACCAAAGACTCTTGCAATGTGCTCTACTGCCTCATAGACGTAATCTTGGTATTCTCTCCCCTTTGCTGTTCCTTTTTCCCGCTCAACAGCTACTCCCTTAGCCTCGCCAACCACCTCCATTAACTTGTCTCGAAGATCATTAATTGTCTTCACTCCTTTCTCCACCTCTTCTTTTAACTCCCTCCGTAGCTTGAAGAAAGGATTCTCTGGATCATCTGTTTGTTCGAGCACTTTGGCAAGCTCTCGAGTATAGCTTCTTCCCTGGATTGCCAGCATCTCGTCAATCTGCTTCTGCACGGAAACTGCTGATTCGGGGCCAAACAACTTCACTAATTCTTGTTGGAGTTCATTCTTGTGCTCGCGCAGAGATTTCTGAAGTTCCTCGTTTGTAAATTCGGTCAGACGCTTTTCGATTGCTTGCTTCGCTTCTTTTAAAACTCCGTCCACGCTAGTATTAATGCTACCAACGATAGTCTCGAACTCACGTCTTACCATCTCTACATCGCCGCTCGTAGCCGCTATTCGCAACACTCGGGCACCAACCTGGAGTGCCTCCACAATCCCCTGTACCTGGTCTTTCACAGAGGCGACATATTCCGCGATGTCGCGGTCATCGACCACCAGTTTCTCAATTATTACCTTGGAATCTTCTATACGAACTTTCTGTTCAAGATCTGTTTCTCCCAGTAGCGCCATATCACACCTCCTAAACGAATTTCGCCCTTTTCCACTTTAAGGTTCACTATAGATATTTTAACATACAATGCATGTGTATATGTAGTCGGGTGGCGATGTAGTGCGCAGGAAATGACGGGAGAAGCGACAGAGAACTGAAGTGAGAACTGTTCTTCAGATTATATAAAAGCCAAAGGAACGGGTTCGATCGGAAAAGTTCACGGAAGGCTTGCCGTGAAAGATAGCAATTTGTCAAGGCACAAGTTGGCTTATTGTGCGATATGCGGGAATTGTGGCGATTGACAGTTCACCTGAATAACTATCGTTTGATACAATACACTATAGGGACTGCTGTATTTTGGGAATTATTTGGTAAGAATGACTAATATTACCCCCGATCTAGTTAAAAAGCTTATTACTAACCCTTCCGGCAAACTCTTTGTACCAGAGACAATCACCAATGCTATCGGGAGTTGTGTATTTTCGGACGTTGATGTTGTTGAACAAAAGGGAGACTGGTTGAAGACATTATACGATGGTTATCAGAAGAAGATGGAACCTATGAGTGTCGACTACTCAGAAGATGCGACTATTGATGCATATTCTGTCTATTACCTTCCGCGGAATACTCTCGTTTCCAGAATAGCTATTCTATGTTGTGCTTATCATCCAGCCCTTCAGCAGTTGCCTGACGTACTGCACGTGCTTGATCTCGGGAGTGGCACTGGTGGGGTTATTTTGGGGTTGCTCGGTCTATTCCAGAATAAGGCGCTTTCGGGGACTCGGCTGCACGTAATAGCCGCAGATTCATCACCACAAGCCTTGACAAGGCAAAGACTACTAGTTGAAAAAGTAGGACTTAACAACTCGTCTCTAAAACAGCATCAGGTAGATTTGTCTGATTCTAGGTCGTATGAGAGTAAACTGTCGGTAGGGGCTCCATACGATATGATATTCGCAGCCAACATAATGACCGAACTAGAGCCAGACAAAGGCGACGTCTTATTTAAGCATATTGCTTCCTTATTGTCGGATAATGGCGTTATGATAAGTGTTGAAGCTCAAAGAGACTACATTATGCGGCAACGTGTCCGTATGGCAAAGCGCACACAGCTGGAGGACCTGTATATATACTATCCGTGTCCTCCAAACGCGGTTTGCTCTCAAACACGTTGTTGGATGTGGCGTAAGGATGAGTTTGATTGTCCTCTCATCACAGTGAAGGGAAATCCTGTTGAGTCCACTAATATCCAAATAGCGCATTGGATGATCCTGTGTAAAAAAGCTTTTTCAATCTACGACGTGCTGTGTAATCATAATCCGGAACTCATATGGGCTGTAGCTGCTCCCTATAAGCCAGAACTTGAAGGCGCCCAGGTGAAGCATCACTATGAGTTCTGTACAGAACAGGGACGATACAGTGGGACAATCACACAAGACCAGAAAAAATGGATACGGCTTATGCGAGATGAACTATTTGATCGAGGAAGTGTCATTGGCATCACTCCAGACCTCAAAGAGATCCCAGAAGGATGGGATATAGTTTCAGGGTTTGTAAGCTATTAGCATGATCGTGTTTGTAATATGCTGAGCTTGACGATATCAGTTAAGGAGATGTGAACGTGATTATTTCAGCAAGTCGAAGAACTGATATTCCAGCTTTCTACGCGCAATGGTTTATCAATAGAATCAGAGCCGGCTGGTGCTTGGTTCCCAATCCACTGAATTACAACCAGCTATCGTATGTTTCGCTTAGACCAGAAGACGTTGACGCAATTGTATTCTGGTCGAAAAATCCTGCCCCCATTGTCCATTATTTGACTGAGCTAAATAGCCGGGGATTCCGCTATTACTTTCAGTTCGCTGTCAACGATTACCCTACAGCTCTTGAGCCAAGAATCCCCAGTCTTGATGAGCGAATACGCACTTTTCACAAAATCAGCAACCATCTAGGACCAACTCGCATCGTCTGGCGCTATGACCCGATAATTATTTCCAACCGAACACCGCCTGGCTTTCACATAGATAAGTTTGCAAACATAACAAATGCTTTAAGAGGTTATACCAGACGCGTGATGGTGAGTTTAGTCGACTTCTACCAAAAAACTAATCGCAGGCTATCTACTCTTGAAAGTAAGGGCTTTCTGTTTGACCGAGAAGCAGCTGATTCTCAAAGAGTGTGGGATTTATTCAAAGACCTGTCGTCAATAGCGAAATACAACGAAATGGAAATTTTCACCTGTGCGGAGGAACGGGATTTCAGCAATGCCGGAGTACCTCCGGGTCGCTGCATAGATGGGGCCCTACTTCAGCAGCTTTGGTCCCTCCATGGACACACAAAGAAGGACCCCACACAGCGTGCGGCGTGTCTGTGTATTGTCAGCAAGGACATTGGCATTAATGACACCTGCATCCATGGTTGTCCATACTGCTATTCAACTCAGAATCTGACTATAGCAAAACGGCGTTATTCTGAACATGATCCTGAGTCTCCTGTTATGTGGGGTAAGACTCGGGAACTATCCGCAGCTGAAAGGGCTTACCAGTTCAGGGCAAATCTCCTATAGGGGTCGATGATGAGTAATGAAGAGATAATTCTCCCTCCAGAATCACGAATGCAAACGTTGATGGCCTATGTATTTGATCATTATCGCGGACTATCAACCACATGCGGTATCAAGAAAATCTCTGTTGACACCAGTGACTGTGTCAAGTGCTGTGCAGATAGTTTTTTCGGCGGTACAAGTGAATATGCATGTGATAATTTCAAGAGAACCTATCTAATCAAGTACCTAGCTGTACAAGTGGATCAAATTGACTGGCCCATTAAAGTTCACCTAATGAGTTATTTTGATGAAAAGCCAGCCATATCTGCGATTAGCTTGGGTGGTGGACCGGGAACTGAAATTATCGCTCTAATGAATAACTTGGCTGGTAACGACAATTATGAATTAACCCATGTTAATATTGATGCCGCAATTTCATGGAAGCCAATGTATAAAGACCTTACACAGGTGTTCGCAAAGCGGATCAAGAATGTGAAGGTGAAGACCAGATTTGTAAATTTCGACCTTACCTCCACGACCTATGGTTGTGACCAGTTGTACGATATTGTCTTCATTTCATGGATTCTCTCTCATATTGATGACCACCGTAGGTCTAGCATTTTGAAAACTTCAAGAAATCTGGTTAAGCCACAGGGATATATACTTATAACAGACCGTACTCAAGAAACCCTAGTGAAAAACATAACGTCTTCCTTAAACAAAGTCTATGGGGGTTCTTGGATTAAGAGAAAAGGCAAATTGACACACCATTGTGGGATAGACTTCCCGGAAGATATCAAAAACGAGTTTCAAGTTCGCATTTACTGTAATTCCAATTATTGGCTGCTGCAAAGGCCCTAAATGAGCTCTGACTTATTTCCTTTGCAGGAATAGGATAGACCCTAGAATTTGACAATCCAATACAAACAACCTTACTGAAATCAAACGATGGCTCATTGCGTTACCCTTTTGCACGAAATGATGAAATGTGTCCAGTTAAGGTCACCTGTTTTCAATCCATCCACAAGGTCGTGATAAATTGTGTCGGTAAAGCTCTTATCATCCATTGCGACCACCCCCCATCACGGTGCACAATGCAGCCCATGTGTAGCCAGGTGTAGCGGGAAGTCCGCTCGTCCCAGTCTGTCACGCGACAGCAAAGACCATAAGGCGATGCTAAGCTACACGAGGGAACACAGGTGGGTAGACGGAGAGCGTCAGTAGCCCCAAGCTTCATAGTAAGTCGGGCAGCGGTTTTTTATTCAAGGAACAGGTAAGCGGCCAAGTTCAAGGACCGATTTCTTGTTCGTGCTTGAATGTGGGAGTCGATGCATTATCCTCTCCCAGCAGCCATCCTACCGTCACCTTCAGTGCCTTAGAAAGTACCATCACCTCTACGTCTGACACCGGTCTGAGGCCTTGCTCAATTTTGGACACGCTAGACTGCTCAATCCCCAAGCCCAACACTTGCAAACGGGCCGCAAGGTCCCTTTGGGTGAGTGGTGGTTGAGAGAGTTTCCTGGCTAAGCGAACCTTGGGACCTACAATATTTCTAGCCATCCTATGACAATTGTAGGCAAAAGTCCCCGCTAGAATATTCCCATTGAGCATATTTTCTGATAGAATGTTTCTGGGCGGGGCACGCACTTTACCCTAGCTATTGCTGCTTCCTACCCGACTGTAGTGAATCCGAGGAGGAGGGAAATGAGCATCAGAATCAATATGTATTATCTGAGCCTTGATGTATTCTCGGAAAAGAGCACCACTGTTCGCACTCCCTATGTAACAGTCAATATTCCACCACGGCGAGAAGAACCTAGAGTTCAGGTTTCTGTGACTTGACCGGGATTAACAAAAAATCAAGATGGAGGGACGAATATGAACAAAAAGGTCAAAGAGGCTAAAGACGGTATTAGCTATATGAAAGCTAATGCAATTGGGGACATTGTAGTTGGCAGCATGTTATGTACATTCACAGCCTTTGCTGGAGGCATGCTGGTAACTGTCAAGGAACTTCTACCATGGGGTATCGTTGTTGGTGCGTTGGTTTTGCTAGGACTTGCGGGATTTGCCACAATAATTGGTGGCATAATGGGCTTGCAATACAGAGGCAAGATTGCGGAAGTCTTGAAGGGCATTGACCCTGTCGAAGACGATGAATAGCTTCAAGAACATGCAGACATTCGTGCTGTTTAGCATGATGGGATAAGATTCACTGGCTGATTGTTAGGTCACAAAACAGGCTTTTGTTGCCCGAGCTGAACAATATAGACAATTGTTCGGACAGTCTTCCAGTTGCATATATCGTTAGCACAGATAATTCCTGAAATGACAACCGCCTATATTCCTCCGCGGCGAAAAGTCGATGCTCCTACTAGACACAACCCTTTTATTAGGGTTAAGCAAAATGTAATGTTAACCGTCCCGGTTGCTTCTGTTAGTGGCCGGAGGATGGACTTGTCCCAAAGCCATTCATGACATTAGGCTCGGCGTAATTGGTTTTGAAGCCTCATTATTATTTGTCTGCATTCTTCTCTCTTGCCTGGTCTTCCAATTCCAGAAGAGTATCCTCTTTCTTGGATGTTGACTCTGTCAAAAGAATCCACCCAATCACTAAGACAACGTACGGGACTGCGAACGAGAAAAATGTTGCGTTGATTGGAGTCCGAAAGACGTACGTGAAGAAGGCGGCCAGCGCCCACCAAAAAGCCATGGATAAGTCTCTAATGACAGAGTACCAATGATGCGTAGTCATATATCTTCGCCAGCGATCCTCAAGCTCGCCACCGCCCAAGGATCTACGTTGGCCGCGGATTGCCTCGATGTCCGTCGTATCCTGAATAGATTTTGTAAATGAAGTTCATAGTTCCAATACTTCATCAAATGACTTTAGAGTTAGATCCGCGTTAATGTGCGTATCGCGGCTATATCCATAGGAGGCCCAAGCAAACGAAATGGAAGCTGCTCTTGCAGCCTGCCTGTCAACAACAGAGTCGCCAACATACCAAACATCTTTGCTAGGGTTGACTCGCATATCGTCTAATGCCAGCAGGATAGGTTTCGGGGATGGCTTTGCGATTCGGCAACAGTTCCAATCTACCACAGTAGCAAAGAATTGGGAGAGGTTACTGATTTCAAGCATGGGTATTGCGATCCACGTTGGCAAGCTAGTAACAATGCCCATAGGTACACCTTTGTCTTTTTTCGCTGAAAGGACATCTTCCACGCCGCCGTAAAGACACAGTTCACCTTTTGCTTGTGCTACAAACCTACGAAATCTCGGAGATGATATTCCTTCTTTATGTAGCAATCTTGCTACTGGTATTCCCCTAGCTAGACAGTCCATTGCTTCATTGAAGTCCCCACCTACCTTTGAGATAGCTTTAGCATAGAAAATGCGGCTATCCCATAGCGTGCCGTCTAAATCGAATACGAGAGCTGCTGGAGCCATCGCTGCCAACCCCCATAATCTCTTTCCTTGACACTGAATACCGACACTGGCACCCTGAGACTGTGACTTATTTCTCTGTTTCCCAAAGTGTCTTCGGTACCATCATCTGAAAAAGTAGCTACTGGTTTGTGCTGTTCAATACTGAACCTATAGGCGTTCATTGATCCGCCCTTCTCAGCAGATTGACTTACGAGTACTCCTAGAGAAAAGGCGACTATGAGTTTATTCCGCTTGCGAAGTGTTAGCCCTACAGCTCTAGCTCCAAAAGGAGCTTCAGAAACAAAAACGACTCTACGCGAGTGAAGAAATTCTTCCCACAGTGGCTTGTTCTCAGGCGGGAATGGTCTGTCCAATCCTCCTGCCATAACACAAATAGTGCTCCCACCAGCATTTACAGCTGAACGGTGACCTATCGAGTCAGCTCCCATGGCAAAACCAGCCACTATTGTAAACCCCAGTTGAGAGGCATACTTGGCGAAGCCTTGGTGTTGATCAGAATAAGGTGGCCGAATCTTCCGAGACCCGACACAGGCAACAGCCTTTGAGGTCGCCAAGACATCTATATCACCTCTTGCAAAAAGTATAGGTGTTGGATAGTTGCTCCTGAATACAATCCCCGGGTAGAGAGGATGCCAATAGGTGAGAATCTGAGCTCCATAGTGATGGGCTTGGGCAATATATTTCTTTGCTCTTCCTACAAGGATTTGGCCATCTTGGTCAGCTGCCTCCGTTATCAAGCGTTGAAGCTCATCTCCCCGCTTTCCTTCAATTCGCAGTAGTTTTGGGTCATCAAGTAAATCTCTAGGGCGAAGTCCAGCCGCGAATGCAGATTTAAATTTCTGGGGCCCTAGCCCTTTGACTCCCTCCAATCTCAGGAGGTATGACAAATCTTCCGCCGTAATGCCAACCTCATCTTCCATTAATGGATTGATTTCAAATCTTTGCTCCTTCGTCACCTCGACGTTCTTCCTCGTCGCCAAGTGACCACCATCTCTTCGTTGTCCTGGTTTTTTCTGAGTCATATTGAACTAACTCACCTCCAACTGGCTATACATCGCTCAATATTTCCGCGCTTCCATCCTACGTTGGCTAAACTAACTCCCTTCACTCCAGCCCCCAGTTTTTGCAAGGGTTATACAGTATACTGCAATTGCCCCATCGGTTTTAAGCAAGTCTCCAAGTAATATTAGGGTCCTGCCGGTAGTCACCACATCATCCAATACTAGAATATGACTCCCCGTCACGATTTTGGCATGGCCTTTCTCCTTGTATCGAATTAGTTCCTTCGCCTCTGAATAGGACATGTCCCTAAACCGGCAGGGCATTGGCTTGACTGAAAAAAGTTCTCTGTAGGGTACCGCCAGACAGGCACTGAGTTTCCGACCAATTAGCAGAGATGGGACAAAACCTCTAGCGACATAGTTCTCAGGGTTAGAGGGGGAAGGTACTATGACATCAATAACGTCTATCCACTTGGTGTGGCTTGTAATGAAATCCGCTAAAAGACAAGCGAAAGGTAGTGCTAAAGAAGGGTTAGCGCTACTAAATGGGTGTTTGCCTTTATACTCACGAATTTTGTAGCTCAGAAGGTGTCTACCTTGGGCTTGAATTCTGTATCTGCCGATGCTTTCGATTGAGTCAACTGATTCTGACCGAAGGGTAGGTTTCAATTGTTCAAGGATGCCCTTTTCCTTCGCTATCTCCAAAAATGGGTACTCGTATTTTCCATACTTACCTGAAGTGAAACCAAGTCCAAAATGCTCCCTAAATTCTGCAATATTCTGGTCATTTCTATATTCTCGATAGGAAGCAAGGAGTTTTATGCGCTCAGTTAGAAGTATGTCGTCGTGGCACGTCTCTCTTGCTCTTGAAAAACATCTTGAAGCCTCCTTGAAGTTACCTTTGCGCTGTGACGTTTTGCCGTGCGAATAATATGCAATTCTGATGAACGACTTGGACACAGTGTCACATGCCGACAAATCATTTATCGTGTCAAAAAGTGAGACGGCTTCAGCATGTCTGCCAACCTGACACAATTTTGCTCCTTCACTGAGAGCAGCCCTCTGAAGAGCAGTTTTTAGGTCCTTCAATGAATGAATTTTATCTGGCATGTGTATCTGTGCTTTTGGAGCTCTCCAGCCTCCAAGTTCACCTGCCGTAAATGGTTCTACAAGATGACCGCTGAAACCTCAATTGGCTGTGATGTATTGGTAACTGTTACGTTTTCGCTGACACTCAGTTCAAACCGCTGCTCACCCTCGGGCGACGTGACAATCGCAATGCAATTGACAGTGCCCGTATTCTCAATTACGACCCCGTCATCTATTTCAGTTACGGAAACAGCTAATGTAGCCTCTGGGGCACACGATAAGCTCAGCAAGGCTAAAGCGAGAATACAGCAAATCAAGAACGTTGCTTTCATAAGCGCTTAATGATATCCATAGTAAGCCAACTGGCGGGCACAGTCAATATCACTTTTCCGAGAAATGTTGGGTAATAGACAGATGTTTGCCTCAGCTTCTGGCTGAACCTTAGCTGGGACAATGCTTGCGGCAACCCAGTCTATGTTGGCTGCTTTGCCCAATCCTCTGACCATATGTGCGCCACACACCATGGATGGGATGCCAGCGTGGACTGCCTTGCCTCATGAGATGGCCCGTAGCGCGATGAGGGCCGCTGCATTCAACTCTGTAGATACGACCAACTCCCTCACCTTGCTCGGGAGTGAAATCATTAAAGCCATTTCCTTTAGGCATAGCGCACCAGACGACTTTTCACCTTAGACACCGAACACCAGATTGATATAGGTTTTCAATTCACGAAAAAGGATGCGATGCTCTTACAATCCTTCGATTATGCTAATAAGTCAGCTGGCCGGCACAGTCAATACCGCTTTTTCACACAAAAGTCAGAATTGTGTGATGATAGCGCTGTCTAAATCAAGGGTTGCATCGAGGATTGCAATGAGACAAATATAACCGCAGTCTGCCCTCTCAAATCTCAAAGCCCTTGCTCTTTGTGAGCTCCTTTACCCTATTTCCCGGGAGTAATACCCGGGCCCTCCGCCACCGTCGTCATCGTGATCATAATTGAGCCCAAGCTTGAGTTCGATGAAGTCGAATCAGCCGAAGCCGTCGTCTCGACCGCCGGTGGGCGCTCACTCCTCGCCGGCTCGGCGACCCCCTGTTAGAAAGCACCGCCCAAAAACAGGAAGATCCCCACAACCGCAGCAAAGCACAGAAATCTAAATAGTCCTCTCAATGTCCCCTCCAGTCATCCAGGTCAGGATGCCTCCATCCATAAATTCCAACTCCTATCATCATCAGCAGCAGCACCATCAAGTCAGGTCGCGCACAATACAAGCCCACCGCCGCCGCTACGGCCACGCCTACCAGCACCTTAACACGCACCATTACTGTATCTGTGATAACAGTTAGAAGGGGTATACCAACAAACTGCCATATTATATATAATGATAAAGTGTCAAACCTGCTCTTTTATGAAGAATAAAGAGGTACTCGAATGGATATACAGACCAAGAACAAAATTCTCGAGTATATTAAGCGAAAAGATCTCGCTGGCGAGCTAATATCAGAGATCCATCCCAATGAGGATTACACAGGGGGAAAGATTGTCTACAACACAGATAATCTAATTCTCCATCGCAATATCTCACAACTCAAGGACGAAGAGTATGTCCGTGCCTATTTGGTTGTCAGGTTGGCTAAGGAATTGAAGTATCCTATGTCCTGCATTGAATTAGAGAAGGAATACGAAGCTGGCCGACCAAAAACTATAAAACCTCGAATTGATATCCTCGTAAAAAATAAAGCTAAGGAAGAGGTAAGCACCTTTCTATTTATAGAGGTTAAAGCTCCTGAGAAGTATGCAGTTGACAAAGACTACATCGAAGGACAGTTGTTTAAGCTTGGCGCTATCGAAGATAAGGAGAGTCCCGTTCAATATTTGGTGTACTACACTGTTCAAATCAGTAACGGTTTGTACGAAGATCAAGCCATTATCATCGATTATCCGGCCTATCGAAGTTATCAATCTTGGGTCGATGTAGGGAAAATTAGTCTTGACCGTCTACCTTCAGAGTACGGCGTTGCCCGGAAGCTGGTTTACGTCAATAAGAAGGATGAAGACTTAGTACCAGGAGAGCAAAATCTTAACCGGAAAGTTACCCGTGACCGTTTCAATTTCTTGAGGAAAGACCTCCACAACGTTCTCTGGGGTGGTGGAGGTATGAATTATAATGATATCTTCAGTAATCTTATTAAGCTTTTCTTGGCAAAGATTTTTGATGAAGAAACGACGCCAGAGGGGAAAGCTTATGGGTTTCAAATCGAGCTTAAAGATAGTAAACCAGAGTCTCCCGAGGAAGTCTACAAGAAAGTCAACAAGCTCTTCAAACAGTCTCAAAAGGAATACCTTGGTTATTCCGATTCCGTTATTCAGGATTCTGTTGGGATTGATAGAGAGAAGATTTCAGAGAACAAGGTTGCTTATGTGGTTGAACAACTCCAAGGAATTTCTCTCATAGAGAATGAAAATAAGGATAATGGCGATCTCCTAGGAGAATTCTTTGAAGGCATTGTGTCCGAAGGTTTCAAGCAAGACAAAGGGCAATTTTTCACACACCCCAACATCGTACGGTTCGTCATTCAAGCACTTGCCGTTGACCGACTTGCTATTGATCTCGTCAATGGAAAGGAAAACCCAGTCAAACCTCGTCTTCCTTTCATCTGCGACCCTGCCTGCGGCTCTGGAACCTTTCTTATAGAAGTCATGAAGCTGGTCACTAAAACCATCAAGTATAGTCAAGAAGTGGAACGGTCAAGAAAAATTCAGGAATTCCTGGCGACAAACTTGCCTGCCCTCCGGGAAAACATTTGGGCGAGGGAATTCGTCTACGGCATGGAAATCAACCCAGACTTAGCATTGGCTACCAAAGTCAACATGGTTCTTCATGGAGACGGCAATATCAATATCTTTGCCAAGGATGGCCTCTTGCCATTCAACCATTATGACATACCAAACAAAATAAGCGCTCTTAAAACAAGTGAAACTAAAATAAATTATAGTTACGCATATGAAGTCAACGAATCATTCGATGCCTTGATTTCTAATCCCCCGTTCAGTGTGTCGCTGGATACAGAAACGAAACGCACACTCGCCAATCGCTTTATGTACCACGACAAACGAAATTCAGAGAACCTTTTCGTCGAAAGGTGGTATCAACTACTCAAAGAAGGCGGCAGGCTGGGCGTTGTACTTCCCGAAAGCGTGTTTGATACCACCGAGAATATCTACATTCGCCTATTCCTATACAAATACTTCAAAATCAAAGCTATTGTTTCCCTTCCTTACCTAACATTTCAGCCGTTTACATCGACTAAAACCAGTCTTCTCTTCGCACAGAAAAAGACGCGGCGAGAGGTGGAAGCCTATGAGGACAAATGGCGGGAGTTCAATAATGAGTATCAGCGCATAAAGCGGCGAGTCGTAAAGTACCAGGCAGGCGAGATTGATGAAGAGAGAGAAGCTAAGGCTCTCCTCAAGCGATATCTGAAACACTATCTTGAGGAGGCTGATCAGGGCTTCTCTGTGAAACAAATAATTGCTAAGTATCACGATGAAATTTCTGAGATCAACAGTAATCCTCCTTGGTGGATTTTCGGTGAGGTCTCAAAGCAATTTGATTATGATATCTTTTTGGCGGAAGCTGATGAGATTGGTTACAAACGGACTAGACGGGGAGAATTACCACGGCCTAATGACCTATTCCGAGAAGATGATCGCGGCAACATATTCATAGATATCAATGAACCTAGAACAATCTTGGATTGGTTGAAGACCAAAGTCCAGTGGGATTAATATGTCGGTAGAACCTTTTACTACCAAGTTCAGCAACATAGCGCAGCAAGTCTTTCTACGTTGTGACCCCAAGTATCGTTATTTCTGGGACAATAAGAAGGGTATATCAATTGAACAGAATAGTCTACCAAATGTAAAACTAAAAGATATACTCTTGCCCTGCAACAAGAAGACCCTTAGAAAGGGTGAACTGGAGGAAGAACGTCCTATTCTCGAGCTTAGTGACGTTGAATCAAGAACAAGTCTTATTCTCCAAGAGAGGTTAGTTACAGAAATTGGTTCGGACAAATTGGACTTCGCTGATTGCACCCTCGTCTTCAACAGGCTCGAACCTTACTTGGGCAAAATTGTTATCAATGATAAATCGAAACGTTATGTTGGTACGACCGAGTGGATCCCTTTGAGGCTTGATCCAGAGCAAGTCCGCCCGACATTCCTCAAGTATCTCCTGCTCCTGCATTACTTCCTACGTTCCTTTGTCCTTCTAAAGTCGGGCAAACGGCACGCTCGTATAGCCCTAGTTGATCTTCACAATATAGCTGTTCCCTTACCTTCCAAGGAAAAGCAAGCCGAAATAGAGAAAAGGGTTACACCCATTGAAGAACGCATGGTTTCCCTCCAGCAGTCCTTAGCCAAGCCACTCGACATCGTTAACCGCGTTTTTGCTCGCGAATTTGAGTACGATTTAGAAGTATATGAGAAGTTGGCAATGCAGCATACTTATCAAAAAGCTTTTAGCGACCTCGATAAATCGTTTCTACTCCGGAGTAGTGTCAAGTTCCAGCACCCCAAGTATGAATATGTAGATAGGGTCCTAAGCCGTTATACCTGGGTCAAGCTTAAAATGTGCGCTTTGCCGATTCATAGAGGAATACAGCCAATATATAGTGAAAACGGGGCTATCTATGCAATCAAGACTGCTAATCTTAAAAATGGCTACATAGATCTCACAGAGGCACAACTGGTCGACACAGAGTTTTATCAGGCAAATAAGTGTGTGGCGGGTATTCAAAGGGATGATGTGTTAATAGCTTCGACTGGCGTTGGGTCGATTGGCAAGGTAGACATCTGGCAATCGGAAGAAAAAGCAATGGCAGATGGTCACGTTAGCATAGTGAGAATTAATAATAAGTCAATGAACCCATTATATGTTACGTATTATCTCCGCTCTATACTAGGATATCTGCAAATTCAACGAGATCTATCCGGATCCACCAATCAAATAGAAGTCTATCCGTCTCAGCTTGAACAAATGCGGATAATTAATCTGCCTCGAAAGGAGCAAGATTTAATTGTAGACGAAGTGAGAGCAGAACTTCACGAAATACAGAAACAGAGGACCGAAATCCATGAGCTCAGAGATCAGATAGACGATATTTTCCAGCGGACACTATTCGCCGGGGCAAGCGGCCCATTGTCAAATTAGCCTACGGATAAGTCAATTTTGCCGAAATTTTACTAGTAATCTGCTAATAGATCACACGCCCATACCAATCACGCCCCATCAACCCACGCACGCCTCATTATTTCAATTGCAGAACATAGGTACTACCGCAAACGAAACGTTAGAAACTGCCTCGACATCCTACCAAGAGCATTGTTAGCTTCGAACATAACGGATTGACTAATACTCAATCTCAAATGGTCTTCTTTGATGTCCTTATTATGATAAGTTCCTCTGTAACTAAAACCTATCTTTAGCAAGCTACTTCCGAGTGCTCAAAGAACGCGATCATTGCATTGTGTTCACAAAAAGCATATCATTTGACTGCGAGAGCAAAGATAAGAACGACAAAGGGAGGATAATGAAATGAAAGCCGGGGAAGTGGTTCTACAACAGTTACTCAACGGAAGCATTCAGTATCGTGTTCCCCTATTTCAGCGCACTTACACCTGGAAAGACAAACAATGGGAGCAGTTATGGGATGACCTGTTGGATATTTACTCAATGGAGAGACCACGCAACCATTTTATAGGTTCGATTGTTACTCAGCCGATTCCGGATGCTCCCGAACGAGCCGCTAAGTTCATGCTAATCGATGGACAGCAACGGCTAACAACACTCTGCATGATACTCGCCATAATCAAACAAAAGGCCACAGAGCAGCCGGGAAAATGGTCAAGGCTATCCGAGGAAATCGAGGATATGTGCCTAGTTAACAAGCATGTTACGAGTCAAGAAGAGGAATACAAGCTGCGACCCACCCAGGGAGACAGAGAATCCTTCACAGCTGCTCTTCGAGGGGATACGCCATCCCCATCAACTCAACTCGGCAGAGCATGGGCCTACTTCCGACAGGCTCTGGAAGAAGGAGACGCTGATGGCTCAGACATAGACCTACGGAAACTGAAAAACTGCATTACTGGCTACCTCGACTTAGTCAGTATCAAACTCGAGCAGGATGACAGCCCGAACAGGATTTTCGAGAGTTTGAATAATACTGGAATGCGTCTGAGCGTCACAGACCTGATCCGTAATTACCTTTTCATGAATATCCGTGGCGAGTCTGCGCAGCAGGAAGCCTACGAGACTTTGTGGCGTCCCATGGAAGTACGTCTCAGCCACGAAGATTACGACTACAGTTCTGACTTTTTTTGGCGTTACCTGATGATGGACGGCAAGTTGCCCAGGTTTGACGAAACATTCGATGGCATTAAGGAAGTGGTCGGCGACGCAGGCAGAGACCAGGTCTTGGGCATCCTAGAACGATTCTCTCGATTCTCGGAGTACTATTGTCGGCTTGCCCAACTAAGCCCATCTGAGCCAGAGGGCCCGTTCCTCAGTCAAATGGACCGACTGAACCAATGGGAGGTAGATGTCGCATATCCTTTCCTCATGGCGGCGCTAGAGCACGCCCACGAACGCGACATTAGCGAAGGTCAATTCGTCGATGTGGCACGAATGGTGGAGTCATTTGTTATTCGGCGGGTTGTCTGCGGCGTGCCGACGAACCGCCTACGTAGCATTTTCGCCCAAATGAGTGGCAAAGTTGATTTCCAGGACTTCGTCAACACATCACACCAGTACCTGTTGAACAATGAATGGCCAGCAGATGCCGAGTTTGTATCGGCTTTTGCTCATTTTCGGTTGTATTCACCTGCCAGATTGGGACGTACCAGGCTGGTTCTTACATCGCTCGAGCGCTCTTTCGGGCACAAGGAGACCCCTGAAATAGGGCCCACTATCACTATTGAGCATATTATGCCGCAGACTCTCAGCCCCGAATGGAGAGCTATGCTTGGAGATCGAGCTACTGAGGTTCATTCCAAGTGGCTTAATACAGTTGGTAACCTCACCTTGTCAGGGTACAATCCGGACCTGGGCAATAAGCCTTTCCCTGAAAAGAAAGGACTCCTTCTCGACTCCAACTTTGCGCTCAGCAAAGGGCTAAGAGAATATGGGGTCTGGGACGAGGTTTCAATAGAGGAAAGGGGAAAGGAATTGGCAATTCGGGCAGCCCAGATTTGGAGACAGTGATTATTCATGCTCAGATGTCAATAACGTCAGATTCGAGTGTGAACCCACACTGCTTGAGGAGTTACGAGGCTAGATGGAACTCGACAACGAAAACAGAGGTGGTAGGAATGAATAGTTGGATTGTTCAGGCAAGCCTCCAACAGTTTCTAATAGATTGGTATCTAGATGAAGATGTGAAGACTAATACTAATGACTCGGATTGGTGGCTAATTGAACGAAGATATCAAAATGCTATAGCCTCTGGAGATATCATCTATATTTGGAAGGCAAAATCTGAGCCCCCTCGCCAAAGGGCAAGAGAATATTTTGCGTGGCTAAAAAGTGTTGGCAGGATAGGGCAGGTGGCTGGTATTTTCGCCGTCGGAAGAATTGAGACTTCTCCAAAACCATGGCCACCACCCCAATTGAATGCCCAACTCCTTCAAAAATATCGGATAGGTCATCCATGGGATAAGCTAACATCTGTAGAAAAGTGGGTAGCGTGTATCTATATGGATAATCGGGCGAGAAATCCATTGCTGCAGGAAACCATTTGGGAGAAGTTAGGTCAGTCAACTCGAACTGACTTAGGGCGGTTCAAAAAGTTCAGAAGAAGACGACTGGTAAAACTTGAACCATGGGAAGCTGATGTCCTTGATTCCCTGTTAGCGAATAGTAATTAATAAACAACCCTCGAAGGTGTACAGTTATCCACGTACAGTGCGATTCTGCCTTATCTATCCGTCTGGCTGAAGAAATCGTCAAATTGTGACCACAGCAAGCGGTCAACTTCACGCTTGCTAACATTTTGCTGATAATCTGCTAATAGATACTACGCCCCGACCAATCACGCCCCATCAGCCCACGTAAGCCGCATCATTTCAATAGCAGAATATATGTATTACCGCAACCAAAACGTCAGATTGTATGGGAGGAAAGTGATAGAAAACGGAGCTTTCAACAAGAGGTATGAGCCTGTGTTCAAGAGCAACGCTAAAAGGTGTGCCAGCACAAATATTAGTAAAATGGAACACATATTAGCAAAAGGCGACTGTAATGACCGTTACCAGTCGCTCTGCTTTCGAAAGAGACGCTTGAACGAATCCTTGAAATCCTTGTCATTCTCCAGTTTTATGATATCTACGACGTAATTGCAGGAGTTACGAAGGCGTTCGTTTATGAAGCTTTTCTTTCCTTGGTTGTCCTCAAATTCAAAGAAGGCTGCTAGGACACGGATGCCTTGTTTATTGAGAGTTCTTACAAGGGGAACGAAGTCTCCATCGCCGGTGACAAGGATGACTATGTCTACTTTGCCGTCAAGCCCAACCTGAAGCGCGTCGACAGCCATGGCGATGTCTACTCCCTTTTCTTTATCTTGTTGTGATACTGGTAGATATTTGGGCTCTATGCCAGCATGCATGAGGTCATGGTAGAGGTTGCGATCAAGTCTTAGTTGCTCCTCGGTGGCATTCTTGGCCGTAAAGAGCCCCTGATGCCAAGCGGCATACACAACTTTGTAGCTAGAATATCCTTGTTCTTTCTGGGCCAGAAACTGCTCGAAGAAAGTATGCAGTGGCTGAAATGAGAGCCAGCCAAGTTGCCTCTCATGGTAGAGATATCGTTGGGCGTAAGCAAAAAACGAACCATCGTAGAATACGCCAATCCTGCAGATTGAACCGGTACTCCTCATTAGTCACCTCCTCATTTGGCATTTCAAAATTCGGCAAAGAAGTTCTCTAATTATCATAGAAGGTAGAATTTTTTCCCACCATGTTTGCTCTAGTCTACTAAGTTTGCTGGCCCAAGTCTAGTGAAGTGGTGCTGGAATGCATCTAACTAGCCAAGACGAAGTGAACATTTAGCCAATAAGTTACCCAGGCAAATAATCCGATGTAGCCGATTACATCTGCTTTTTAGGAAATGGTCTTCTCAAGAGTAGACACAAATGGCACCGAGGGCGAAGTTAACATTCTAGTAACATCTGTATGTTGCCCAAAAACCATTGTCTCTTGCTACTCCGACACCTCCTATTCCATAATGTGGGTCAAGCAAAATTTCTCGGTGTCCTGTCGTGCTGGACATCCAAGCTTGCACTGTAGCTTCGGCTGTGGCATAGATAGAAGCAACAGAACTCGCACCGTAGCAGCATTCTGCAAACATGCCGCTTGTATCATGGTATAGAAAGCCTTCTTCCTGCATATCTTGACTATGCATCCTAGCACCACTATGCAGTTGTTCATCCCATCGAACAGGCGATATACCTTGTCCCTCTCTCTCTACGTTTATTAGCCTAAGGATCTCTCTCTCCAACGCTAGTAAAGCCTGCTCTCCTCGCTGAGCCGTGATAAAGGACTGGGCGTCATCTATGGCAATAGCAAAGCTCATTCCCTCTACCGCCTCACCTACAAACTTGAAGTTTGCTATGCCGATCACCTCTCCCTTGAGGTTTATTAAGGGTCCACCACTATTTCCTGGGTTTATAGCAGCGTCCGTTTGAATGTAGTTTACGCCGTCAATATTCCGAAACGCTGAAACTATCCCCCTGGAAACAGTTACTTTGCCCTCTAAACCAAGCGAATAGCCCACCGCTATGATATCTTCTCCAACATCCAGCTCAGCTGAATCACCAATAGTTGCTATCGGGAGGTCAAGCCCACTAGCTGTAATCTCGATAACCGCTAAGTCCCTAGACTCATCCCTTCCAACTATAGTAGCTCCATATTGCTCTCCACTCATAAAGATGATTGTTACAGTCTGTGTATCTTCAACAACGTGGTTGCATGTGAGCACGTAACCTGATTCGTCAATAACCATTCCTGAACCTACGGAATCCGTGGTCTCCACTCTGACCACCGCAGGTTCAATTTTTGCCACAGCACTAGCTACATCCCCCCTTGTGGTAGATGTGATGAATTGCCAACCTTGCCTAACAAGGCTAATCGTCGTATCTTTGTAGGTAGCTAAAGGCTCTACCCCAGCAAATGCACATACCGAGGCAATTACCACTACCGAAAGCAACACTACCTTGAAGCTCGGCTTGGCCCATTTGAATCTGTTGCTACGCAGTGCGGAAATCACCAGTACCAGCAATCCGATTTCCAACAAAAATATGAAGATGTTCAGATTCGAACTACTCTGCCGAGCAAACATGAGATAGCCTCTTCGTATCAGTTCAACGAAGACAGCTATAGCCAACAGTGCCAGAAACAGTTTGCCAATACCAATTAACCTCTTTCTTGTACTGTGCCTCATATGGACTCTCTGGGGTATCCGTGCGAAGACATCTTTAAGTGCGAAAGCGACAACAACGACCACGCCACCTAGAATGAGAATCCCTGAAGCATCTTCGATGTTCCAGATGTTGAATAATACTAGCAAGCCGAGCACAACGAAGATGACTCCAATGAAATTCAGTAACAGTGCGGCGGAGGGTTGAGGTGCTTTTATTCGCGCTATGTATTTTCTGATCTGAGGCAGGTAAAACTTGACCATTTTTTGGCCTAGGTCAGTAAGCATCCATACTAGGAAGAAGATAAATAAGCTCAGAATTACCTTCGTAATTATGGTTTTGGCATCTGGGGGCAATCTGGAAACGTGAATAGCTATGTAGAAACCAAGCAAGAGAGTAAATTGCAGAAAGGGCTTGTATGTACCTTCGAGGAATAGCCAGCTGCCTCTCCAATTTGACTGCCGAGCCAGCCGATGGAAGCGACCATAAGCGACTCGCCTGACCCACACACCGCCGACACAGAAAGCCACAAAAATCAATACAGGGCCGACGATGGCAAACCAGTTGGTGTTCAACCAACTAACCCATTGAGGCATTGCACCTTGACCTGTTTAGTCCAGTATTATTCTCAGGCTAATTCCAAGCGAAATATTACCACTACTTGGTAATTTTAGAAACACTTGAGAATCCAGACGGGTAAAGGGCTAAGGTATTCGAGGAGATACTTTGATGGTTCAGCATGACCGCGAAGGTAACCGATGCCTTACCGGTTGAGATGAGTCTTGTCAAAATAAGAAGTTCATTGTGGCATATAGGGTCACAAAACATCGAATTGTGACCTGGTAGTCAGCCAGCTTTTGTTCCGGGGATCCGCTTCCTGATTGCCGATTCGATTTCCGTGTCTATTTCCATTTCAATTACCTTCTTTCTCCCCATTATTTCTGTTTTATTCGTATTTTTCAGGAAAGTTAGTGAAACGTTTTAGGCTGTTTCAACTTGGTTTTAATGGCGTTTACCACCCTTGACACCATCGTTTTACTGTAGCCTTTAGCGATGATCGCTTGGCGGTTTGCACCCCCCCGCAACAACTCCGCGGCCTCTTGCTGTTTCAGGGTCCATTCAAGTCCCCTAGCCATGTTTCAAGAACTTCCCTGAAACGTTTCAACTAGTTTCGGGGTTTGTTTCAACCAGTTTCAGGCTTTGTTTCAACTTGGTTTTAATGGCGTTTACCACCCTTGATACCATCGTTTTACTGTAGCCTTTAGCGATGATCGCTTGGCGGTCTGCACCCCCTGCAACAACTCCGCGACCTCTCTTGCTGTTCCAGGGTCCATTCAAGTACCTTAGCCATGTTTCAAGAACTTCCCTGAAACGTTTCAACCAGTTTCAGGCTTTGTTTTAACCAGTTTCAGGCTTTGTTTCAACCAGTTCCAGTTTCGGTTTCAACAGGTGAGAGTTGTTAGTGCACCCACGAAAATCTTAAACGATCGTCTCCGCTATGGCGGTTATCGGTGCGGTTCACACAGAGTAGCGGATTGTGCGGTTTTCCAGCCGCCTTAAGCGCTAAGAGAGAAATCCAATTCCGCCTTTGGTAAGTCGGCTCAGAAAACGCCGAAGCGCGAAGAGCTAAGATTGCGCGGTAGCTTATTCAGGTTGTTAAATCCCCTGTAGCACTATTCTATTTCTGACTCAGGTGCTATGGATGGCAAAATGAACAATCCGATGATTTGTTAAGCAAGAAAAGATAATGGGAGCTGGTGAAGCGCCCTTGCGTGAGTATCTTACCCCGCTTTTGGTGCTGGATGATAGACTATTAATTGAAATGAGAAAGGCAAGCTGCATTCAAAATGAGTAGATTTGTAATCCAGAAACACCATGCAACTCGTCTACACTATGATTTCCGGTTGGAAATGGAACGGGTACTCAAGAGTTGGGCCGTGCCAAAAGGCCCTCCTACCAAATCCGGTATTCGACGATTAGCCGTTCAGGTAGATGATCATCCAGTGAGTTATATAGATTTTGAAGGAGACATCGCTGAAGGTTTATACGGTGCGGGAAAGGTCGAAATTTGGGACAAAGGTGAATATGAACTCCAACAAAAGGAGCCTGATCTGTTAACATTCACGCTTCATGGGGATAAACTAAAAGGGGAGTACGCTCTAGTTCACACGGGTGCTGAGAATTGGCTCCTGTTAAAGAAAAAAGAGCGATAACAGAGATAAGATAGTAAGACTGAGGCGGAACGGAGCGGAAACTGAAGCCGAAACACCTTAAAACTGGGACTGAAACACCTTGAAACTTAGGCTGAAACATCCTGAAACAGGCTGAAACTAACCCCGAAATACCTTGAAACTGAGGCCGAAACACCTTGAAACTGCAACTGAAACAAGGAAGCAAACCTTGAAGGCACAAAATGGCTTTTTGTTAGCTTCAACGAAGTTTAGCCAGCAGAAGTTGCTAGAAAATAAAGGTTAATTATAGTAAGCTGAAAAAGTAATTAACAATATAGAAGAAGCGTAATGAACGAAACGGCCATACTCACTATTGAAGTAATAGGTGCAATTGTAGGGATTTTTGCTTTTGTTCGTTACGTGTTGCCAATTGCTTGTAGATATTTAGTGAAACCCAGAATAAAGATAGAAATTAGCTTGGGGCAAGAGATTGATATTAAACCTCCACCTACGAAGAAGAAGCTGTTTACTGCTAGAGAGGTCTCGATATGGCTTTGTACCAACAGAAATATTGAATTAGCAAGTGTCACTTTTCGACGATTGTGTCAATACCAAAAGAACTGCATGTTATATCGGTTCCTGCTTAAGATTGGGTTATCGAGGGACAAAAAATGGTGTAGTTATGCTAGCGTTGATGATTGGGATTGCCCTGATTCTTTTATCTGTCCCACTGAGGAGGACGAGAAAAAAGAGCAAGCAAGAAAGCATATTATGGAAGGTAGATTGACTTTAAAGCCGAAGGAAAATAGGATTGTGAGGGATTATTGGGTCGCATTAGATATGCCTTTGCGCCTTCGCGACAATAAATCGCACCTTGTTGAGTTGACGCTTTCCTTTGGATTGAGGAATGAAGACACGCCATTCTTAAATAGGCTTGTAAACAGGGTATTGAATTTTGCTGGTAGGGAAACAATTTATTTATATTCAGAGCGAAGGAAATTATATGTTGATTGTGAGGTGAAAAAAGAAGCGAGGAAGGAAAGGGAAACGACCGAGAGGGTTGCTAGAGATATAGGGGATATAGTAGCGTGTTCTTATCACGGTTTGGAAAAGTTCGCGGAATACCAGAAAATAATGAGAGACCTTGTCACTGGTAGGCAACTGGTTTTGAAAAAAATCAAACCGCCACATTCACAGGTGCCAGCACATGAAGTCAGAAGGTGGATAAAGGAAGAGTTCCCGGAGATTGAAACTGTGTTCACGCAGCCACCTGATGGTATATATCATATGGCTAATGAAGAGGATTCTAAAATCATAATAACTCAAATGTGGCCGAATGTTAGGGAATTTGTTTTGAAATTTCTCAATTGTGAAAGCTTTACTCAATTGCTCCGGGATTACATAAAGTGTTTCCTTTTACTGCCTGAGATACTTTCAATGACATATAAGTATTTGGTAATTGCCGGTGAAAATCCTATTGTGAGTATTGCTGTTAATATATCAAATAGGTCAAATGTGTTAGCCATAGCGTTGGTGCACGCTGTTTATTCAGAATTCAAAATTAAGGTCCAGATGGCCAGACAGAAGAGAGCAATAAGAAAAGGATTGGATAAAATGGTCAATGATTTTAATCTTGCGAGAAGTAAATCCTAGTATAAAGGTGACATTCACCGAAATTCCAAGGACACTATACCAATTAGGCCTACTACAAATTAGGTATTATGTCCCCAGAATACCTGATTATGCCTAATCAATGCTCATTGCAGAGCGACTGACTTGAGATAGCTTTCCGCTCGCATGTTGAAGCCGAATATAATACTTCCTAGGTTGGATAGTGCTATCTCCTTAAGATTGACCACACCCAAGTGCTCTACAAGAGTCATCCCTAGTAGTTTAATAGCAACGCAATCAGCCCGTTTAGTTTCTGCACCCACTCGTTTTAAGGCAATGGCAAGGCACTCAAGCTTTTCTTTCTCTTCATTGGCTGGAGACTGCCGGTCAGCCATATTGCCCTTTATCCACTTCTCAAATAGAGAAAACCTGTAAGTATTCATAAATATGACCCTCCCCCTTGCCCATCTAGAATCCGTATCTGTGTCCTTTGGGTCAACTAAAAAGGCGAACTTCCCCCTCTGCCAAGCAGAGTCCATCTCTGCTGACCACCCAGCTTTGTTCATAAACGCTGAATGGTCAATAACATCGTTATAGTCAAGCAGTGTATGCCAAAGGTCTATTCTTTGGTTATGTTCTAAGTAACGTTTGGTAAAATAAACTTCTCGTACCATGTCTTCCAGTTTTAACTTCACTCTAATCGTAAATGTCAGACCAAATACAGCCATCTGCAGTGCTGTCATCTCATGCCAAAATGAGTCTGAGTCAACTAGTGAGAATGTTTGGTCGTCCTCAGCAATTAAAGTCTTGCACTGGTCCAAGAAATAAGACCAAAAATCCATACTAGCGATGTTAGAAATCTTCGTCTTGAATATTTGGGAATCGTAGAAGCCCCTACAGCAATCTTCTATGCTCATAGTGGGCTTGCTCTTAAGTAATGCCATTCATATTTTCCTGCTACTAGTTCAATATAAATATTCTAGGATAGAAGTTTGGGAATGTAAAGGCCACAAGTCTTTTCCGCTGCAGACCTGTCATTTAACAAAGTGACGAAAAGTGCAGTGCAGTGGGGAAGGAATCTTATTACTACTCGAAAGCCACGAGGTATTCGTTTGATGCTTTTGAAGTAGTCACGGTGTGCTACCAATCGTTCCTTCGGTGCTATGGCCAATTCTAGCCGGCACCTTTTTCCTTACCATAACAGGGACAGTATAGCACCTGACTATAAGGCTGACAAAAGTAAGGATATCGAGAGAGAAATAAGAGATAGGATTAACATAAACATCATTTACCGCTCAAGCGATTCGCTATGATCTATCTAGTGATCCCCTTTTTAGCGAGCCATTTGCCATTCCAGGCAATTCGGTATCTGCCCTTCATTTCAATTTGTGAGCCGTAAATATCAGGTGCTCTAATTCTGGTAAATCGCTTGACTTGTACGGTAGCCACCAAGTCTGCACCCAGCCCAAAACTGCGAAGCCTTCTTTTCCTGTAATTCTGTCTGAAGATTGAAATCCTGGCATATCGTAGAGGTAAATAACGGGTAATATCCGTTAAAGAAACGCTCTTACGTGCATCTAAGAGAACAGCACGAATTATTCTTCCGCAATTTGCTCTTATTACGTCTTGACCATGGGGCCCTTGAGCTGCTGAGATAACAACAGCTCCTTTTAGTACACACCCCCAACCGGAACGATATATTTCTGATGTCCTGACGTGAATATCAGTCCGCCCAAATATATTCTTTATATCTGAAAGCATCAACGGCCAGTGAATACGAATAATATGAATATAGGTGTCCAGTATACCCAAAAATCTTGGAAGCCTTGGTTTCGGGCAATAGAACACAAGATTATCCTCTAATACTCCCTGGTAATCAGCAATCGTCTTACTGCCTTTACTCCTTAATTCAAGTAGTTTCGTACCATCAAATGCTGCCCAGCCTGGTAATGCTTTCTGGCTTCTCAGTGAAAAAAAGTATCTGTCGTAACCAGGTGTAAAATATTCAACAAGAACGCCAGATTTGAAAGTGGAGTATGCCACTTTATTATAATCTCTAGAATTTGGCCTAGCGTATATAATCAATTGGTTCTGTGAAGATAATCTGGAAGGTGTGCATCCAACGACATGCCACCAAGGTGTATCTGTTTCCGCCTGAAGCTCTTCTAGTAAAATTTGTCTAGGAATGGTGTAGCCATCACGAAGGTGAGAAAGTGTAAAAATTTTAAAAGCAAGAGCAAGGCTGTTACAGGCATCAATTAAGTCATCGACGAGTCTGATAATTAATTCTTTTGATAATATCTCCTCATTTCCATATTTGTCTCGATATCGAATCTCTTTCTCGATATATGCAATGCCTCCGTGAGCTATACCATTCCGTACAGTATTGTTATACAAATCAGCAAGACCAGAAAAATTGGTATTTTTAATTTCCTCGATTGCATTGAAGATATCTAGACCGTCGGTTCCTTTGCCCCGATCTATTCGCGAGAAAAATGCTAATAAGTTAGTAAAAGGATAAAAAATGGCTTCGATTAACCGAAGATAAACAGAATGAATTTGCTGGTCAATGAATCTAATACTCTCGTAGTCATCGATTTCTTCAAATGAATCATGCCAGCTATATCGGTTTATCTCTCCTAAGAAAAGAAACGCCTTATTGAACTCGTCCTCATTTTCTGCCAGGTAATTTCTTATCCCAGATGAGTTAGATTTGTGTTGGGATTCCAGCCAACTTAGATACTGTTGGAAAATTTCTTCCGAAAAGAAACATTCTGGAATTCTGTCGATGTAATTGAACAGGGACAAATAATAATCGTTTGAGCAATTCGACAGCATGGGGAAACGTTCTAACAGAAGTCTCCTTTTTTGGGAATGCAGTTTCTCCATAACAGCATTTGAGAATATTTCGCTCATAGGTTGCTGGATATAATGACTAACACTCGAATTCACCCGAATTCACCTGCCGGAAGTGTCATACCTAAATTATATACCTTTTTCTGTGAACCTCTCTTATACGCTGACAAAATGTTATGCACCCTACCAAAGCCATATACTTCAAGCCCTTCATGCGTGAAGAACAAATCGCCAAAGCTGAATGAGATCCCACGTTGCCTAATCCGGTGATTTGTTCAAAGGTGGCAGTCACACAACAATTCTGACTTTTGTTCAACAAGTCAGCACTTGACCAATACCCGAAGTGCATAATGACTCTCTTGACAACGACCCATGAGCAAGGTAGTGTAGCATCGGAGGTGTGTCATGGCGAAGAGCAAACAGGAAATAATAGACGAGATCAAAGCGCATATTCAGAAAGAGGGTAGCGGATATCGGAACTGGTACGTAGGTATTAGCGAAGATGCCAAAGATCGGCTGTTTAATGGTCACGGAGTACCGAAGGAGAATGCGTGGTGGATTTTTCGTGAAGCCAGTTCTGCCAGCGTAGCCCGCGAGATCGAAGACTATTTTGTCAATACGTTGGGCACCGATGGAGCTCTTGGAGGCGGAACAGACAAGTCCAATCAAGTATACGGCTACAAGAAGACTTCGGCTACAAATCCCTAGGTTACGTAAGCCCTTGACTGCCGTTAATTACCCTGCAGATGGCGAACAGGCCACGCGTTCAACAATTACTCAAACTGTTGAAGTTATGGAAAGCCAAAGAAAGCATCTGGAGAAATACTTGCCAAGGCTCGAGAACAGCGTGGAGACGCTGGAGGCAAGGAAAACAGCGCTAGAAAAGCAGGTTAAACACTTGGAGGAAAAGATTGAGCAGATGGAAGGAAAGCTCAGAGAAGCTTCCAGGATAGACAAGGATTTAAAAGAGAAGAAAGAGACACTAGCGGAAGTAGAAGCAAAGATATCGGCGGCGGGGTCTATGTTTGAACTGTTTCAGGGCTTCGTTGGTTTTGTGGGTGCCAACGAGTCACCTGAGATGGAGAAGTTCTTAGAATCAATTCCTTTTTTGGTTGAGACAGCGCGACAGAGAAAGTACGATGCTAATTTCTTGAAGAAGTACGTTGTACGGAGCTTAACATGGGATACTTTGAATATGCTGACTTGTGATGATTGTGGCGTAGAGTTCGTTATTGTTAGAAAGTCGAGAGAAGGCAGACGAGGGCTTTATGCTCAATATGAAGCTGAGCGGAAATGTTGCCCCCTATGTGGTCAGCGGTCCACAGTTTTCATTAATAAGAATCTTAGTGAAGTCCTTGAAGAGGAACTTAAGGGTCCACCTCAGGTCTAGGGTGAGTTTTGACTCTATTCCAGGTATTTGGTACAATAGATGCTAGAGGTGTCTATGGAAATAACAGTTAAGGAAGCGAGCGAGCGGTTGAGAATCACCGAGTCCCAGATTTGCAGAATTATACGGCAGGGAAAGATAAAAGCCAGAAAGTTAGGCTATATGTGGCTGATTGAGGCCGATTCGCTTGATTACAGGAGACAAAGGAAACCAAAAGGAGGAAAGAAGTGAGAGCAGTGCTTTATGCCCGGGTAAGTACAGAGGATCAGGCTAAGAACTACAGCATCCCATCTCAGATAGAAAGTATGCACAAATTTGCTGTTGAGCATGGTTTTCAAGTGGTAAGAGAGTTTGTGGACGAAGGTATAAGTGGGGCAGTCTTAGATCGTCCTGCGCTCAGTGAACTGAGGGAATGTGCCAGGCAAAAGGTGATAGATGCTGTCATAGTCTACGACCCGGATAGGCTTTCTCGGAAATTGGTTCACCTTATGGTACTGGTTGATGAGTTTGAAAGGCATGGTGTTGAGTTGGAATTCGTTACTCAATCCGTAGGGCAAAGCCCTGAGGACAGGATGCTCTTTGGCATGAAGGGGATCTTTGCTGAGTATGAGAGAACAAAGCTACTGGAGCGTACCGCTAGAGGTAAACTCAGAAAAGCCAGGGAGGGGAAGCAGCCTGGAGGTCAGCCACCTTACGGTTACAAGCTGGTTGACAGCAGGCATGTGATAGAACCAAAGGAAGCAGATGTTGTGCGCATGGTGTTTGACTGGCTAATCAAAGATAGCATGAAGCTGCGTGCTATCCAGCAGAGACTAATAAGGCTGGGTATTCCTACTCGGAAAAGTAAAGCCTGGTGGCAGCGAGCAACCTTATATCGCATCGTCACCGATGAGACATATGCAGGGCGATGGTATTACAACAAGCATATGGATGCTCCAGCCAAGACAAAGGATGGTGGCACTGTCCAGATACTAAAACCCAGAGAGCAGTGGATTCCAGTCGAAGTGCCTGCTATCATTTCCCGAGAGACCTTCGAGGCTGCCCAAAGGCAACTGGCAAGGAACAGAGAACTCTGCTCTCGAAATACAAAAAGAGACTATCTCCTCAGTGGATTGCTGGTTTGTGGCAATTGTGGCTACAAACTTGGTGCCAGAACCTCGGGACGGAGAACCTATTACTGCTGTAGCTCCAAGTCGGGCAACAACAGGCCAAAGAGCTGCTTCGTCAAAAACATTCGCACCGATAGGTTGGAGACAGTGGTGTGGGATACCGTAGCTCACTTGTTATCTCAACCGAAGCTCATAATCGAGCAAGTAAAGAATCAAGGGCAACATCCCACAGGTGCCTACTTAGAGGCTAGCTTGGACAGGGTGTCTCAGGGAATAGAAAGAAAGGAAATAGAGGCTGATAGAATGCTCGACGCTTATAAGATAGGAGCTATAGATCTCCCGACCCTGAAGCGAAAGATGGATGCAATAAAGAGCGAAAAGGCAAGATTAAGTGAAGAACAGGCAAGGCTTGAAAGTGAACTACGCAAGTACGAGGCTCAGGAGCTTAACGATGAGAAACTCTACCAGTTTTACCAGAGCCTACCTACCACTCTAACTAATCTTGACTTCGAAGACAAGAGGCAAATTCTAAGGGAAGTGGTGGATAGAATTGTAGTGGCTGGAGATGAGCTTACTATCTATGGCATCATCCCTGCGCCGGAAGATAAGGCTAAGGATGTGCTGGTTGAGTTGCCGTCATCTTAGTGACACATCACCTCCTTTTTTTGTTTTGCGAGTAGCAATCAAGGCACTCCTGAGGGTGAGGTAGCCCAAAGATTGGTGAGGATGACAGGACATCCCACCTTGAGATAACATCCCGGGCAGTA
>Ga0307435_1000074_pt1 | contig 43732 bp, 38 predicted proteins | sample SalMarWE160470MG_FD_202164 | JGI IMG/M metagenome (GOLD analysis project Ga0307435, IMG submission 202164) | Salt marsh sediment microbial communities from the Plum Island Ecosystem LTER, Massachusetts, United States - WE1604-70 | ecosystem: Environmental > Aquatic > Marine > Intertidal zone >... | reverse complement strand
TCGGGGGAGGGCGGCCCGTACGGGCCGCCCTCCCCCCCGGGTATGCTCTGGCGCAAAATCGGTGTCGTATCGGCCGTCAGGAGGTTCGTCGGTGGTCTTCAAGCTCCCCCATGCCAGGTCCGTCGCCGCCAATCCGACTCAGGAAGAGATGCGGGCTTGGGTTCTTGAGCACATGCCCCGAATCCAAGAGACCACATTCGGCAACCTCAACTACGAGGCGGAGATCACAGCCCGTCTCGCCCGGTCCACGTTCTTCATCTCCGACGTCGACATCCGCCAGAACCGTATGCCGCGCGCCGAGTTCGAGGAGTGGGCCGCCAAGCAGGATGCCTACATCGCCGACAAGGACATGATCCTCATCGAGGGCTACATCGGCCCCGATCCCGAGTACCGCACCGGCGCCCAGCTCCTCATCGAGCGCACCCAGGCGAACATCCCCGCCATGCAGCAGCAGCTCTTCTTTCCCAAGGACGACGATTGGGAGCCGGTATTCACCGTCGTCTACACCCCGGGCCTCAAGGCGCCGGGAAAGTCGGACGACCGGCTCATCGCGGTCGATCTCGAGAACTACGTGACCCGGGTACTCGGCTCGGACTACTTCGGCGAGTCGAAGATGGGGGGGCTCCGCATGTGGAACCACCTCGTGTACGAGCGGGGCGGACTGGCGCTGCACTCCGGGCTCAAGGTGTTCCCCGACATCGACGGCGAGGAGAAGGCCGCCCTCATCCTCGGCCTCTCCGGAACCGGGAAGACCACCACCACCTTCCGGCGGCAGCTCGGATCGCTGCCGGTCCAGGACGACTTCAACGCCCTGATGCCGGGCGGCAAGGTGCACGCCACCGAGAACGGCTGCTTCGCCAAGACCTTCGGACTCGATCCCGACGACGAGCCCACCATCTACGGGGGAACGACCCGGCCGGACGCCTGGCTGGAGAACACCCACGTCGATCCCGACGGGACCATCGACTTCTTCAACGACTCGCACACCGCCAATGGGCGGTCGACCTTCCCGCTGGAGAACATCCGGCACCGTGACCCGCGGGACCTGCCGCGCGCCGATTACCTGCTGCTCCTCAACCGGAACGAGAACATCATTCCGGCGGTGGCCAAGCTGAAGCCGGAACAGGCGGCCGCCTACTTCATGCTGGGGGAGACGAAGGGCACCTCGGCCGGCGGCGCCGCCGAGATGGGCAAGAACCTGCGGGTTCCCGGCACCAACCCGTTCTTCTTCGCCAACGACGCGCTGCAGGGGAACCGTATGCTCGAGCTGCTCGAGACGATGCCGGAGCTCGAGGTATTCCTCATGAACACCGGCCGGATCGGAGGCACCGACGGCGACGAGCGCTCCACGAAGGTGAAGATCCGCCACTCGGCGGCCGTGGTCCAGGGCATCGTGGCCGGGACCGTCGAGTGGGTCGAGGACCCCGATTTCGGGTACTACGTGGCGGCCGCCCTCCCCGGCTTCGAGGACGACGAGCTGCTGCAGCCTCGCCGGCTCTACGAGCGCCAGGGGCGGGCCGACGAGTACTCCCAGATCGTGGCGACTCTGACCGAAGACCGGCGCGCCTACCTGCGGAGCTACCCGGATCTCGATCCTTCGATCGTCGAAGCCATCTAGAGGGCGACGCGGTCCCGGAATCCGTCCGCGCCGCGGGCGCGGGACAGTTCGGTCGTTCACGGTTCGCGGCGAGCGTCCCGTGCCGGGGCGCAACCATGCCCGCAAAGGCCCAGGACCGGCTGCAGGCGCCGGCTGCGATGAGATTGTCAAGAGGAACCTTGCGAAGGCCGATAAGCGACGGGTGAGTAAGGAACGCGCCGCGCTCGATCGCATCGACGAGAAGGTCTTCTCGCTCGCCCGCAAGGGATACACGAGGCGCGAGGTCGACTCCTACCTCAGCGAGTTGGAGGCCGCGTTCCGGGAGCTCGAAGGCTTCTCACAACGAACCCAGCAGCGCCTCTCCGAGGTGGAGAACGAACTGCACGCGGCCAAGTCGAACGAGGAGGCCTCGCTCGACAACGCCATGATTGCGGTCTTCGACGCCAAGGACCGCATCATCGAACGGGCCACCCGGCGGGCGGAGGAGATCGAAGCCGCCGCCAAGCGAGAAGCGGCCCGGATCCGTGCCACGACCGAGGTCCCGGTCACCATGGACGAGGCCTCCCGTCAGGCCGTCGAACATCTCGCCGAAGCCCGGTCGGAGGCGGACCGCATCATCGCCGAGGCTCGGGCCGAGGTCGTCACGATCCGGGAAGAGGCGTCGGGTGGGGAGACCCTGCCGGATCGGTCGATCGAGCTCGAGCGAGAGCTCGCCCAGGCCACCGCCCAGGTGGTGATGCTGCGGGACCAGCTCACTCAGGAACAGGCCAGGGTCGAGGAATGGCGGCAAGCTGCAGAGGCGAATGCGGGAGATGGCCAGGACGCCGGACGCATCGCCGAACTCGAATCACGGCTCGAAGCTTCCCAGACCGAGGCCGGCGCTCTGAGTGAGCGGGTAGGCCAGCTTCAGGCCCGGCTCACCGACATGGAGGCGGCCGCGGCCGGGGGTTTCCCGGCGGAGGAGCTGGAGCGAGCCCGGGCCGAGGCCGACGAGCAACGGCGGGCCGTCGCCGTTGCCGAGCAGCGAGCTGTCGACGCCGAGCGCCAGCTCCGGGAGGCACGGCAGGAGGTTGAGCGACTCCGTGCCGAGGAGGTGCCCGCTCCCGATCTCGAGCGCTTGTTGCTGCTCGAGCAGGAGATGGAAGCGTCCCGCCGGGAAGCCGAAGAACTGAAGCGGTCACTCGAGGAGGAACGCCGCCGAACCTCCCCGGAGCCGGTGGACGAGTCCAGCTACGCCGAGGAGGCCCGTCGCGAGGCCGGCGAGATCGTCGCCCGCGCGCACCAGCAGGCCGAGGTCCTCATCGCCGACGTCGAGGCCCGGCTGGCGGAAGCCAAGAACCTGGAGGACCTTGGCCAGACGGCCCGCGCCGAGGCCGCCGCGATCAGGGCCCGCGCCGAGGCCGATGCCGCGAGGATCCGCGCCGACGCGGACGCGCTGCAATGGGAGATCGAGGCCAAGGCGTCGCGGGCGGCGCGGGAACTCAACGTCAGCCGTATCGAGGCGCAGATGATCCAGGCCGAGGCGGAGGCGGAGGTCGCCCGGCTCCAGGGAGACGCCGAGACGGCCCGCCAGGAGATCGAGAAGCGCCAGGGAGAGCTCGCCGAACTCGATGCCCTGCGCAAGCAGCGCGCCGCCGAGGCGCAGGAGCTGGTCGAGAACGCCAGGCAGGGAGCCGAGGCGGAGCGGGAGCGAATCGTCGCAGCCGCCCAGGCCGAGTCGGAGAAGACCCGGGCCGGCGCCGAGGCCGAGGCGGCCGAGATCAGGTCCGCCGCCTCGGCGATCCGGGAAGAGGCCGAGCGCGACGCCGAGAAGACCAGAACCGAGAGCCAGGAGGCTGCCAACGCGACCCGGGAGGCGGCTCGGGTCGCCGCCGAAGACCTCAGGGCCGAGGCGGCCCAGACCCGTGACGAAGCCGAACGGGCGCTGGAGGAGGCCGAGGCGAAGGTGGCCAAGCGGGAGGCCAGGGCGAGATCGGTCCTCGAGGAGGCGCGCACCGAGGCGGACTCCGTGCGGGCCGAGGCGAGCACGGCGCTGTCGGAGGCCCGAGAAGGGGCCAACAACATCCGGGAAAGGGCTGAGGAGCAGGCCGAACGTATCCGGGCGGAGGCCGAGTCCTTCCGTGACGACGTGGCGGCGCTGCGGTCGCAGACCGAGGCCGACATGTCGGGGGCACACGAGGAAATCGAGGAGCTCCACCTCGAAGCCGAGGCCCGCGCCGCACAGGTGATCGAGGCCGCCCGCGAGGAAGCCACCCGGATTCGGGACGCCGCCACCACCCTCACCAACCAGTCGGAGGAAGCCCGATCGGGGGCGCTGAGGGCGAAGCTGGCCGCCGAGAAGACCCTGGCCGAAGCCCGCGAAGAGGCCGAGGCGCTACGGCGCGAGGCCGGCGAGCAGGCAGCCAGGATCCTGCGCGAGGCCGAGGAATCGGCCGAAACCGTCGTCGAAGCCGCCGAGCAGGAACGCCTGGCCGTCCAGGCGGCCCAGGAGGAAGTGGCCGGTCTGCGGCGAGACGCCGAGCATCGGGCCGCGGCCGTCACCGCCGAGGCCGATCAGCAGCTGGCCGCGGCGCGTGACAATCAGGCGCTGCTCGCCGGGGCAGAGGAACGGGCCGCCCAGCTCATCGAGGAAGCCAAGGCCGAAGCGGCCGCCATCGTCCAGCAGGCGTCCGCCGCGGCGGAGGGCAAGGCGGTGAGCGCGGAAGAGATCGAGTCGATGCGCCGGGAGGCGGAACACCGGCTGACGGAGGTCGAGGCGCATCAGCGGGAGGTCTCGGAGGCTCGTATCAACGCCGGCTCCATCATGGCCGCAGCCGAGGAGCGGGCCCTGGAGGTGCGGCGGGTCGCCGAGCAGGAGGCCCAGGAGATGATCGACGCCGCCCGGGCGGAAGCAGCGGCGATCGATGCCCGCGCCGAGGAACTCGCCGACCGGGAGCGCCGGCTCGCCACCGAGGCGGCTGTGACCGAGCAGGCCCGTGTCGAGGCCAACGAGCTGATTGAGAGTGCTCGCACCGCCGCCGAAGCGATTCAAGACGCCGCGCGCGGTGACGCCGAGCGGGCCCTGCGCGCCGCCGATGCCATGGCCACCGATCTGCGCGAGGAGGCGATGCGGCTCCTGGCGCAGGCTGAGCAGGAGAAGGGCCACGTGGAGAACCGGGGAGACGACGCCGAGGCGGAGGACCCCGCCGAGCCGGAGACCGAGGAGCGGACGCTGGCGGAGCGGGTGGCGGCGGAGCGGGCCGCGCTACAGGCCGAGGTGGACGAGGAAGAGACGATCCTGGCGGAGCGGGTGGCGGCGGAACGGGCCGCGCGGGAGGTCGAGCCGGAGGCCGAGCCGGAGGCCGAGGAGCGGACGCTGGCGGAGCGGGTGGCGGCGGAACGGGCCGCGCGGGAGGTCGAGCCGGAGGCCGAGGAGCGGACGCTGGCGGAGCGGGTGGCGGCGGAACGGGCCGGGCTGCAGGCCGAGGTGGACGAGCAAGAGAAGACCCTGGCCGAGCGGGTGGCGGACGAACGAGCCGCCGCCGAGCGGATCCTCGCGGAGCATTCACTCGCCGACCGGGTCGCGGCGGAGCGTTCCGCCGCTCACCACGAAGACGGGGAGTCTCAGGCCCCGGAGCGGAGCCTGTCCGAACGGCTGGCGGCCGAAGCTGAACAGGACGAGGAAGCCGGGGACCGACTCGAGTCCGCCAACGGTGAGGACGACGACGGCAAGCGGTCACGGTACGCCCGCCGCTCCGCCAAGCTGCCCCGGATCGGCAAGGAATCCGGCGGATCGGTGTTCTCGAGCCTCTCCGGCCTCCGCAAGTCGCGTGGCGACAGAAAGCGTTGATGCGCCCGGCCGTACCGACGACTCATCCCGGCGCCCGCGGCGAGACGGGCCCCTACCGAGCATCTGCGGGGTTTGGCGGTGCTCCCGACCGGTCGATACCATGTCGGGACGGGCGCGGGAGTAGGGCCTGCGCCGTGACCGTGGCTCTCCCCTGAGACCAGCAAGGAGTTCAGCGCCGTGCCCGACAGCCTCATCGAGCCCCATGGGGGCGAACTCGTCGACCTCGTCGTCGGCGCCGAGCGCGGCGAGGAGCTCCGGATCGAATCTCGCGACTGGCCATCGTGGGACCTGACCGAACGCCAGCTCTGCGATCTCGAGCTGCTACTCAACGGGTCTTTTTCGCCACTGCGCGGCTTCCTCACCCGAGATGACTACGAGGCGGTGTGCGCCGACATGCGGCTCACCGGCGGGACCCTGTGGCCGATGCCGGTGATGCTGGACGTCACCGCGGAGCTGGCCGAGGGCCTCACGACCGGTGACACCCTCGCCCTGCGTGATCCCGAAGGGGTGATGCTCGCCACCATCCACGTCGAGGACCTATGGCAGCCGGATCACCGCGCCGAAGCCGAAGCGGTGTTCGGGACCAGCAATCCGGAGCATCCCGGGGTGGCGTTCCTGCTGGAACAGGCACACCCGTACTACGTCGGGGGGCGGGTCGAGGGCGTGCAACTTCCGGTGCACTACGACTTCCGTCTGCTGCGCAAAACGCCGGCGGAGACCCGCGCCGAGTTCGCCCGGCTCGGATGGCGCCAAGTGGTCGCCTTCCAGACCCGCAACCCGATGCACCGGGCTCACGTCGAACTCACCCGCCGGGCCGCCGCCGAGACCGAGGCGAACCTGCTCATCCACCCGGTGGTCGGGTTGACCAAGCCGGGCGACGTCGACCACTACACCCGGGTGCGGGCCTACGAGGCAGTCATCGACCGCTACCCCCACAACACGGCCCAGATCGCCCTCCTCAACCTGGCGATGCGCATGGGGGGGCCGCGGGAGGCGGTATGGCACGCCATCATCCGCAAGAACCACGGATGCACCCACCTCATCGTGGGTCGGGACCACGCCGGGCCCGGCAGCGACTCGCAAGGCAACCCCTTCTACGGCCCATATGAGGCCCAGGAGCTCGTCACCGAGTACGAGGAGGAGCTCGGGGTCACCATGGTGCCGTTCAGGATGATGGTGTACGTCGAGGACCGCGACAGCTACCTGCCGGTGGACGAAGTCCCGGACGGGGCGCGGACGCTCAGCATCTCCGGCACCGACCTGCGCGACCGGCTGGCGGCGGGCACCGAGATCCCCGAGTGGTTCTCCTATCCCGAGGTGGCCAAGGAGCTGCGCCGGACCCACCCACCCCGCGCCAAGCAGGGTCTCACCGTGTTCTTCACCGGGCTGTCGGGCTCCGGCAAGTCGACCGTCGCCAACGCCCTGCTCGTCAAGCTGCTGGAGATGGGAGGCCGGCCGGTGACCCTGCTCGACGGTGACATTGTCCGCAAGAACCTCTCCTCCGAGCTGGGGTTCTCCAAGGAGCACCGGGACCTCAACATCCTGCGCATCGGCTTCGTGGCGTCCGAGATCACCAAGAACGGCGGCATCGCCATCTGCGCCCCGATCGCCCCCTACGACACGGTCCGCAAGCAGAACCGGGCGCTCATCGAGCCGCTCGGCGGCTACATCCTGGTTCATGTCGCCACTCCGCTCGAGGTGTGCGAGCAGCGGGACCGCAAGGGCCTGTACGCCAAGGCCCGGGCGGGGATCATCAAGGAGTTCACCGGCATCTCGGACCCGTACGAGGAGCCGGACGACGCCGACCTCGTCATCGACACCACCAACACGAGCCCGGACGAGGCGGCCAACGCCGTGATCCTCCACCTCGAGCACCTCGGCTACGTCACCGGGGACGGCGCCGAGTCGTGACCACCGAGCACCGGGTCACCGACCCGGACGACCTGTCCCGCATCCGCACCGCCCTCGATGTGGCGGAGGCGGTGCTGGCGCCGTTCACCCCGGGAGCGATCGAGGCTCGCATGAAGCAGGGTGACGATCCGGTCACCGCCGCCGACCTGGCGGTCGACGCCGCCCTCCGCGAGTCGCTGCCGCGTCCCGGTGAAGGTTGGCTCTCGGAGGAGACCGCCGACGACGCCTCCCGTCTCTCCTGCGAGCGGGTGTGGGTGGTCGACCCGGTGGACGGCACCCGCGAGTTCGTCGCCGGGATCCCGGAGTGGGGCGTGTCGGTCGGGCTGGTCGTCGGCGGGAAGCCGGTGGCCGGCGGCATCCTCAACCCGACGGCGGGTCTCCGCATCGTGGGCTCGGTCAACGACGGGGTGATCGTGAACGGGGAGCCGGCACGGACGACGGCGCGAACCGACCTACGCGGGGCGGTGGTGTTCGCCTCCCGTAGCGAGGTGAAGCGGGGGGAGTGGGATCGATTCTTCGCCACCGAGATCTCGGTGCGGACGATGGGGTCGGCGGCCTTCAAGCTGGCTTCGGTGGCAGCCGGTTGGGGCGACGCCACCTGGACGCTGGTTCCGAAACACGAGTGGGACGTGGCAGGCGGGGCGGCCCTGGTGCTCGCCGGCGGCGGCGCCGTCTTCGGTCCCGACGGCGAGGAGATCTTCTTCAACCAGGCCAATCCGAAGCTGACCGGGTTCGTGGCGGTCGCCGGCGGCTTGGCCGACCCGGTGAAGGCGTTTCTGAAGTCGTTCCGCTGAGAGAGCACCCCCGGGACCGGGGGGCTCGTTGTCGTATCCTTCCTCCTGGCCCACAATGTGCCCATGGGCAGGCGTGAGGGACCGCGTGGCGGAGGCAACGACACGGGTGCGGTGCGCGCCCTGCCCCCCACCCCGGACGCAGGAGCCCGACCGCCTCGTGCATCTCGCCCCCCATGGCTGGCATCGGGGGCGGTACTGCTGGCGGCCGTGGCCGCGGTGGCCGTGGTCGCCGTCAGCAGCGACTCCGCACCCCCGACGACCAGCAGCACCACGACGTCGATCCCCGATGAGGCGGCACCACCGGAGGGTGACGTGGTCGTGCTGGAAACCGACGTCCCGAGGGACCCGGACATCGAGTGGACTCCATGGCTTTCCCCCGGGCAGGTTGACACGGTCGCGGTCGTGGAGTCGACGGTGACCGCGGCCGGGTCGTTCACGGGGTCGGCAGCCATCTGGACCTGGGACCCGGTCGTCGGCTGGCAGACCGTTCCGGACATCGACCCGGGCATCGCGAGTTCCCGGGTGCAAGTGCTGGTTTCGATCGGTTCCGGGGAGGCGCTGGCCCTCGGCGCGGTGGGCAACGACGTCGCCGTGTGGGAATCGGCGTCCTCCACCGAGTGGGAGTACCTCGGCGAGGAAGAGGCCCTGCCAGGAGTCCAGGTGACTGACGCCGCGTGGGGTCCGGCCGGCCTCGTCGTCCTTGGCTACCAGGTCAGCGACGACGGGATGGCCACCGAGCAGGGGATCTGGCTGCAGGGCCACGACGGCGCCTGGTCCTCCGTCCCGATCCCGCTGGATCCGCGCGCCGCCTTCGTTCTCCGGTCGGTGACCTCCACCGAGGACGGGTACGTCATCGGCGGCTCCTTCGTCAGTGAGGTGGAGCCCGACGGGAGGCACTACCGTCCCGTCGTGCTCACGTCGGGCGACGGAGTGACCTGGGACGTGGTGGGCGCGGGCTCGTCGGCGTTGCTTCCTTTCGACATGGAGGGCGCCATCATCGACGTGGCCGGGTCGCCGGAAGGGCCGATCGCGGTCGGCCTCGCCGGTGGGGGGAACAGATTCCGTCCCGCGGTGTGGCGCTCCAGCGATGGCGAGGCCTGGTACCGGGTCGGAGTCGACGATGCCGCCTTCGATCTGGCGCCGATCGAGGTCGAGGTACGAGCGACGACGATCGGCGGTGACGGAACGACCGCGACCCTGGCGATCGGCCACGACGAGGTGCAGGTTGGGGTCGACACCCGCATCCACGGGCTCGGCCTCGACGCCGTGGTGACCGCCATCCTCTCCGACCGCGTCGTCCTCGACGTGTCGGGAGAGACGGAGCGTATCTCGGTCGGCGCGACGGCGAGCTTCGAGCGCAACAGCTACCTGTCCGCGGTCGCCGTGTCAGGCGACCGGCTGGTGGCGGTCGGCAGCGTAAGTGGCGATCCGGCAGCGTGGTCGTCGGCCGACGGGGGAGCCAGCTGGCAGGTGTCGGCGCTCCCGGTCGAACAGCCCGATCCGGCATCGAGTGTCAGAGGTACCGCCTTCGCCGTGGCGATGGTGGGCTCCGACGTCGTCGCAGTGTCGAGCGATGTCGACGGCGGCAGCCGGATCACCCACGGCGTGTGGCGACGATCGAGCGGAGTCACCGACGTCTCCACCGCGGCCACCATCGACCGCCTGCCACGGTTCCTCGCTGCCGTCGCCTCGGGCGACGGGGACGCGGCCGCCGGTCTGCTCGGTGCCGACCTCCCGGAGACTGGGGAGTTCAGCTTGCCCACCCTGGGCGGCATCGCCCTCGACTGGCGGGACGACACCACCGGTGGCGTCGACCGGGCCGCGGTGGCCGACAGCGCCGCCTACCTGGCTGCCCTCGACACCGACGTCGTGGTCGAGGGCTGCGCGGTGCAGCTCGGTCCGGGCGACGTCGAGGTGGTCCCGGTGACGTGCACCTACCGGGCGTCGTCGGCCCTACTGTCTCTGCTCGGGGTCGAGCAGGAGCAGGGGACGGTCACGGCCCGGGTGGGCGCCGACGGGATCATGTCGGTGGCGACCCGGGAGGCCGAGTCGACCGACGCCTGGCTCTCCCTGGCCGAGTGGGCGGCCGACTTCGACCGGTCGGAGTTCCTCGACGTCGTGGGCTCCATCGGCGCCAACGGCCGATGGCAGCTCGCCCCCACCATCACCCAGACGGCGGCGCAACGCCATCTCGCCCTCGCGGCGCGCTTCGCCGCCGTCACGATCGAACCGGGCACGTCCGTTGCGGCCGAGACGGGGGCGGGAACCGTCGAGTTCAGCTGGCCGGAGATCCCCGACGTGTCCGGGCCACTCATGTGGGCCGGCGATCGCTACGTCACCGCCGGCCAGGATGCCGCCGGCACGCTCTCTCTCTTTGAATCCACCGACGGGCTGGAGTGGTCGTCCGGCTCGCTCCCGGCAGGGGCGAGCTGGATCGAGGGCGTGGTGGAGATCGGTGGGAGCCGCGTCGCTCTGGGTCGCCGAGGTGCCGGACCGGCGGTGTGGGTGCAATCGGGCGGCGCATGGTCTCTCGCCGACGGTATCCCCGATTTGACGTGGAACGATCCGTCGGTGGAGCCGGTGGTCGGCCAGATCGTGGCGTATCGAGGCGACGCCTACGTGCTGGCGTTCGGGTGGGAAGGCGCCGACGGGAGCACGACGGTCCAGATCTGGCGGATTGGCGCCGACGGCTCGTGTACGGTTTTTGACATCTCGGCTGCCGTTCCGGACGCCTACTTCACCGATCGCGGCCTCCTGGCCTCCGAGGACGGCCTGTTCCTTATCACCGGGGCAACGGCGTCGACCACGTCGATCTGGAGGTCGAGCGACGGTGAGCACTGGGACGAGGTGACCGCCGACCTCGGGTCGGGAGGCGACAACGGCGTCATCCTCCTCGACATCGAGGCGACTGCGAGCGGCTTCGTCGCCATCGCCGATCCGATCGGCGTCGGATGGGAGTCGGTCGGGGGTGGTCGCCACGGCGAGGTGTGGGTGTCGCCCGACGGGCGGTTTTGGACTCGAGCCACCGGGACCGGTGGCGAGACCGTCACCAGCAGCAGGATCGGCGTCGGCCCGGCGGGGGTGCTCGCCATCCGCGACTCCACGACTGGGTTGGGCGGGTCGTCGCTGTGGTTCTCGGCCGACGGGACGTCGTGGGAGTGGATCGGCCGCGTCGCCGACCTCGACACCGGCGGCGGGAAGGCCTTGGTCTCCCCGGTGGTGGGTGACGACTCGGCGGTGCTCGTGGTGGGGACGGCGGGTGACGGGACACGGCCCCCCTCGGCCCGGGTGCTCGTCGCCCGCTTCCTCGACCGCTGAGCGGTTTCCTGCCTGTCGTCCCCCCTTTGGTCTTCCTGCCGTCCCCCCCTGGGTCTTCCTGTCATCCCCCCGGGTCATCGTGTCGTCTCTCCCTTGGTCTTCCCATCGTCCCCCCTGGGTCTTCCTGTCGTCCCCCCTTGTGAAAAGGGGGGACCGGCGAGGCGGCTCCGTAGGAGCCGAACGAGCCGAGGGGGGTGTGCCGTCCCGTGACGTCACCCCTCCCCTCATCGCCAAAGGGGTGAGAGGAGAGCCGAGCCCTATCCTCGGTGGTCATGAAGATCGCGACTCGTTCGGAGATCGCCCCCTTCTATGTGATGGAGGTGATGAAGGCGGCGGCGGAGCGGGCCGAGGCCACCGGCGAGGTACTCCACCTCGAGGTGGGGCAGCCGAGCACGCCGGCGCCGCGGGGCGTGATCGAAGCGGCTCGGCGGATCCTCGACGAGGACCGGCTCGGCTACACCGACGCCACCGGCATCCCCGCGCTGCGGCGCCGCATCGCCCGGCACTACCGGGAACGGCACGACCTCGAGGTCGATCCGGAACGGGTGGTGGTCACGGTCGGGGCCTCCGGGGGGTGCGTGCTCGCCTTCCTCGCCGCCTTCGACGAGGGCGACCGGGTGGCGGTCACCGAGCCCGGCTACCCCTGCTACCGCAACATGCTGGAAGCGCTCGGGATCGAGGTGGTGGGGCTCCCGGTCGGACCCGAGACCCGCTTCGTGCCCACCACTGACCAGCTCGACGCCGCCGGCCCGCTCCACGGCCTCGTGCTCGCCAGCCCTTCCAACCCCACCGGCACCACCCTCACCCCGTCCGAGTTGAAGGCGCTCGCCGATCACTGCACCTCGGCCGGGATCCGGCTCGTCGCCGACGAGATCTACCACGGCATCACCTACCGCGATCCGGCGCCCACCGCGCTGGCGTTCTCGGAGTCGGCGGTCGTGGTCCAGAGCTTCTCGAAGTACTACTCGATGACCGGGTGGCGCCTCGGGTGGCTGGTGGTTCCCGACGAGCTGGTCCGTCCCGTGGAGCGGCTCGCTCAGAACCTGTTCATCTCGGCGCCGACGCTGTCGCAGCATGCCGGGGTCGCGGCCTTCGACTGTGGGGAAGAGCTGGACGGGAACGTTGCCCGCTACGCCGCCAACCGGGCCGTGCTGCTGGAAGCCTTCGCGCGAGCCGGGCTCGCCCGGCTGGCGCCACCCGACGGCGCCTTCTACCTCTACGTCGACGTCTCCCACCTGACCGACGACAGCCCGGTGCTGTGCCGCACCTGGCTCGACGAACTCGGGGTGGCGACCACCCCCGGCATCGACTTCGACCGGGTGCGGGGGAACCGGTACGTGCGGTTCTCCTACTCGGAATCGACCGAAGACGTCACCGAAGCGGCGCGGCGGATCAAGGCGTGGATGGGGCACACGAGAGTGAGCTGAGAGAGAGCCGTGGACGCCGTGGAGCGTCTCCTCGTCGATGGTCGTTCGATGATGTCGAGGCCCCATCTCCCTCAGGTGATCCGCCGTGCCCCATCCGACGGGGTGACCGTGAAGGTGTTGGGCGCGGCGAATGCGGCCCGGGCGAAGGCAGCCTCGACCCCGGCTCGGGCCGGTTCGAGCAGCGTGGTCGGGACCAGACCCAGCGCGGAACCGCCGAACCCGCCGCCGGTCATCCGCGCTCCGACGGCTCCCGCCTCGAGCAACGTTTCCACTGCGAGGTCGAGCTCTGGACAGCTCGCTTCAAAATCGTCGCGGATCGAAGCGTGTGCTTCGGTCAGGAGCGCGCCGGCCCGCCCCCAGTCTTCGGCGGCGAGTGCCTTCGCCGTCTCGACGACACGGTGATTCTCCGTGATGACGTGCTTGGCCCGGCTACGGATCCGATCGTCGTCGAGGCGATCTAGTGCCGCGTCGAGGTCGTCGTATGCGATCTCGCCGAGCAGGGAGACACCGAGCTGGCGGGCGGCCGATTCGCAGTCGCGGCGCCGGGCGGCGTATTCGCCCCCGGCGTGAGCGTGCCGGACGCGGGTGTCGACGACCAGCACCGTCAAGCCGGCGCCGGCAGGATCGAACGGGATCTGCTCGGTGCGCTCCTCCGAAGTGTCGTAGAGCAGGGCATGCCCGGCGGTGCACAGCAACGAAGCCATCTGATCCATGCCGCCCGTCGGCGCGCCGACATATGCGTTCTCGGCGCGTCTGGTGAGGCGCGCCAGTTCCCTCCGGTCGAGGTCCATCCCCAGCACGTCGTTGATTCCGAGCGCGACGGAACAGGTGAGCGCAGCCGACGACGACAGGCCCGATCCGACGGGGACGTCGCTGCTGATCGCGATGTCGAACCCGGAATCGACGCCGAGTGCCCACAGCACGCCTGCCACGTAGGCGCCCCAGCCGTCCGGCACTCCCGGGGTCAGCTGGGCGACCGGGAGTTCGACGATGCCGGGCTCCTGTTCGGAGCAGATCCGGATGTGCCCGTCATCCCGGGGCCGGATCGCCGCCTGGGTCCGTTCCGCGAGGGCGAACGGCAACACCAAGCCGCCGTTGTAGTCGGTGTGCTCCCCGATCAGATTGACCCGGCCGGGGGCGGCCCAGACGCCGGCGGGGGCGGTCCCGAGCGTCCGCTGCGCCAGGGCGGCGGCCTGCGTCATCGTGGTCCCTGCCGGATCAGCGCTGCGATCTGCTCCGGGGTGGAGTCGTTGATCCAGACGCCCATGCCCGATTCGGTGCCGGCGAGGTACTTGATCTTGTCGGCCGCCCGCCGTACCGAGAACACTTCGAGATGGAGATAGGCGAGGTCGCGATCGCGTCGTACCGGTGCCTGATGCCAGGCGGCGATGTAGGGAAGGGGGGTCTCGTAGAGCGCATCGAGACGTTTCAGAACGCTGAGATAGAGGCTCGAGAAGTCGTCGCGCTCAGCGTCGGTGAGCCCGGTGAGGTCTTCGACCCGCCGGTGCGGGTAGAAGTGGACCTCGATCGGCCAGCGCGCCGCCGGGGGGACGAACGCGGTCCACGTGTCGTTGGCCGCCACGACGCGATCACCGATCCGCTGCTCCGCGGCGAGCAGTTCGGCGAAGAGGTTCTCGCCGTGCTGATTGCGATACCGTCTCGCACTCGTCAGCATCCGGTCGGTCCTCGGGGTGACGAAGGGGAAGGCGTAGATCTGCCCATGCGGATGGGTCAGGGTCACGCCGATCTCGATGCCTCGGTTCTCGAAGGGGAACACCTGCTCGATACCGGGCAGCGCGGCGAGTGTTGCGGTGCGATCGGCCCACACGTCGACCACCCGGCGCACCCGGCTCAGGCTCAGCTCAGAGAAGGAGCGATCGTGATCGGACGTGAACACCACCACCTCACACCGCCCCTGCGCGGGCTCGCGCCCGACGGTGGCGGGAATCGTCACCGACGTGTCGAGATCGTCCGAATGCCGGACCAGGCTGGGGAAGCGGTTCTCGAAGACGACGATGTCGTAGTCACGGTCGGGGACCTCGGTGGCGTTGGCCGCGGTCGTGGGGCACAACGGGCACCGGTTGGTCGGCGGCATGAAGGTGCGCCCTTGCCGGTGGGAGGCCATGACAACCCACTCATCGAGAATCGGATCGTGCCGCATCTCGGACGAGATCTGCAGATCCGGGAGAACCCGAGCGTCGTTCGTCGCCCGGACAACCGACTCGTCCGAGTCGTAGTAGATGAGATCGCGGCCATCGGCCAGCGTTGTCACGGTCTTCTTCATGGTTCCTCGGACGGAAGTCCGGGGGCCGCGGCGGTCGGCCGCGATGCCCTGCACCGCACCTGCCCGGTGGGGTGCCGTCCGGCAGGGTACAGGGGCATGGTGGCTAGCCGAAGCGTCGCTGCACGACGGCGTGGATCGAGACCGACACCACGATGACGGCACCGTAGATCAGCTCGGTGTAGAACCCGGTGAGCCCGACCGCAACGATCCCGGCCTGGATCGTCCCGATCATGAATGCACCGAGAACCGTGCCGAGGATGGTGCCCTTGCCGCCGAACACCGAGGTGCCCCCGACGAACACCGCAGCCAGCGCCGGCAGCAACTGCCCCTCGCCGACCGACGGGAAGAACGAAACGATGAAGAGGCTCGACAGGATGCCGGCGAACGCCGCGGCGACACCGACGAGGACGAAGAGGATCATTCGTACCCTGCCCGTCTTGATGCCCTGCAGTTCCGCGGTCTGAATGTTGTCCCCGATCACGTAGACGGCAGCACCGAACTTGTGGCGGTTGAGCAGGATCCAGACCGCGACCGCGACGAGGAGCAGCCAGAAGGACTGCAACGGAAAGCCGTGGAACTTGCCGACGAACACTCGGAACAGGATCGAGTCACGCGTTGGAGCCAGGGTTATGTTCCTGCCGCCGATCAGAACCGTTGCCAGCCCGCGGAAGAAGAACATGGTGCCGATGGTGGCGACGAGCGCGGGCACCCCGATCTTGACGACGATGAAGGCATTCAGCAGCCCGGCCGCGGCCCCGATCAGCAATGCGGTGAGCACCGCAAGGCCTACGTTGCCCGTCGCCTCCCAGACGAGAACGAAGCCGACCATGCCCAGCGCCATGACCGACGGGAAGGAGAGGTCGATCTCGCCGGCGACAATCACCAGGGTGAGCGGCAGGGCAACGATGCCGAACATCGGGATCGTCGCGGCGAAGGCGCGATAGATGTCGAGCTTGAGGAATGTGTCGGGTGCTGCGAACACGAAGGTGAGCCACAGCGCGATGAACGCACCGGTGATACCGACCTGGCCGGCGTACGCGCTGAGAAACCGTTTTGGGTCTTTCCGGAAGGAGATGCCCCGTCCGTCTGGCCGACTGTCGGTGACGGATCCCTTCGGGTCTTCCGCCGTGTCGGTCATGACGCCACCTCTTCGCCCTTCCCGCCTTCTTCGAAGGGATCGTCGGGCACCGAGGACGTGCCGGTTTCGGCGATCTCACGCATGATCTCGGTCAGCTCGATGACACTTCGATGCTTAGGGCGGAAGCGACCGGCGATCGTGCCACGGTCGAGCACGACCACCCGGTCTGCGACCTCGTAGACGTGGAAGATGTTGTGGTCGATCAGGATGGCCGACTTGCCCGCATCCCGGATCGACTGGATGAAAAGGAGCAGCTTGTCGATCTCCGAGATCGACAAGCCCACCGCCGGCTCGTCGAGAATCAGTATCTCCGCATCGAAGTAGAGGGCTCGCGTGATGGCGATGCCCTGCTTCTCGCCGCCGGAGAAGTTCTTCACCACGGATTCGGGGGTGACCGCGGTCGAGGTGAATCCCATCGACCCGAGCATCAGCTTCTGGGTGGCTCTGCGCATCTCCCGTACGTTGAGGAAGCCGAAGCGGGTCACGATTTCCTGTCCGATGAAGATGTTGCGCCACAGCGTCTGCAGATCGGCGAGCGCACGTTCCTGATAGACCGCAGCCACGCCGAGTTCCCGAGCCTTCTCGACGGTCAGATTGGTCACGGGGACGCCATCGAAGAGGAGCTCCCCCTTGGTTTGTTCGTGATAGCCACAGACGATCTTGATGAGTGTTGACTTGCCTGCTCCGTTGTCGCCGATCAGTCCGACGATCTCGTTGCGGCCGAGACGGAAGTTGACATCTGACAGCGCCTTGACACCAGCGAACTGCTTGGTGACGCCCCGCAGCTCGAGGCGAGGAGCCCGCTGCTGGTCTTCCGGACTGGGCATTGACCTCTGTCCCTTCTCGTCCCGGCCGCAACACGGCCGAGGATTACCTGCTAGCGGATCTGGTCGGTCACCAGGTCTGCGAGGAGATCGATGTTCTCCTTGTAAGCAAAGCCTGCACCGGTGTCGATGTGCAAACCGGTGAACGCGTACTTGTGCGTCATGCAGATCTGGAGGATCGGGTAGAACCCCTGCAGGTACTGCTGCTGATCGATGACCAGGTCGGTCCAGCCAGCCCGGATCGACTCGACGGTTGATGCGCTCAGGTCGAAGCCCGCACCGATGACATCATCGGGGCCAAGGCTCGCAGCCTCGAAGTAGGTCTGCTGCGCCGCGGTGAGTGCACCGTGGTCGGTGACGACGAGCTTGACGTCGGGATGCGACGAGGCATACCCGACGAACGTCGAGGTGCCTGCCGCGGCGTCCGCGTTGGTCGCAGCGTCGATCTCGAGGTAGTCGACGGTCAAGCCGGCCTCCTCGAGTGCGTCGATGACGCCCTTGGTGCGTTCACCGCGCCCAGCCTGAGATAGCAGGCCCCAGACCATCGCCCGGTCGCCGGCGGCCAGACCGAAGCGGGCGACCGCCTCGGCGCCGAGCGCGTGCCCCGCCGAATACAGCTCTGCGCCCACATAGCCGAAGCCGTTACTCGCGTACTTCGCCTCGATGGTGGGGAGCGTGGTGTTCTGGCTCGTCACGATGATGCCGGCTGCTTCGGCCTCGTCGACGAGCGGGGCGAAGGCGTCGTCACCAGGGTGACCCATGATGGCGATGCCGTCGGGGTGGGTGGCGACGGCCTCCCGGAACTGGGAGAGCATCTTCTCGGGATCCCAGTCGGACCACACGTACTCGACGTTGGCTCCGAGCGTCTTCTCGGCGAGAACGGCGCCGTTGTAGACAACGGTGGCGAACGGACCGCCCGTAGGGCCACCGGGGAAGAAGATGATGTCAGTGTCGGCGCAGAACCCGGCCTCGGTCGATTGACCGCTGTCCGGAGCCGCCGTGGTGGTCGTCGTCTCGTCGGTTTGACCGCTCGTGGTCGTGGTCGTCTCGTCGGATGAGCTGCTGCACGAAGCCACCAGCATCGCCATCACAACAGCCATGATCAGCAATGCCAACGAACTCCGTCTTCTCGGTGTTGTCATGTTTCCTCCCGTATCCCTCGCGAACTCTCCTCCAAACACGATCCAGTGCGATCTGCGACACGGCTCTCGAGCCCATGTCTCGCTCCTCCGGACCGTTACCGCTACCGGGAACGCTAACATCCTGGTAATACCCTGTCGAGCTGGCCTAACCTCCCATTCCGTGTCAGCCCTGAGTCGGTCCTCCGGTGGCAGCAGCCGATAGGCCGCTTCGCTTTACCACCGTGATCAACTCCAATGATCGCAGGTCGGGTCAGGGCCACCCCACTCATTGGCGATGTCTCTTCCGCTATACCTCCGACGGCGTGTATACCTCGCACGCTGTGTTAGCGCTCCCGTTAGCGATAACACAGCAGGGAGAGACTGATATAGTAGCAAATCGAGCGGGTTCAGGCTCGATGTCGAGGAGTGGAGATGCTGGGTCAGAGAATCACCATGAAGGACGTCGCCGCGCTCTGTCGTGTCTCGACGCAGACCGTCTCCCGCGTTCTCAACGAGCGACCCGACGTCGCCCCGGCCACGAGGCGCCGCGTTGAGGAGGCGATCGAGCGGCTGGGTTACACGCCGAGCGCGGTGGCGCGGACTCTGGCCGCCAGGCGTAGCGACGCCATCGGGGTGCTTCTCGCCGGTATGGGATACACCGGGACCGCGCTCACCCTGCGAGGCATCGTCGACGAATCGGCCAACCTCGGTCTCACGGTGTTGATCGCCGAGCTTCCCGAGGGTGACAGCCTGGATGATCCGGGTCCCGCGATTTCGGCGTTGATCGAGCATCACGTCGACGGCATCATCATGTCGGTCCCCGCCATCGGTCATGCCGTCGATCGTATCAAGGCCCGGCTTCCCGAGCGATCTGAGCCCGTGGTGTTCGTCAAAGCGGGAGTCTCCGACAGGTACTCGAGTGTGCTCGTCGACAACGTAGGTGCCATCGAGGAGGTCATCGACCATTTGGTTTCGCTCGGGCGGACCCGTATTGCTCATATCTCGGGCCCCGACACCTGGCACGAAGCCAGAGACCGCCGTGAAGGTTGGCGGCGCGGGCTCGAGAAGAACGGTCTGATACCGGACCCCGCCCTCTGCGAGGAAGGGACCTGGTCGCCGGCAAGCGGCTCGGATGCGATGAAGGCCCTGCTCGATCGAGTCCCCGATCTCGATTCGGTGGTGGCTGCCAACGACCGCATGGCGCTGGGCGCGCTGCATGTGATCAGGAGCCGTGGTCTCACCATCCCAGACGACGTGGCGATCACGGGCTTCGACGACATCGAGGATGCCGCCTGGTTCGCCCCTCCGCTCACTTCCGTGCGCCAGCCGTTGACGGAGATGGGAAGGCTGGCAGTGCGCACGCTGCTCGCCGAGGTTCGGGATGGGTCGGCGGGGCCCACCACCATCCCCCTCCAGGCCGAGCTGAGGGTTCGAGAGAGCACGGTCGGCACCGGCTGACATCCCGGAGCTTCCCGCGCGAGAGTTTCCGGAGGAAACTCAGTTCGTGACGAGCGAAGAGAGGAACGGCGGCGTGGGTCCGGTCGCACCTCGTATGAAGCCGGATGAGCGTGGCTGCGGGAGTTTCCGGAGGAAACTCAGTTCGTGACGAGCGAAGCGAGGAACGGCGGCGTGGGCCCGGTGGGAATCGAACCCACGACCTTCGGATTAAAAGTCCGCTGCTCTACCAATTGAGCTACAGGCCCGGAGCAACAGTACCAGCGGTCCCGGCCTGCTCGACCTCGCCGGAACGACCCCTTCGGCTCCGATAGCCTTCCCCCATGATTCGCCTCGGGATCTCCGCCCTGCCGCCCGAGGACATCGACGACGCCGCCTGGCTCGACTCCCTCGTCGCCCGCGGCCACGGCGCCGTTGAGCTGCCGTTCGTGCACGGGTTCCGCCGACTGTGCGCGCACCGTCGAGTGGCTTCGCATTGACACCGGCATCATCAAAGGTTATTTTATCTAGGATCCTAGATAAATAGAGGAAACATGATCGAGTTCCATCTGGACAGCCGATCCGGCGTGTCGCCGTATCTGCAGGTGGTCCACCAGGTTCACCAGGCGCTCCGCCTGGGACTTCTGCGGGAGGGCGACCAGCTCCCGACGGTGAAGGACGTGGCGGCCGGATTGGCGATGAACCCGAACACTGTCCTCAAGGCGTATCGCCAGCTCGAACACGACGGGGTGGTCTCTGCCCGCCCGGGAGTCGGCACCTTCGTGACCAAGACACCGGATGGCCCGCCGTTTGCCGTGTTCGGACCGCTGCGCCGGGACCTGCTGCGCTGGTTCGCGAAGGCCCGGCGGGCCGGGCTCGACGACGAGAGCATCGAGGCGCTGTTCCGAGACACCTTTCGGTCCGGCGCTGGGGAGGACGTAGCGTGAGCGCTGTCGTTTCGACGCAGGCGCTGGGCAGGCGCTATGGGCGGCGCTGGGGCCTGTCAGAGTGCTCGCTCGACGTCCCTGCGGGGCGGGTCGCCGCCCTGGTCGGGCCGAACGGGGCGGGAAAGACGACCCTGCTGCATCTTGCCGTCGGGCTCCTGCCGCCGACCTCGGGCACGATCGAGGTCCTCGGCGAGCGCCCGCTGGCCGACCCGCGCGTGATGGCCCGCGTCGGGTTTGTCGCCCAGGACGCCCCCACATATTCGGGTCTGTCAGTCGCCGACCACCTTCGCCTGGGTGCGCGGCTCAACCCCGGCTGGGACCGTCAGCTCGCCGAGGACCGGATCGAGCAACTCGGCCTCGATCCAACCCAGCCAGCCGGGAAGCTGTCCGGCGGCCAACGCGCCCAGCTCGCCCTCACGCTGGCGATAGCGAAGCGGCCGGAGCTGCTGCTGTTGGACGAGCCCGTAGCCCGCCTCGACCCGCTCGCTCGAAGAGAGTTCCTGCAGTCCTTGATGGAGTTCGTCGCTGAACACGACGTGAGCGTCGTGCTCTCCTCCCACCTGCTGGGCGATCTGGAACGGGTATGCGACTACCTGATCCTGATCATCAAGTCTCGCGTGCGACTCGCCGGCGATGTCGAGGAACTCCTCGCCACCCATCACCGCCTGATCGGACCCCGCCGCGATCCCGCCAGCCTCTCGTCCGACCAACACGTCATCGAAGCGAGCCACACCGAACGGCAGAGCACCCTGTTGATCCGCACCGACGCTCCGATCCGCGACCCGGCCTGGGCCGTCGAGCAGATCAACCTCGAAGACCTCGTGCTCGCCTACATGCGCCAATCTGCCGACACAGCATCCGCTGGTCGTCCCGTGTCGAGTGTCCGTCGATGATCTGGCTGACGTGGCGGCAGTTCCGAGCCTCCGCGATCGTCGTCGTGGGCATCGTGACGGCGATCGGGATCGCGCTCGCGGCCAGTCACGCGGGTGGCAGTGGCTACCTGTCCCATGACCACCTCGTGGAGTTCTTCAGCACCTTCCTCGTCGCAGCGCCTGCTCTCATCGGCGCGTTTTGGGGTGCGCCGCTCGTGACGACCGAGCTGGAATCGGGCACCTATCGCTTGGTGTGGACACAAAGCGTCACCCGCGCCCGGTGGCTCGCGGTGAAGGTCACCCTGATCGGCTTGACCGGCGTGGCAGTCGCGGGACTGCTCAGCTTCATGCTGAGTGCCTGGTCGAGCGCGGCGGTCAACCAGGATCGGTTCGGCACCGCCATGTTCGCCGAACGCGGCATAGCGCCGATGGCCTACGCCGCATTCGGGTTCGCGCTCGGCGTCACGGCCGGGCTGCTCATTCGTCGAACGCTGCCGGCCATGGCCACAACTCTGGTCGCCTTCATGGCCGTGCGCATTGGCGTCCAGACCTTCGCGCGACCACATTTCGCTACGGCGATCAAGCTTGTCAGCGCGCTATCCGGACAGAACGGACACCCCCTCGAGGCGAAGCCCGGCGCCTGGGTGATCTCGGACAACTTCTTCGACCGGGCCGGCCACCTCGTCAACAGCATCCACTGCGGTCCCGATGCCCAAGCGTGCATGAGCCAATACCACCAAATCCTGACCTACCAACCCGCCAACCGATACTGGGCCTTCCAAGGCTACGAGACGGCCATCTTCACCTGCCTCGCCTTCGTCCTGATCGGGCTCTGCTTCCGATGGATCCGCACTCGGGTCACCTGACACGGATCGCCGACCTTCGGGTTGTCAGCGAGATGAGGCGGTGCGGGCGAGGAGCGGTTCTTCCGGAGATCGTGGAGCTACCTACCGAGAGGTCGAAGCCCGCATTCTGACAATGGATTCGGGAGGTTGGCCCGGTGGGAATCGAACCCACGACCTTCGGATTGGAAGTCCGCTGCTCTACCAATTGAGCTACAGGCCCAGAGCAACAGCACCAGTGCCATATCGCGAAACCGCCACGCGGGCGAAACGGCAAGGCCAGGACCGCGTTGGCGGCTGTGCTTCCGTACTGCTCTGGCAGTTGTACCTAGCTCCCTAACTGTGATGTGTCGCAGGGCTGTCCGTTGCGCTATCTCGGGGATCCGAACCGCCAGTTCTGGATACTCCGCAAGTTGGCCGAGACATCGAGTCCCAGTTCTTCTGCCACGAGGTTCGTCAGGCCGATCGCCAACGATATGGCGACCGCGAAGATGTGATGCGCGGGACGAGGATCGCGGTTGAGTGACACATCTCCAGAGTCGTCTATGTAGAGGGCCACGGAACCCAGGTGCCCGTGTGTGTCGTGAAACGACGTCACGCGGTAGTGGTTCTTGTAGGCGTCCTCAGGCCAGGCTTCAGAGCCCGGTTCGCGCGTCTTCAGGATGTCGCCCAGACGCTTGGCAACAGTCACGACTGACAGCCTTTCGCCTTCCGAAGGGGCACCGTTGCGTCCGAAAGCCTTGTCCATCCGTGTCCACTCGTAGTCCTTCTGTGCTTCGAGGGCGTCGAACGCCTTCTTTTCTCCTGTCGCGAGATAGGCCCCATGGAGCCATGTCTCGAACAGGGTGCGATAGAGGGTCCACATCCCATCGTGGTTTCCTCCTACGCAGAGCGTGCGCATCGACGCGAGGAGCGATCGAACCCGAGCAAGATACGCGATTAGGTACACATCTCGCTTGTCCCGCCGCGGTTGTGTTCGTCGAACGACCGACCCCATGAGTTCGATGAGGCGGTCGGCCTGAGCAACCTGCTCGTCACAGGGCACCGGCGCGACCTCTTCCTGAACGGCCTGATCCTGCATCATGCTGGACGATTCGGACTCGGCCATATTTCCCCCAGGGGTGATCACTGGCCCGGAGCAACAGTACCAGCGCGTCCGGCCTGTTCGACCTCGCCGGATCGGCGCCGCCGGGTCCGATAGCCTTCCCCCATGATTCGCTTCGGGATCTCCGCCCTGCCGCCCGAGGACATCGACGACGCCGCCTGGCTCGACTCCCTCGTCGCCCGCGGCCACGGCGCCGTTGAGCTGCCGTTCGTGCACGGGTTCCCCTGGAAGGAGCGCCGCTGTGCCGCCTTCGGGGAGCTGGCCGCCGCCCGGGATCTGGCGGTGTCGGTGCACGCCCCCTATTTCGCGGTGCTCACCGTCGACGACCCCGACACCCGCCCCCAGACCCTCTCGGCGCTGGAGCACACCATGAAGCTCGGCAAGGCGCTCGGCGCCCATACCGTCGTCGCCCACACCGGCTACGTGAAGGACCGTAGCCCCGAGCAGCTCCACACCCTCGTCGCCGACGGGCTCGACCGGATCGAGGCGAAGATCCGCCACCTTGGCGTTGCCCTCGGCCTGGAGACCACCGGCACCGATCGTGCCTTCGGCTCGCTCGGCGACATCGCCCTCATCGCCGCCGGGCGCTCCTACGTGCGTCCCGTGATCGACTGGGCCCACGTGCACGCCAAGTCGGGCGGCGGGCTCACCACTACCGAGGCGTTCCTGTCGGTCATCGAGTTCCTGCGGTCCGAGTTCCCCGGCTGGGCCCTCGACCCGCTCCACACCCAATTCACCGACAACGCCTTCGGTCCCGCCGGCGAGATCCGTCACCTCCCGTACGGGGACGGCACGTTGCGGGCCGGTCCGCTGGCGGAGGCGATCGTGGCCGCCGGGCTCAACGCCATCGTGATCTCCGAGGCGAAGGAGGAGACCAGCCACGACGCCATCCTCGCCGACCTGCGGGCCGGGGAGAAGGGCGCCGCCCCCGCACCGCCGTCGGCGGGACGGCCCGTGGGGTCGGGACGCGTCGCCTTTCCCGACACCCTCGCCGCCGAGCCCGACGGTGGCGGGGCGTATACCACGATCGACCTCGACCCGCCGGTGCGCCTCACCAACCCCGACAAGGTCTTCTTCCCCGACGACGGCTTCACCAAGGGCGACCTCGTCGGGTATTACGCCGCCGTCGCCCCGGTGCTGCTGCCCCACCTCGCCGGCCGGGCGCTCTCGATGTCGCGCTACCCGGACGGGGCGGCCGGCGACTCGTTCTACGAGAAACAGTGCCCTTCCCATGGCCCGGAATGGATGGTGCGGGCCCCGATCCACTCCGACCATCGGGGAGAGGCGATCGAGTTCTGCACCGCCCCCGACCCGTCGTCGCTGCTGTGGGTCGCCAACCTCGGCTGCATCGAGATGCACCCGTGGCTGAGCCGGGTGGAGCGGCCCGACCGACCCGACTTCGCCGTCTTCGACCTCGATCCCCGGGAGGGCGTCACCTGGGAGCAGGTCACCTACGTCGCCGGCCTCGTCAACGTCCTGCTGGAACGGCTCGGGCTTGCCGCCTACCCGAAGACGTCGGGAGCCACCGGGCTTCACATCTACGTCCCCTTCGATCCGGAGTACCCCTATCTTCGGGTCCGCCGCTTCGTGGAGACCCTGGGGCGGATGGTCGTCGAGGCCGACCCCGGTGCCGCCACCATGGAGTGGGACATCGCCCGCCGCGGCGCCCGGGTCTTCATCGACCACAACCAGAATGTTGCCGGGAAGACGATCGCCTCGGTGTACTCGGTGCGTCCTCGTCCCGGGGCGCCGGTGTCGACCCCCTTCCTGTGGGAGGAGCTGGAGTCGATCCGGCCCGGCGACCACACCATCGAGACGATCTGGGAGCGCCTTCGCCGCTACGGGGACCTGTTCACCCCGGTGCTCTCCGGAGGCCAGCGTCTCGAGGTGGCCGAAGCGGCCCTGGGATTGAATCCCAGGGAGGAATGATTTCGCGACCGGCGCGGAATTCCCCGGAATGCAACCACGAGTGGCGGACTAGCCACTATGCTCAGCTTTCCGACTGAACGTCGGAACAGCGGGTTGGAGTATCCACCCAGAATGTAAGTAGGACGACGTGAGGCTGGGGGGCCGCCCGTTCCGTCACGGTAGGGGAGCGTCGTCCTACTTACGCGCCCGGGGTCGTCGCTACCGGGTCTCCCGGGCCGCCACGGTGCGCAGCATCCGCACGACGTCCACGTCCCCCTCCACCTGCAGGCGATCGGCCGGGCCACGGCCCCAGCCGTAGAGGAGCAGGTCCGACGCCGTTCCCCGCACCACGCTCACCGGTGCCGCCTCATCGAACACGAACGCCGGCTCGCCGGCGTGGCGCGTTCCCTCCGAGGGCGATGTGCCCGAGAACGTCACCTGCCGCAAGGTCCAGGTCCCGTCGGTGTCGGTGCACTCGAGGCGGAGCACGTGGTCGGTCGGGGTGACCGTGGCCCACTCCGGACAGCCGGTGAGCATCACCCCGAGCAGCTCGTCGATCCCGTCGCCGGCGAGGCGCCGCTCCACCCGTCCTGCCTCGTGGTGGCCCAGTTCGGCGTCGACCCGGTGGATGGCCGTCTCGTGTGCCATCCGGCGGTACCAGAAGCCCACCGTCTGGTCGGGCGGATGCCAGGTGGAGGCCGGTTCCGCAGGGTCGTGGGCGGCGAGGGTGTGGATGAGCCGGTCGACGCCGCGGCGGAACCATCCGAGCAGACCATCGGACGGTGGCTCGACTCGCTCCGGTGAGCCTTCGGTCCACTGCTCGCGGACGATCTGCTCCTTGTGGCGGTGCACCACGCCGGTGTGGGCCACCACGTCGCCCACGGTCCAGCCGGGACAGCTCGGCACCGCTGCCTCCAAGCCGTGGGCGGCTGCCGCGAGCAGCGCCTCGGATTCCCGCCGGATCGCGGTCAGGTAGTCGACATCACGCACGGGACGGCGCTCGGGACCGGAGGGCTCGCTTCCGGGCGTCGAGGGGAAGTCGCCGCGTCCCGATCCTCACCGCCGCCACCCGAAGAGCACCCGAGCGAGCAGCTTCCAGAAGCGTGGCCCGGCTCGGCGCGGCAGCCAGGCGCCGAGCAGCTTGGTGGTGGGACGGAACCGGGACTGGGTGACGGAGTGATGGACGCAGTAGCTCTTGAGGCCCTCCTCCCCGAGGTGGGCGCCGCTCCCCGACCGGCGGATGCCCCCGAAGCGGATCGACGGGAAGAAGAAGTTGATGAGGTGGTCGTTGATGGCCACCGTGCCGGTCACCATCCGGGAGGCGACGTAGCGTCCCCGCCGCGGGTCGCTCGTCCACACCGAGCCGTGCAGCCCGTAGTCGCAATCGTTGGCGAGCCGGATCGCCTCGTTCTCGTCGGCGACCTTCATCACCGGCACCACCGGGCCGAACGTCTCCTCCTGCATGAGGACCATCGAGTGGTCGACATCCACCACCAGCGTTGGCTCGAAGTAGACACCGTGCTCCGTTTCCCGCCGCACGCCACCATGGATGATCCGGGCCCCCTTGGCGACCGCATCGGCGAGGTGGGCCTCCACCGTCTCCACCTGGGCCCGGGCCGCCATTGGGCCGATGTCGCCCCGGCCTCCCGACCCGGCGTCGGTGGCGGCGATCGCCTTGCGTATCTCCTCCAGGAACTCGTCGTAGACCGCCGACAGCACGTAGACCCGCTCCACCGCGGTACAGGACTGCCCGGCGTTGAAGAGACCGAAAGTCACCGCGGCTCGGGCCGCGTCGGAGAGGTTGGCGTCGTCCAGCACCACCTGCGCGTCCTTGCCGCCCAGCTCGAGGAGGACGGGTTTCAATTGCTTCGCCGCTTCGATCTGGATCTCCCTGCCGACCGTGGTCGAGCCGGTGAAGGAGACGATGTCGGTGCCGGAGGCCACCAGTGCCGTCCCGGTGTCGCCGAAGCCCTGGACCACCTGGACCACTCCGTCGGGGATCCCGGCCTCGGCAGCCAGCTCAGCGACGAGGGCGCCGGTCAGCGGTGTCAGCTCGGAAGGTTTCAGCACCACGCAACAGCCGGCGGCGATGGCCTGGAAGGTCGCCGCCATCGGCAGGTAGAACGGGTAGTTCCAGGGGCTGATGATGCCGGCGACGCCGATGGGCTGATACTCGGTCCAGCCACGGGTGGTGACGAACGGCCACGACGCACCCGGCTTGGGGCGAAGCAGGCGGGCGGCGTTGCGCGTGAAGTAGTCCATCACGGTGAGCGCGGCGACCAGCTCCACCATGGCGTCGCCGCGGTTGCGTCCCGTTTCGGCCACCATCACATCGGCGATGTGATCCATGCTGCGCATCACTCGGCGGGTGAGGGCCCGCAGATGCGGGCGGCGGGCCGCGTGGGTGATGCCGGCCCATTCCACGAACGCCTCTCGGCCCCGCGCCACCACCGCTTCGACCTCCCACGGCTCGGTGACTGCGACGCTGCCGGCTGGCCCGCCGGTGAGCGGGCTGCGTGGCGTGAGGCGGCGCCCCGGCTCCGTCCCGGGATCGGCGGTCACGAAGTCGCTCCGCCGAGCTCGCCGGGGACGGGATGGGTGCCGGCGGGAACCAGGGTGCGGGGGGCGGCCGCCGCCTCCCAGGGGCGGGCAATGACGTGCCACGCCAGCACCACGGCGACCACGGGGATGGCGAGGAAACTCTCCACCTTGACCCGGTTGTAGGAGACGAGCGACCCGCTGATGTCGGCTACCGGGGTCTGTCCCAGCATGAGCTGCCAACGCCGCGGGCGGGGATGACTCACCAGCTCGTAGGCGAAGGTGGTCGCGGTGAGATCCCAGCGCCGTCCCAGCCACGAGCGGCGGGTGATTCGAGCCACCTCCTGCCGGTCGGCGTCGAGCGCCCGGACCACCGAGTACCCGTAGGGTTCGAGCAGGAGGCGGGTTCCGTCGCTCAACGTCACCAGGCTCACGTGGATGCGACCGAGACGCCGTATCCGTGCGGTCTCCTGGTTTCCCTGGAGCAGGCGCCACTGGTTGGACATCCAGGGGCTGACGAGTTCGCCCGAGCCGTGCAACACCGCGTACACGCCGCGTTCTTTCATGGCTCTACGGTAGTGGAGGCGGCGCCGTGCCGAGTCTCGATCGGCCGCCGGGCGGGCCCGGGAGGTAGGGTCGGCGACATGAAGCTTCACCTCCTCGACGGCACCTACGAGCTGTTCCGGGCCCATTTCGGGGCTCCACCCCGCGCCGCACCCGACGGCCGCCCGGTCGGCGCCACCCACGGTCTCGTCGCCAGCACACTGGCGCTGCTCGCCGAGCCGGGCATCACCCACCTCGCCGCCGCCTTCGACTCGGTCATCGAGTCCTTCCGCAACGACGTCTACCCCGGCTACAAGACCGGGGAGGGGATCGATCCCGACCTCTTCGACCAGTTTCCCCTGGCGGAACGGGCGATGCGCGCCATCGGGGTGACCACCTGGTCGATGTACGAGTACGAGGCCGACGACGCCCTTGCCACCGCCGCCCACCGCTGGCGGGACGAGGTGGAGCAGGTGGTGATCCTCAGCCCCGACAAGGACATGGCGCAGTGCTTCGGTGATCCGAGGGTGGTCGGCTACGACCGGAGGAAGGGAGCCTTCATCGACCGTGACGGGGTGATGGAGAAGTTCGGGGTCGCTCCCGAGTCGATTCCCGACTACCTGGCGCTCGTCGGCGACGCAGCCGATGCCCTCCCCGGCCTGCCCGGGTGGGGTGCCAAGTCGAGCGCCACCGTGCTGGCGCACTACCGGCACCTCGAATCGATCCCGCTCGAACCGGAACGGTGGGAGGTCAAGGTGCGGGGAGCAGTCCAGCTCGGCGCCACCCTGCGGTCACGGATGGGAGAGGCGCTCCTCTACCGGTTCCTCGCCCGCCTTCGCCGTGACGTTCCGCTCCCCGACTCCCTCGGCGACCTGGAGTGGAGGGGGGTCCCGCGGGCTTCGTTCGATCACCTGTGCGACGAGCTCGGCTTCGACCGGCTCCGCCGCCGTCCTCACCGATGGGAGGAGTAGCCCTCCGGGCCGCGACGCGTTGCGAGGGCGCCGAGGAGGCGCCCCCGCAACGTTGAGGGATCAGACCTGTCAGTGACCATTCGTCCCGACTGGATCCAGGAGCTCAGGCGCTGCCACCTGCTCCCGGAAGACGAATTCCGGAGAGGTCTCGGCTCCGTGCTCGGACCGATCGGGCTCGGCGAGCTCCTCTTCCGGTGACACCCTGATCCCAACCAAGATGTCGACGAGCCACGGCGATTCCGCTCCGGGGGCCCGCCCATCGTGCCGGGGTGGCGCCCCCACCGAGTATCCATGTGCGCCGCATTTCGCCTCTGCCTCGGATCGGGTTTGCTGCGATCGGCCGCAAGGTAGGAGGTCCCGGTTTCCCTGCCGTTTCTCGACCGTTACGGTTGTGCGACGGCTGTGTTGCCGGGACGTTTCGGGACGGCGCCCAACCGGGGTCGGCGTCTCACTAGCCTTCTCGCCTTCGGATCGTGAGGGAGGGACATGTCCGCCATCGAGGTGACCGGCCTCGTCAAACACTACGGTGACGTCGCCGCGGTGGACGGGATCGACCTCCACGTCGGCTCCGGGGAGGTGTTCGCCCTGCTGGGGCCGAACGGCGCCGGGAAGTCGACCGCGGTGGAGATCCTCGAGGGGCACCGCACCCGCAGCGCCGGGCAGGTGGCGGTGCTGGGATTCGATCCCGAAGCCGGGGGCCGGCCGTTCCGGGAGCGGATCGGCATCGTGCTCCAGGAGACCGCGCTCGAGCGGGAACTCACCGTAACCGAGATCCTCGACGTCTACCGGCGCTCTTACCCGAAGCGTCGCGACGCCGCCGAGCTGATCGACCTGATCGGCCTGTCGGAGAAGGCCTCGGCTCGGATCAAGACCCTCTCGGGTGGCCAGAAGCGGCGCTTGGAGCTGGCGCTCGGACTGGTGGGGGATCCCGACCTGCTCTTCCTCGACGAGCCCACCACCGGGTTCGATCCGTCGGCCCGCCGCCAGGCGTGGACGGTGATCGACAACCTGCGCTCCCTCGGCAAGACCATCCTGCTCACCACCCACTACATGGACGAGGCGCAGCGGCTTTCCGACCGGGTCGCCGTGATTCGTCGCGGGCGTATCGTCGCCGAAGGGCCGCCCGACGCCCTTGGCGGCCGTGCCGAGGGGGAGAGCATCGTGCGGTTCCGGATCGACGATGGCGAGACCACCTACCCGCTGCCGGTGGCGGCGGTGCCCGATCAGGGCGGCCTGGTGGTGAGCACGTCGGATGCCACCATGACCCTCCACACCCTCACCGGCTGGGCGCTGGACCACGGGGTGGAGCTGGTCGGGCTCACGGTGGAGCGACGGTCGCTGGAGGATGTGTACCTGGACCTCGTCGGCGAGGAGGGCGACGATGAGTGAAGGCCGGGTCTCGACGCCCGATCTGGTGTGGCGCCAGGTCCGCTACCAGGACCGGCTGTTCTGGCGGTCCCCGGTGGCGGCGTTCTTCGTCCTCATGATGCCGCTCATCTTCCTGCTCGTGTTCGTCCTCGTCTTCGGCAACGGCGAGCTGAAGGGGCTCGGGGTGACGCTGGCGCAGTTCTACGCCCCCACGCTGGCCATCTTCGGGGCGGTGTCGGCGACATACACGAATCTGGCGATGGGAACGACCCTCGCTCGGGACGAGGGCATCCTGAAGCGTGTCCGCGGCACGCCGCTGCCACCGTGGGTCTACATGACCGGCCGGGTCGGCTCGGCGGTGTACCTGGCGTTCCTGGCGGTGCTGCTGCTGGTCGGCGTCGGGGTGGCGTTCTACGGGGTGTCGATCTACGCCCGGTCGCTGCCATCGGCGGTGGTGACCTTCGCGGTCGGGGTCGCCTGCTGGGCGGCGCTCGGGCTGGTGGTGGCGGCGTTGGCGCCCAACAGCGATTCCACCTCGGCCATCACCAACGCCACCCTGCTGCCGCTCGCCTTCATCTCCGGGATCTTCATCACACCCGATCAGCACATGCCGGGATGGCTCGACGCGGTGGCCGGGTTCTTCCCTCTGAAGCACTTCGCCGTCGCCTTCCGCGACGCCTTCAATCCCGAGTTCATCGCCGCCCACGGCTCCTGGCTCGGGCAGTTCCATTGGCGTGATCTGGCGATCATGGCGGTGTGGGCGGTGGGCGCGGTCGTGGTGGCGGTGCGCTTCTTCACCTGGGCACCCCGTGCCGGGGACCGCGGTCGGCGCCGGCGCCGGCAACGGGTGACGACGGACTGAGGCAGGCCGGCGTCGCGCGCCGGGCGTTGCGGCATGCCGGCGGGAGTCGGAGGACCGGATCAGCCGCCGCTGAGTGTCCAGACCTCGACGTAGCGCCGCCTGGCGCCGGGGGTCCCGAACGCTCGTGGCGCTCCGGTGCTTGCCTCGTAGTACTCCTCCAGGATCTCGTCACTCGGCTGCCGCTTCCCCGACTCCACGACGAAAAGGTAGCGCGGGCCGTCCGGCAGCCACTGCGACTCGGTCATCGCCTCCATCGAAATGAATCCCACGGTTTCGCAGCCCGAATACCACTCCACCTGGGGCGTGTAGCTCGTCAAGACCCCGCACGCCTGTCCGGTGTCCAGCGACGAGGCGGCCTCCTTGATGACCGTGAATCCCTCGTTGAACTGGTTCTGACCGTTGGAGAGCGGAACGCCGAGCGCGAAGACCACGGCCAGGAGGGCGAGGCCTGATCCGATCCTGGCCGCCCGTGACATGATCTCGCCGAAGGAGACGAGACCTGCGCCGGCAGCGAGCCAGAACCACGGGTAGGCGGGTGCCAGGTAGCGGTGCTCCCCGTGCACCGACGCGGCCAGCGCAACGAACGTCGCAACGCCGATCCCCAACGGCCACAGGATGCGTGCGCTCAGCTCGCGACTGGTCGATGCCCGGCCGACTCCGACCGCGATCCCGAGGAGGCCCACGACGGCTGGCCCCGCCAACAGAAAATCGTGGACATGCCAGTAGTCCGTGAATCCTTGGGTGAGCGGAATGCCTGCCGACAGGTCACGGACTGCTGCGAATGGCGTTCTTCCCCCCGTGAGCAGTGGCGTCATGAGCAGGATCGCCACCACCGCGGCGACGCCGACCGCCGTGGCCACGATCCACGCCGCTCGAATCCGAGCTTCCCGTGACCGCCACAACGTCAGGACGACGAGCCCGATCGCCAGTGGGATCGGGGCTCCATAGCGGATCGTGGTCGCGACCCCGACGAGCCCCGGCACGACGATCACGGCCCACCAGGGAAACCGCTCGACCGACAACGCGTGGGCGTAAACCGCCAGGGCCGCCACCCCAACGGCCGCGCCGGGAACATCCGGCCACACCTGAGTCGCGGAGACCAGGACAGTCGGCGTCAGGGCAAGCCCGAACGCGGCGACGAGGGCGGCGGACCTACCCACCATGATCCGGCCCAGGTACCAGGTGGCCACGACGAGGACCACCCCGGAAAGGGCGACCACGAGACGGAGATAGGGCTCGGTGCCGTTGCCGATCCACGCAAGCGTCAGCAGGGCGGACAGCCCCGGTGCCCGGTAGGGCATCCACCAGGCACTGGCTGGTTCTCCGTTCACCAACTCACGCGCCCGTGCCGAGTAGACCGCTTCGTCATGGCCGAGCGGTGCCCCTTGGTTGATGAGAATCAGCGCGATGACCATGAAGGCCACCACGGCCGCGGCGACACCGGCGAGCTCCCACCATTGGAAGTGGCCCAAGCGCGGCCGCGCCTCGTACCCGATGTCATCCGGGACGGTGGTCTGTTGGTCGGCTCGAGTGGACATCGCGGCAATCCTACGCCGCTCCTCCGCCGGGGTCGTTTCCGCCTCCGCTGCCGGGTGATCCGGGCTGGCGCGCGGCCAAACGGTGCGCCATGCTGGAGCCAGTCCAGCTTGGAGGTTCTGTGAGCCCGTCAGGAGACCGGATGGAGGAGATTCAAGTCAAGGGCGAGGAGCTGCTCGCCAAGGTCAAAGAGCTGGTTCACGAGGGCAACGTCCGCCGCATCATCATCAGCGATTCCGACGGCAAGAGCCTCGTCGAGATCCCGCTCACCATCGGCGTCGTCGGGGCGTTGATCGCCCCGGTGCTGGCGGCGGTGGGTGCCATCGCCGCTCTCGTCACCGAGTGCACCGTCACCATCGTCCGCACCGACGAGGGGCCCGGCTCCGGCGAGTAGCCACCTCCCCCGTCATTCACCTGGCTGGTTGTCGGTCCACGGTTCGTGTCAGGCGGCGCGGTCTGTTCCCAGCCCGCAGTCCGCCACAGGCCGGGTGTTCCTGTACCTCAACTGGGTTGGGTGGAGGGGAGCAGGGTGCCGTTAGCCGTCGCCGCCGAGGCCGAGGAGTTTCTCGCGGTCGAGGGAGCGGGAGCCGGAGACGAGGCCGAGGATGGCCAGGATCCACGCCACCACCGCGACTGCCAGCGCCGCCACGATCGGGTTGAACATGAGGCCGCTCGACACGGCGTAGGCGGTGAGGATCACCGGCAGCGACACCAGCGTCGCGGCCTGCTGGGCGGCGGCGGTGCTGCGCACCTTCGACGAGACCCAGATGATCACCGACAGGGCCACCGCGATGAACGGCGGGACCACCCCCAGGATGAGGATCCACCAGCCGGCGGTGGGGAAGAACCAGCCGCCGAGCAGCGGTCCCACCTTCATGTTCACCAGCAGCGAGTAGATCGTGAACCCCACCGCGGTGGCGAGGAACCCGGGCACCAGGCTGGCGATGAGCTTCCCGATGTAGATCTCCCGCTCGGTCAGTGGCGAGTGGGCGAGGAACTCACCGGTGCCCCGCTCCCTCTCTCCCACGATGGCGTGGGCCCCGACCGCCGAAGAGATCGTGAGCGGTACGACGATCGCCACCGGCGCCAGCAGGTATACGGCCAGGGCGTAGCCCGCCTGGGCTTCGGGCGAGGTGCCCGGCAGGTTCCGCTGGATCTGGCCCGGAAGCACCTCGATGACCTCGCCGATCTTGGAGACCAGCTCGTTGCCGGTGGTGGCGGTCACCACGGTGAGCAGCACCCACGGCATCAGGATGAAGAAGATGGCGGCCAGCAGCCCCATCGGCACCCAGTAATCGCGGCTCTTGAAGAGACGGCGCAGGTCGATGCGGGCGACCGTGAGGGCCCGGTTCCACTTCACGGCGCCTCCCGCAGGCTCTGCTGCATCTCGAAGTACAGCGTCTCGAGGGTGGGCACCTGCGGCTCCACCCGGGTGATGCGGGCCCCGGCGGCGACCAGATCGGCGACGATGCCGGGCAGCCGCTCGATCCCGTCGAGACGGACGTGGAGGGCGCCGTTCCAGTTCGTCGCCAGCACGCCGGGGCGTCCCGCCACGGCGTCGAGCACCGTACGGTCCTCGGCGTCGAGCACGACCACCGGCTCGGCGAGGTAACGCCCCGCCAGCTCCCGCGGGTCGCCGGCCTCCCGGGCCTTCCCCGCTCCCATCAGGACCACGTGGTCGGCGATGCCCTCGGCCTCGTGGAGGAGGTGGGTGCACATGACGATGGTGCGGCCCCGCCCGGCGAGCTCACGGATCAGGTCGAGCACCGCCCGGGCCGACTCCGGATCGAGCCCTGCGGTCGGCTCGTCGAGCAGCAGCACCTCCGGGTCGTGCAGCACCGCCCGCGCCAACGCCAGCCGGGTCCGCATCCCGGTGGAGTACCCGCCGGCCTCGAGATGGAGGGCGTCGGCGATCCCGAACCGCTCGGCGGCGGGGAGCACCGCCTCCCGACTCGCCCCGAAGATCTCGGCGGCGTAGTCGAGGTTCTCCCGGCCGGTGAGCCGGTCGTAGAGGGCCGGTTTGGGAGGGACGACGCCGCAGCGGGCCCGCACCTCGTCCCCGTCGGGACCGGGATCGAGCCCGAGGATGCGGAGCGTTCCCGAATCGGGCCGCAGCGCCCCCGTGATGAGGCGCACCGTGGTGGTCTTCCCGGCGCCGTTGGGTCCGAGCAGGACCGCCACCGAACCGGCCTGCACCGTCATGGTGAGGTCGTCGACGGCGAGCACCGAGCCAAACCGGCGCGTCACGCCGCTGAGTTGGATCGCCGGCTGGGCCATGCCGTCAGTCATCGGCGGCGACCGTAACCGGCTTGACGGCCTATGTGGCCGGACGCGACGACAATGGGCCCATGTGCGGACGATTCGTGCAGGCACACGACCCCTCCGAGTACGCCGTGGCCTTCGCGGCGCGGCTGGTGGTGACGGGCGCGATCCCGCCGTCCTACAACGTCGCCCCGACCGATCCGGTGTTCGCGGTCGCCGAACACGACGGGCAGCGCCTGCTCGGGACGTTCCGCTGGGGCCTCATCCCCTGGTGGGCGAAGGACCGCAAGATCGCCGCCCGCAACATCAACGCCCGGGCCGAGACCGTGGCCGACAAGGCCGCCTTCCGTGAGTCGTTCACGTCTCGCCGCTGCCTCATCCCCGCCGACGGCTTCTACGAGTGGCAGGTGCGGCCCAAGGGGAAGCTCCCGTTCTACGTGTACGCCGCCGACGGCGCGCCTTTGGCGCTGGCCGGCCTGTGGGCGAGCTGGAAGGACCCTGTCACCGAGGAGCGGGTCAGGACGTGCACGATCATCACCGGCCGGCCCAACGCCCTGGTCGCCGAGATCCACGACCGGATGCCGGTGGTGCTGCCACCGGAGACCTGGGGCCCCTGGCTCGACCCGGCCAACGACGAGCCGGGACCGCTGCTCGGGCTGCTCGACGTGTTCCCCGCCGAGGCGATGGCCCGCCATCCCGTGTCGACGCTGGTGAACACGGTCGCCAACAACCTCCCCGAGTGCATCGCCCCGCTCACCACCGGTGCGGTGGAGCAGGACGGCGGCGGCGCCGGCTGAGGAGTGTCCTCACCCGACTCCCTGTCGGATCCGGCGTCCGATAGGGTGCCGCCCCCATGGCACGCCCTGCCACCCCGGCGGACCGGAGAGAGGTCCGCGTCGCCTCCAGCCCGCTGCTGCGGGCGCTCTACCTCGCGCTCGGTTTTGTGTTCCTCGGGCTCGGCATCGTCGGGTACTTCGTGCCGTTGCTGCCGGGAACGGTGAACCTCCTCATCGCCGTCTTCTTCTTCGTGCGGTCCTCCGAGCGGATGTTCCACTGGGTCATGAACCACCGGCTCTTCGGCCCGCTGATCCGCGACTACTACGCCGGCCTCGGCATCCCCCGCCGGATCAAGGCCTATGCCATCGGGGTGATCGTGGTCAGCTTCGGGGTCACGATCGGGGTCACGGTCGACCGGCTGTGGCTGCGCCTTCTGCTGCTGGTGACGGCCCTCGGCGTGTCGGCCTTCATCCTCACCCGACCCACTCGGGAGCGAGTGGCCGGCGCCTGAGCGGCGGCTCAGACCGGAGGCTCGGGGTCGTATTGGATGGCGCGCCTGACCTGCCGTCCCCGTTCGGGGGACTGGAGGCGGGCGACGAGGTGCAGCGCCATGTCGATGCCGGCCGACACGCCGGCGGCGGTGATGACCGGCCCGCGGTCGACGAAGCGGTCGTTCGGCCGCACCTCGATGCCGGAGCCGAGGCGGCCGAGCAGCTGCAGCGAGGCCCAGTGAGTGGTGGCGGGCCCGTCGTCGAGCAGGCCGGCGTCGGCGAACACCAGTGACCCGGTGCAGACGCTGGTCATCAAGGTGCCGGCGTCGGCCAGGCCCCGCACCCAGTCCCGGATCTCCTCGTCCCCGAGCTGGCCGCGGGTTCCCCGGCCCCCGGGATAGACGAGGACGTCGAGGGGCGGGGCCGTCGCCCAGGTGTGATCGGGAAGGACCCGCAAACCTTTCGCCGCCGTCACCGGACCTTCGCGGCGGGCGACGGTGAACACCGTCACGTCGTCGTCGGGCCAGCCCTGGGCCCAGGTGGCGAGCACTTTCCACGGTCCGGCCCAGTCGAGTTCCTCGGCCCCGTCGAACACGAAGATTCCGATGGCCGTCATCATGATGTCTCCGTCGCCGGCGGCCGGCGCCGAACCGTCACTCCGTCGGCTTCTCCGACTGTTCGTCCATCCGGCGCCGGATGCCGCCCCCGCGCCGCTGATACCAGGTGGGGGTGTCGAGCGGGGGCCGGGGAGGCATGCCCCGGTCGGAGCCGCCCGAGTCGGGGCCTTCGAGGATCTGGCGAACCGCCGCCGCCAACTCGGTGGGCCCTTTCCTCCCCGACGGCTTCGCCTCCTCCTCGAGGTGGATGGTGATCGCCTCGCGGGCGATGCCGGCGAGGCCGGGGCCAAACCGGTCGGAGATCCGGCTGGCGCCGCCGCTGGCGAGCGTGCTCGACGGTGCCCGCGAGGTGGCGGCCTGGCGAAGCATGAGGGCGGTGGTGGCGGGGTCCTGCAGCTCGTCCTCGATGTCGGCGAGGGCGGAGTGGAGCTGGGCGATCCGCTGGTTGAGGGCGATGCGTTCGGCGTGTGCTTCCTTGACGACGCCGTCGGCTTCCTCCCGGGCCGCGGCGAGGATCTGGATCGACTCGGTTTCGGCTCGGGCCCGGGTGGCGGTCGCTTCGGTGCGGGCGGCGGTGCGAAGTCTCCGGACCTCGGCGAGCGCTGCCTTGACGAAGCGGGTGGCTTCCTCGGCGGCCTTGCGGCGCATGGTCAGCAGGTAGTCGCGAGCCTCCGTCAGCTTCTCGTCGGCTTCGGCGGTGATGCGGTCGGCGTAGGCGGCGGCCTCGTCCCGGTCGCGGCGGCCTTGGGCGGCGGTGGCGTCGGCCTTGCGCATCCCGTCGGCGAGCACCCGCTCGACCTGCTGTTCCCGCCGTGCCATCTCCCGGGCGGCACGCTGCCGCGCCTCGGCGAGGATGCGCTCCGACTCCTCCTCGGCAAAGGCAACGAGGTCGTCGCCGGCTCGCAACAGGTCGAGGCGATCCTTCTCGAGCGTGCCGTACGACGCCTCGGCCTCCTCGATCCGGGCCAGGAGCTGCTCGATCTGCGCCTCGTGCTCGCGGAGGGTCTCGGCGATGCGGGTCATGACGGCGTCGACCTCGGAGACGACATATCCGCGTCTACGGGTCACCGTGAAGTGGTGATCCGCAACCGTGGACGAGTGAATTGCCATCCCGCTACCTCCCTGACCGCTCCGCCCGCTGAGCCCCTTCGACCGTGTGCAGAGCGACCGGGGGCCGGTCGCGTCGTCGGCTGTGTTGGCGATAGTACAGAGACCGCGAAAAGCTCTGCAAGGACCCTCGGCCCCGACCGGCCAAGGGCGGTGTTGCCGTTCGGTCCGTCGCCACATAGCCTGGACCGCATGGAGCGGATCAGCGTCGACATCGATAAGGAGTGGCTGTCGGTTTCCGACATCTGCGATTACATGGACGTGTCGGCCTTCGTCGTCACCAGCCAGCTGCGTTCCGGGACCCTCCCGGCAGTGAAGTTCGGGCGGGAGTGGCGGGTGGCGCGTCGCGACTTCGAGGACTGGATCAATGACCAGCGGGGTGGCGCAGCCGCCGTCGACGCTGATCCGAGGTGATCCAGGCGGGGCCACGACCCTCGTCCTGGGCCCGGGTCCGGTACTACCCTTGAGAATATGAGCCCGGCTTCCCGTCCCACCGAGCGCCCCGTCGCCGAACTGCAGACGCTCCGCCTTCCGATGTGGAACGTCGTGGTGTGGAACGACCCGGTGAACTTGATGAGCTACGTGGTGTGGGTGTTCCGCACCCTGCTCGGGCACTCCCGGGAGGAGGCGACCCGCCTCATGCTCGAAGTGCACCACCGGGGTCGTGCCGTGGTCGCCTCGGCGCCGCGGGAGCACGCCGAAATGAACGCCTACCGCCTCCACCACCACGGGCTCTGGGCGACCCTGGAGGAGGGGTGAGCCGTTTTACGGCTGCCGGCCAGAAGGTTCTGGTGGCGCTCGAACCGGAGGAAGTGGCGGTCCTGAGCCGTCTCCCCGCACTGCTCGGCTCGGTCGGCGCCGCCTGGGACGACCCGGCGCAGGACCGGCTCAACCCGGAGGCCTATCCGGGCGACCTCATCGCCTCGCGGGAGTTCAGCCGGCTGACCGAGAAGGAGCTCACCGAGGCTCGTTCAGCCGACCGGGAGCGCTTCGCCGACACCCTCCACCGCTTGCGGGAACGTCCGGTGCTGCACTCGGTCGAGGCCGCCGCCTGGGTGCGGGTGCTGGGGGAGGCCCGGTTGGTGCTGGCGGCTCGCCACGGCGTGCTCGGAGGCGGGCCTGCCGCCGCCGAGGACGATCCTCCGGAGTCGGTCGATCTCGTCGAGCTGACCGAGCCGCCGCCGGAGACCGATCCGGAGCTGTTGCTGGTGGACTACCTCGGATCCCTCCAAGACGATCTCGTGGGTGAATTGCTGACTGGGATGGGAGAGGGGACATGAGCGAGAGAGAGTTCGGCCACGCGGGGGAGACGTCCGAGGGAGGGGAGCCGGCGAAGGCGCCTCGCAAACCGCGGGACCCCGCGCAGACGTTGACGTCGGCCCTCGTCGTCTACATCTTCATCAACCTGGCGCTGGCGTTGCCACTGGTGATCCTCCCGGCCGCCTACTTCGACGCCATCGGCCTCGACAAGGTGGTCGCCGATCAGCTCGGCGGTCTGCGCTGGGTCGGTGCCGTGATCCTGGCCTGGGCGATCACCGGGATCCTGGTCCTGGCCCGGCCCGAGGGGCGCGCCGTCTTCGTCACCGCCGGCGCTTTCCAGCTCACCATGGGGGCCTTGGCGTTCCTCTACAGCTGGTCGGTCGCCGAGTACGAGTGGAACACCTGGTATCAGATGATCGGGACCGCCGTGCTCGCGGTCGGCGCCGCGTATCTGTGGTGGGCCCGCCTGCGCGGCCGGCGGGTCTTCAAGGGCGGTTCCCCGACCGAGGGGTGACCCCACCGCGGCCCAACTGAGAGAAGGACCCTGTCATGACGTCGGCGTCTGATCCGCGATCGCCTCGCCACCTGTTGGCGATCGACCTGGAGAGCGTGGAGCCGCCCCGGGAGGGTCTGCCGCGTGTCGGGGACCGCCTGTCCTCGATCCGGGCGGTGACGACCCTGGTGTTCGTGGGCGGCGACCGCCTCGCCGGCCTGCCCGAGCCCGACTACACCGTCAACCTGGAGCATCCCGCCATCGTGCGTCACACCGACGGCGAGACACTGGAGGGATGGCCCGGCGACGACGGGCGGACCGACGTCGAATCGGCGCTGGGCCACGTCGCCGAGGCGCTGATGATCCCGCCCTCGGACATCTTCCTGGTGATCGGCGCCGGCCATCCCCTGCTCGGCGAGGTCGAGCACGTGATCGTCGTCGGTGGCGAGAAGAAGCCCGTCACCGGGGTATGGGCGCCGATTGCCGCCGACGGCGAGCTGATCGCCGCCTTGCGGGAGGCCCGGCTGCTGGGACGCCCCAGCGCCTCGGCTCCCGACGTCCACGAGACGGCGTTCGAGCGGGCCCTCGACTCTCTGCAGCGCAACGTGGCCGAGTCGGGGTTCACCGCCGCCTCCGTCGAGGACAACCCGCTCAGTCTCCACGACGCCAACTACGCCGCGGTCTGGGCCCGGGACGGGGTGATCACCGGACTGTGGACCCTGCCACTCGATGACCCGGAGCTGATCGACGCCTTCCGCCGCACGATCCGGCTGCTGACCCGGCACCAGGCGCCGTCGGGGCAGATCCCGTCCTACGTCCGGCTCGTCGACGACACCCCCGACTACTCCGGCATCGGTGGGATCGCCAGCATCGATTCGGTGCTGTGGTTCGTGATCGGGGCGGTCCGGCTCGCCTTCCACACCAAAGACCGCAAGCTCGCCGAGGAGATGGAGGAGCCGGTGACGCGGGCGATGGGATGGCTCGCCGCCCACGACGCCAACAACGACGGCCTGATCGAGATCCCGGAGGCGTCGGACTGGATGGATCTCTTCCCCCGCTCCTACAACGTGCTCTACGACGAGGTGCTGTGGTACCAGGCATGCCGGGACACCGCGGTGCTGCTCGACGCCCTCGGCCGGGACGGTTCCGACTGGCAGGTGCAGGCGGAACGGGTCGTCGAGCAGGTCGGGAACCTCTTCTGGCCGACCGGGGACCAGCTCATGGAGTTCACCGGCTCGACGACGGGTCGTTTCAGCGCCGGGGAGGCCTCCTACCTGCTGAGCCAGGTGACCCCTTTTGACTACGGGTGGCGCTGCGACGTCTACGCCAACCTGCTGGCGGCCCTCACCGGCCTGCTCGACGATCACAAGCGAGAGCGGCTCTTCACGTTCCTGTGGGGCGTCGGGGTCAACTCGCCGTTCCCGGTGGTGTGCCTCTACCCGCCGATCCTGTCGGGGGCGGAGGACTGGAAGGACTACTTCCTCGTGAACTTCCTCAACTTGCCCGACCACTACCACAACGGCGGGATCTGGCCGTTCATCGGCGGGTTGTGGGTCCGGGAGCTGGTGGCGATCGGGCGCACCGAGTTGGCCCATCGGGAGCTGGCGAGCTTGGCGGAGGCGTGCCGGCAGGGCGTCTACGGCGAGTGGGAGTTCAACGAGTGGCTCCACGGCACGACGGGGCGGCCGATGGGGAAGGCCCATCAGGCGTGGAGCGCCGCCTCCTACGTGAACGCCTATCTCGCGGTGCACGACGACGCCCCGGCGGAGGCTTTCCCCGCGCTCGACCCGCAGTCGTTGTAGGCCGGGCCCGGGGATTCCCCCGGTGTCTCGCGGGATTCCCCCCTCCCGCGGGACACCGGCTCATTCAGTCGATCGGCGTGCCGATCCGCACCGTGCTGGAGGGGACGAGGCCGGGATTGTGCTGGTTGATGATGACCCGGTTCGCACCCGCCACCACTCCGTTCACCCAGCCGTAGTCGCTGCCCGCCCCCTCGGGATCGAGGGCGGTAATCAGGGTGAGCGACCAGGTGGCGAGGTCCGTGCTGTGGAGGACCCCCATTGACGAGGACGAGGAGTCGCTCGGCGTGTCCTGCCTCAGCCACAGCGTCGCGACCACCCCGGTCGGGCCGACGGCTGCGTACTGGACAGAGGCCGCGATCCTCAATGTGCCGGGGATGGCCGTGGTGAGGTCGATCTCGGTCCACGTTACGCCTTCGTCGGCGGAGGACAGGACCAGGGGACCATGATCGCTGGCGTCCTGCCAATCCCCGACGAGGACGATTCGGTCGTCGACCATGCCGACGGCGGCGACGTTGGTGAGCAGCGGGTGCACGTGTACCCGTTCCCAGGTTCGGCCGTCCGCCGATCGCCACGCCCGGAGCGGCTGCGACTCCGGCGACCCCTCGAACGCCAGAAAGCCGGAGTCCGTCGCGTAGAGCGCCGCGATCCGTGCGCCGGGTGCGAACGGCGTGTCGACGGCTTCAAACGCTGTGCCGTCGTCGGAGAAGAAGAGTGCGGCGAATGTCCCCCGCCCTGGATCGGAAACGCCCAGCTCATCCCAGGTGGCCTCGTAGACCACGTACTCGGCGGTGTCGAACTCGCCTTGTTGCAGGAGGCGACAGTCCTCAGAAAGCTCGCTCGCCGTGCCGGCGTCGATCGCCGCCATCGCGTCTGAACACTCGACCTCGAGATTCAGAAGCGAGGTGTAGTCGAGCACCTGGAGCCCGGTGTCGGTGCGCTGCACCTCGAGATTCGGCCCTCGATACTCGTCCGGCACGAGATCCGAATAGTCGAACCAGAAATCCGCGTTGACGGCGACAACGACACCGCTCTCGCCGGCTGCGATGTGGGCGGTCGTGCTGGATGCCGCCACACTCCAAGGCCCCGCGGGTGGAGTATCCGCCATCGGCAGGTCGGCCGTCGTCCAGGACGCGCCGTCGTCGTGCGAGGAGGCGACACGCGCCCCGATCGCCTCACCCCCGGTTGCCGAGACGGCGGGCATCGTGCTGACGAGGTAGACGACGCCGTCACGGGCGGCGAGGGCGTCGGCATGCAGGTCGTTGCCGAGCAGCTCGGACGTCCAGGTGACGCCGTCGGTGGAGTGGTAGAGGGCTTGGGGAACCGGCGACACTCCGTCGGAATGGCGTGCCCCGGGTGCTGTCGACAGGGCGTAGAAGACGCCGTTCGAGGCGACGACATCATCGTCGAAGCTCCCGAGTGTTCCCTCATAGGTCTCCCACGCCAGGGTCGACTCGCCCACCACTCCGGCCACCGCGGCGTCGGAGGCGATGGTGGGCGCCGCCTGGTCCGGGGTGGCGTCGTCGGCGATGGAGCGGAGCGTCAGGGCGCCGAGACCGCCGACCGCCACCACCGCGATGGCGGCCACGGTGGCGCCGACGGCCCGCCGCCGACGGTGGCGGATCCCCCAGGCAGCGACAGCGTCGGCGCCGAGGCCAGGCGGTGGGGCGTGGTGCTGCTGCTCTTGGAAGTGGGAGCTCAGACGTTCGGCGATCTCCATGGCCTCAGCCTTCCTCTTTGAAGTGGTGGAGCTTGTT
>Ga0307435_1000068_pt1 | contig 44919 bp, 33 predicted proteins | sample SalMarWE160470MG_FD_202164 | JGI IMG/M metagenome (GOLD analysis project Ga0307435, IMG submission 202164) | Salt marsh sediment microbial communities from the Plum Island Ecosystem LTER, Massachusetts, United States - WE1604-70 | ecosystem: Environmental > Aquatic > Marine > Intertidal zone >... | reverse complement strand
TATTCATATGTATCCCATCAGTTACCAATAAGAAGTGGTGCTTCCTGGAAATTTCGTCAAAGCTCTGTCTAAGCAAATAATGACGGGCAAGTGCCTTAATTGAAAGCATACCTCCACTCTCATATGGCCGGCCGCTGCCTTGTTGAACCTTCCCCAAATACTCCTCTTGGAGTTCACAAACAGGTAGATAGCTAACTTGCTCCCCGTCTGCAATCTCCTTGAGCAGAGCATTATACTCCTTGATGCGTTGATTGGGAATTGATTCTAGGTCTTCGCCAAGAACGGGAAGCGAGATGAGGGCAATTTTCGCTGAAGTCTTCTCTTTAAGTGTTTTGATAATCCTGAGCATATTATATTGATAGAATTTTGCCGATGGTGGTTTAGGAAAGCTCCTGGTTAAGCGAGAAATGCGCGCCAACGTTGGACTGAGTGTAGCGGTAACATCATTTGTGCCAACCAGGATGATGACGAAATCAGGCTGGTAATCAATAACGGAATCCAAACGCATCGATACGTTGTAGGCCTGGTCGCCTGCGACGCCTGCATTAATGAATTGGAAGCCGTCCTCAGTCATGCGTTGATCTAGAAGATTCACGAAATTGTAACTGACCTGTCCACGCACCATACTAGCACCAAGGCATACGACTATGTGCTTGTTCATGTTTTTCATCTTTCCTAGTCTTCCTCGAATAAACTTCAAGGACAATCACCAATATCATTGTATCCCTTTGAAATGACATTCACCACATGAAGAATTCCAGGGACACCATACCAATCAGGCCTACTACAAATCAGGTATTATGTCCCCGGAATACCACTTTCGGTGAGCGGAAGGTTGACAGCACCATGTCAGCCGTCTAAAGTGTAGGCCAGTGAGTTGTGCCACGTTCACTCACGGTGCTCTTAGCGTCTATGGAACCAGGATACGTTACGCTGTACCACTCTGGTGAATTGGAGCGTCGTGCGCAAGCACTTGAGGCTCGATTAGCCTCCTGCGATATCTGCCCCAGGGAGTGTCGGGTCAATAGACTACAAAACGAACCGGACTATTGCCATTCAGGGCGTCTCCCCATAGTCTCGGCAGTCTGCGCTCATCAAGGTGAGGAGCCGGCTATTTCAGGGACCAGAGGGTCGGGTACGGTTTTCTTCGGCAATTGTAATATGAGATGCGTTTATTGTCAGAACTACCAGATAAGTCAGAACTGGAAAAAGCAAAAATCAAAGGAAATGGACTGCCATACCCTGGCTGAAAGGATGCTCTACCTTCAGGATGAACTGGGCTGCCACAATATCAATTTCGTTTCGCCATCCCATTTTGTTCCTCAGCTCCTTCGGACAGTTGTGGAAGCAGTGCCCATAGGGCTGCGGGTGCCGCTGGTTTACAACAGTAGTGGCTACGATTCTATCGCCTCCCTAAAAGAGCTTGACGGTGTCATAAGTATCTACTTGCCTGATTTGAGATATGCCTCTGACAGGTGGGCTAAGAAGTTCTCGCATGCCCCGGATTATGTAGCACAGGCTCGCCAGGCTATCAAAGAGATGTATCGACAGGTTGGAGACCTGGTGGTAGATGAATCTGGCCTGGCACAAAAAGGATTGATAGTGCGTCATCTTATTCTGCCCAACGGTCTGGCAGGCAGCGAGGAATCACTAACCTGGCTTGTTCGGGAGCTTTCTCCTACGGTGACGGTTAGCATAATGTCTCAATACATGCCGATGCACCGGGCGTCGCGAATACCACTGCTTTCCCGGAAGATCACCGTTGACGAGCATGAAACGGTTCTCCAGCTACTAACTGACCTGGGAATAGAAAACGGCTGGGTGCAGGAAATGGAGGCAGCAGAAGAGTATCTCCCTGATTTTGAACGAGAAGGTCACCCTTTCTCTCCGGCGAATTCCAGGGATACCATGCCAATTATGCCTACTACAAATTAGGTATTATATCCCCAGAATACCTTACTTGAGTCCCAAGGCATCTCGAAGGTTGCCTTCAATGCTTTTAATATCTGACAGGGCATTATTCCAAGCTTCTTTGCTATCATACCCTGCTTTATCTACCCTTACGATTCATATCGCAACTAAGGGGGAAATGTGCTAAGCCCCACGCCAATCACTGATAAGATGATCGCCCACCAATATCCGGTCAGTCCAGCTAGTAATTGATGTAATTGGGTAGCGGGCCTCACCACTGTCAATCACGCGTAGATCCGCTCGACGGTACAGACTCCGAGATGGGCTCGATCACCGGAACATTATCCCAGATGCCGCTGCGCTTCTGTAGTCGGTACTCGCGGTAAAGCCATAACCCGGCGACAATAGCACCGCCGGCGTCTGAAATCGGAAGAGACAGCCAGGCTCCATTCAGCCCCATGAAGTGCGTCAGAATGAGCAGGGCAGGGAGGAGAAAACCCAGCTGACGTGCCAGGGAAAGATAAATAGCTGTCCACCCCTTGGATAATCCCTGGAAGGTGATGGTAAACATGATGGCTGGGCCAACCAGAATGAGGGCTGCGATGAAAATGCGCATGCCCGGTACGGCAATAGCCAGCAACTCGGGGCTATTATTGAAGATAGCGATTACCTGTGGAGCGAAAATCTCCAGCAACGCAGTGGCAATAGCCAATACCACCACGGAAACGAGCGAGCCGTGTCTGACAGCCTCCCACAGGCGTCCCCAGAGGCGTGCCCCAAAGCAGAAGCCAACAATCGGCAGAAGAGCATGGGCAAGACCGATAATAGGGATAAAGGCGAGGTCGGCAACGCGTAATGCGATTCCTAGGGCCGCCAGTGCCACCGAGCCAAAGCCTGCCACAATCTGGTTGAATATTAAGAATACGACGGCTTCCGTAAGGTCCATCAATACCTCGGGTAGCCCTACACGATATATCTGAGCTATGATTGACAGGTCAGGCTTGAGGTTATGTAGCTTCAATCGGTAAACGGATTTATTCCCCAGCAGATAATAGCAACTAATTGCAGCAGCAAGCGCACCCGATATCGTCGTGGCGAGAGCAGCCCCGCCGATACCCATCTCCGGGAAGGGCCCCCAGCCGAAGATCAGGAATGGGTCGAGGACGGCGTTGACTACAGCCCCGACAACGGTGAAAATCATCGGCTTGATTACATCCCCAGCCGCATGGAAAACGTTACGTGTCATGAGCCGGAAGAGAATAAATGGTATTCCCCAGCCAAAGAAGACCAGGTACTCTGCCGTCATATCGATGATTTGAGGGGAGGCCCCGAGTAGATCAGCCAGCTGCCTGGCAAAGAAAACACTGGGAATGATGAAAATGATCCCGAAGATAGCGGTCAAAGGAAAAACCTGGCCAGCCACATGGTTGGTCGCTTCAATGTTTCTTTCACCGAATCGGCGCGATGCTAACGAGTTGGCGCCAATACCAGAGCCAAGACCTATAGCAAACACCACGATATAGAATGGAAATGTTATGGTTATGGCGGCAATCGCCTCATAGCTGACCCGACCCAGCCAGAAGGTATCAGCCAAGATGTAGAGGGACATGGCTACCATTGAGATCATGCTGGGCGCACTCAGGCGCGGGAACAGCTTGCTCAGCCGTTCTGTACCAAGACGTGCGGTAGTCTCCTGAAGCTCGTCGTATTTATCTGTCTTCATTATCGTTGCGGTTGACCATAGCTATGCAGGCCGTGACTATTAGACACAAAAAACCGATACGATCGAAAGCCATGCAAAAGCAGGGGCGCTTCTCAGCGCCCTGCTGTTTCCAGGTTATTTTACTCTTGCCATCGGGGTTACTGCAAATCATCCACCCACAATTCATATTTGTACTTACGCAATCTGTTTAGCTAGAGCTAAGACAGTACGGGCCGTGTCGAATTATGTTATATTCATGCCTGAACCGAGCCTGAAATATATTAGATTTCAGAGGGTCCTGGTTGATAGCCAGAACTGAGACATGTAGAGAGGAGACTTATGAAAGTCATTGGATTAATTGGAGGTATGAGCTGGAATTCTACATTGGAGTATTATCGAATCATCAATGAATTATTTGCCCAGAGGCTGGGCGGTCTGCACTCAGCCCGCCTGGTTCTTTATAATTTAGATTTTGATGAAATTCAAAGAGCTCAGCATGAAGGCCGCTGGGATGACACAGTCAATATTCTTATCGATGCAGGTAATGCTGTTAAGCGGGCCGGTGCCGACTTCCTGGTAATCTGCACAAACACCATGCATAAAGTTGCTGGTGATGTAGAGGAGGAAGTTGGCCTGCCGCTGCTTCACATTACTGATGTAACTGGCGATGCCATTAGGGAACGGGGGCTGCACCGAATAGGCCTACTGGGAACACGGTTTGTAATGAAAGAATCTTTTTATCAGGAGAGGCTTCGGGACCGCTTCGCTATTGAGGTGATTGTGCCTGGGGAAGATGATATAGATACTATCCATCAAATTATTTACAATGAACTCTGTGAGAGCAAGATTAATGCCTCTTCCCGCCGTGTTTGTGCCAAAATTATTAGCAAACTGGTTGATAATGGTGCCGAGGGTATTGTGCTTGGATGCACTGAACTGCCCTTGCTCATCAAGTCTGGTGACATAAATGCTCCAATATTTGATACTACTCAGCTCCATGCCGAAGCAGCGGTCAACCTGGCGCTTGCCGAAGTTTAGAACTTCTGCCCCTATAGGTATGTTGCTGCACATTTCTTCGGACGTTGAACTTTATGGTGGATTGAAGACTCATACGGGGGTTTGGGTCAACGCCTTCGCCTCCGTCTGAACAACGACATACACCACAGTAGACCAATTACGATGAAAAAAAGATACGGTCGGTAGGTGACTCCTTCGCCGGTTCCGGCGAACGCTATCGCCGAGGTGGGAGGTGGTGTTAATGGAGCTACTCCCTTGGCAGGTATTTCGTAAGCAGGTATCTCGGCAGCAATTTCGTAGGCAGCTATTTTAGTATCGAGATACTGCTCAGGCGCCCAACCCAGCGGGTTGTTTCTGCCAGTAGCCTCTGCCCAGACCCATCCTGGCTCACCTTCCAGCTCAAAGAAAACCGTTGCCTCGTTATATTCAGGTAGATAAACCAATACCGCAGTGTGCCCTGAGGGAAGCACTATAGCTGAGCGAAATCCGGCAGCTTTATACATAACCGCCAGTAATACCGTCATATCTTCACAATCACCCTCCCCACTTCCATCCTCTACAATGGTTATAGCCAGCTCGTCGGCATTCTGGGCAAACTCTTCATTTCCAGTTTGGTCTATATCAGGGGTATATTCCACCCTGTCACGGACAAAATCAAATACCGCCTCTGCCCTCTGTAGCGGGTCTGGATATTCATTAGCAATCTGCTCACCCAGGCTATAGGCCAGGTCAGCCTCTTCCCCCAGGCTTTCGAAGGCTATAACCGGACGAAACCCTGTCTCAGTTACTTGATAAAAACCGTCTTCACCTAAGGCTGTGGTCCTGCATATCTCCCAATCATCGAAGATATCGCCGCCTCTCTCGTAGAAACCCTCAGACGGAAATGCCGAGGCGTAACCAGCAGTCGCCACCGCAGCTAATAAGACAACTATTAGACCTAGTAAAACCCAGGCTCTCTTCATAATGGTCCGGTCAGTGACGCATGGAGTATTAAGCCAAAGAAGACAAGATAACCAAAGATATGTAGCCCTGCAGCCACCGGGCTTTCCTTAATACGGTCAAACGGTATTTTGGGCGTTAGCTTGTCCACGATATAGAATAGGGCTACTCCAAGGAGTAAGCTTATCGCAAAGCTCATAGCTAGTAACCCCCACGTCCTGAAATCGAAGATGTACCACACTATTGGAGCTGTGACAGCAGTCAGTGCGGTAATAGCGCCGTGGATAACAAGACCAATCAGGATGAAGAAGCCGGCTATGAACAACCCGATGGCCACCGGGCTCTCGCCTATCCGTTCACGATAAGGGACCTGAGGGATAAGAGCATCCAGTGCTCTGACTCCAAGCCACGCCAGAAAAGCAGAAACGAAAACCAGCAACACGACCTTAGCTAACCATATTAAAGCAATTACCCAGAAAGGGACGCCTAAACCTAACTCTGGCATATTAGTGCCTCCTTATTATCCATATTCGATTAATGGTAATGGCGTAACACGGGTTTCAACAACGGCCACTAGTTATGTAAAGTCCACAAAACTGCTGCATTTTTCGCGGAATTACGGGACGTTTGATAGTTCCGAGTACCACCCGCTTACAGCGCTATTCTATTATAGTGTAGCATTTTCCTGTCTCTAGTGTCCTTCAGAATTCCAGGGACACCATACCAATCAGGCCTGCTACAAATCAGGTATTATATCCCCAAAAGACCTGCTCATTCGGAATATAATAGGTTGAAAAACCAAGGTAGAGGTATATATAATTTTCACAGCGTAATTTAAACAGGAGGTATATAAGCATGCCAGTTATCCGTACGCCAGATGAACGTTTTTCCAAATTGCCTGATTTCCCTTTTGCCCCACACTATATTGAGGTTAACGGATTGCGCATACATTATGTGGATGAAGGCAAAGGAGAGACCATACTCTGTTTGCATGGCGAGCCCTCATGGTCATTTCTATACCGTAAAATTATTGCCTCTATGTCAAAGCAGCACCGTGTTATAGCTATGGACTTTATCGGCTTTGGCCGGTCTGATAAATTCACCGAGCGGGAGGCATATACCTTTCAGATGCATCTGGACACGCTGATGGGCTTTATAAAGGCGATGAATCTTGAGCAGATAACTGTTGTGGTGCAAGATTGGGGTGGGTTGATAGGTCTGGCCGCGGTCGCTCATATGCCGGAACGTTTTGCCAGGCTGGTTATCATGAATACCGGCCTGCCCACAGGTAAGGGAAAGCCCAGCGAAGCTTTCCTGGCATGGCGTAGTTATGCTGAGACTCATCCTGATTTGCAAGTCGGGCAATCGATACTTGGTGGTGTTGCTCACCCCGAGAAACTTACAAAGGAAATCGTCGCCGCGTATGAAGCGCCGTTTCCAGACGTTACATATAAAGCTGGGGCTGCCGTGTGGCCACTACTCGTTCCCATTAGCCCTGAAGGCCCCGCTTCCACTGAAATGCGGCATGCTCGGGAGGTTCTGTCAAAATGGGACAAGCCAGCCCTGGTCATGTTTTCAGATAAAGACCCTATTACAGGTGGCGGTGACAAATTCTTTCGCTCTCTTATACCTGCAGCCAAAGACCAGCCGGAGATTATAATCAAGGACGCCGGTCACTTTCTTCAGGAAGAGAAGGGCGAGGAAATATCTCAGTATATACTGGACTTCATAAGCAGAACGCCTGTTGCCTAGTATTTCGGCAGGTCTTGTGGGCTAGGCGAATTCCGGGGACACCATGCCAGTCAGGCCTACTACAAATTAGATGTTATGTCCCCAGAATACCTTCGGGGATATGGTAAACTTGGACAAGAAGGTGTGGATAAGGAAAACAAGTCAAAAGCACGGGATATACTTCCGGTCCCCCGAACCAAAGAGGAAGCTAAGCAAGTCTACGACAGGCTCAGCAAGTTTTATGACTACACACTGGGGCTGTTGGGGCGAAAGTATTCGGAAATGGCGTTGGAGCGCCTATCAGTTGTAGAAAGGGAGATGGTAATGGAAATTGGTTTTGGCACCGGGCACTGCCTGAAGTGGATAGCAAAACTCGTCGGCCCGGCGGGAAAAGTTTATGGCATTGATATCTCCCCGGAAATGATAGAAAAAACGAAGGAAAGGCTGGAGAAGGAGGGACTGGCAAATAGAGTGGAGCTATGCTGCGGAGATGCAACGTGTCTGCCTTTTAATGAGAGCGCCTTCGATGCGGTTTTCCTGAGCTTTACCCTTGAGGTTTTTGACACGCCTGATATTCCCAGGGTGCTTGCCCAGATAAAGAAGGTGCTAAAGCCGGGCGGAAGGCTGGGGATTGTTGACATGTCAAAAGAGAACGGGAAGTCCGTATTCCTGAAGGTGTATGAGTGGATACACAACAAATGTCCGAAATATATTGGTTCCAGACCAATCTATGCCGAGCAATGCCTGATTGACGCAGGATATCAGATAAAAAGCAAAGAAAAAATTAGAATATTCCGATTACCCGCCGAGATTATCGTCGCTATTAAGGCAATGCCTTAGCTAATTCCAGGGACACCATACCAGTTAGGTATTATGTCCCCACGAATTCCGTGCTGAAACCGCAAAACATACTGGTCGACCGTTATAGTCCTCTCTGTCAGCTTTCCTTTGTCGCACTGAGTCGTCTCCGGTCTATCTGGCCCGACCCGGTTCTGGGCATGCTGTCAACAAAGTTGATTTGTTTGGGCACTTTATAATCAGATAAGCTCTGGCGGCAAAAATTGCGTATTTCGTCCACCGTAGCACTTTGTCCTTCCTTAAGCACTATAAAAGCTGTGGGTATTTGCCCTTTGTAATCATCAAGGACACCGACACAGGCTGTTTCGGCTACCGCAGGGTGCCTCAGGAGAACTTCTTCAACTGCCGCGGGGAGAATCTTAACTCCCCCCGAGGGCACTATAATAGATGATGTTTTTTCTATGAACTCCAGGTAGCCGTCCTCATCCAACTTGACCAGGTCGCCAGTATGAAACCAACCATCTTTGAGGATCTGGGCTGTGAGTTCAGGCGACTTGTAATATTCTTTCATCATCCAGGGGGCTCGGGCAACAGCTTCCCCTACGCTGCCCCGGGGTACTTCCTTGCCGTTTTTATCCAGCACTCTAAGCTCAGCCAGAGGCCTCCCTGCCGTACCTAATTTACGGTCACGAATACCACCTATAGTGACGATTATCAACTCCGTGAGCCCGTATATTTCGCACACAGTCAAGTGAAACTTTTTCTCAAGCATTTCCATAAAAAGGGCTGAGGATTTTGCTCCGGCAGAAAGCACCTCTCTTAACGAACTAAGGTCATAGCTCTTAGTCGTCTCTTCGTCTATCAGGGCCAGGCCATTAAAGCTAGCCGGCACGCCTATAAGCATGGTTGCTTTTTCTCGCTCTACGGTGTCCAGCAGACTCTTGGAACTGAAATGAGGAAGGATTGCTATAGTGGCTCCCCTCTTAATGGGCATGAGAACAACCAACCCAAATCCCAGAAGGTAGTTAAAAGGGAGCAGACCTAAAACAACATCGTCTCTCTCCAGTTCAAATTTTTCCACCACTATGGGCAGAATTGACATGAACGACGCGTGAGTGTGCACTACGCCCTTGTTCTTCCCCAGCACGCCCAGGGTGTAAAAAAGGATGGCTTCATCCTCGCCCTTTATATCGACAGAGGGTGATGCAGGGGAGCTATTGACCACCATCCCCTTGTAGGGGTCTGTATCAACTTCAAGAACCTGGTTCAACAGGGGGATATTGGGCAAAATTGAAGACAGCACGGGAGAGAATCTTTCTTCGGTAATCAGGATCTTGGGATCGGATTCGCGGAGCTGAGGCTCAAGTTCGGGCGCCTTAGCCCCGGCATCAAGGAGCACGCTGGCAGCTCCAGCTTTAAGCGCTCCAAAACAATTTATGACCCACTCAGGGGTACGGGACATTAGAATGGCTACGTGGTCGCCCTTCTTTATTCCCAGACTGATAAGGGCGTTGGCTATCTTGTTGGAAGTCTCATCCAATTCGCGATAGCTAACTTTGCGAGAGCCAAGGACGATGGCCGTTTGCTGTGGCACCTCGCTGGCAGTTTTTTCTAGCATCAGCTTGAGATTCATTGTCTCTCCCCAAAACTTGACGAGTTTAAAGTAAGATTATGAGCCACTTTCTTATTTCCTGTCAATGGAATCCAAGGGATCCATACCAATCAGGCTCACTCCATGGCTGGGGAAGCCGATTTTTTGAAAACTGAGGTGATTGCTTTATACTATTCGCTGACTGATATGGCGATGACAGTATAGGCGACTCGGGAAGGTTACCTTGGGCGACAGGAATTTAGAACTGCTGGAATTTCATAAGATACGGGAGATACTGGCCGGCTTTACTTCATTTTCTGCCAGCCGAGAGCTTGCCCTCGACCTCACTCCTCTCTCGGATGAAGAAGAGGTCCGCTTGCGGCTCAGGCAGTCGGCTGAGGCGCGCCGTTTGCTTTCACTCAGTCCAGATACCCGTATCGGCGAAGTTGCTGATATCCGGGAAATGGTGAAGATGGCGGCACGCGGCAAGGTCCTGGACCCTAAATCTCTGCTGGAAATTCAAAAGACGCTGGGCGCTGCCCACAGGCTAAGAAGCCATCTGGTGAACCTGCCGGGTGAACTCCCGTTACTCAGCGGTCTAGCCCGAGACATTGTGGCACTGGACCAGCTTCAAAAGGATATTGATGGTTGCTTGAGTCCGACCGGCGACCTGCTGGACACTGCCTCACCTAAACTGGCGTCGGTGAGGCATAGAATGCGCGAAGTGCGCCAGGAACTGCTCACTCACCTGGAAGCCATAATCACTTCACCCAGATGGCGGAAAATAATCCAGGAACCGATTGTTACCGAGCGGGAAGGCCGGTATGTAATTCCCGTCAAGGTGGAATATCGCCGGCAGATGAAGGGCATTGTCCACGACGTCTCCAATACCGAAGCCACTGTGTTTATTGAGCCATGGACAACTACGGACGTGCAGAATGAACTGCGCGAGCTGGTTGCCGAAGAGAAAGACGAAATAGAAAGAATACTGAGAACGCTCAGTGCTGAAGTCGGGGCATTCGAAAGCGAAATTTCACGCAACATTGAGCTGATTGCTGAAATTGACCTGGCGCTGGCTAAGGCCAGATATGCCAGGGAAGCCAAAGCCACCGAGCCTATTATCGTGGCCGCTGGTAGAAGCGCTAAGGCAGAGGGATATGAACCGGTCGGAGTGCTCAGGCTGGTGGAAGCCAGGCATCCGCTGCTGAAAAAGAAGGCAGTGCCGCTATCGGTCGAGATTGGCCGGGACTTCTCCGTCCTGGTCATTACCGGGCCCAATACCGGTGGTAAGACAGTCGCTCTCAAGACGATAGGACTTCTCAGCCTGATGGCGCAAGCCGGCCTGCCCATTCCAGCTCAGGCAGAAAGCCGCATCCCCGTTTATGACGGCGTATATGCCGACATTGGTGATGAGCAGAGCATCGAGCAGACCCTTTCCACCTTCGGCTGGCACATAGGCAACATCGTGCACATTATCAATAACGCCACGGCGCAGAGCCTGGTGCTGTTAGACGAACTGGGCACCAACACTGACCCGGGCGAAGGCTCGGCTCTCGGCCGCGCTATCCTGCTTCATTTCCTATCACAGGGAACGATGGCCATAGCCACCACTCACTACACCGAACTGAAGGCACTGGCTCATGCTACCGACGGCATGGAAAATGCGGCTCTGGATGTTGACCCCGTTACGATGGCGCCCACCTATCACCTGACAGTGGGTATCCCGGGCGGCAGCAATGCGCTGGCTACAGCATCTCGCTTGGGACTGCCTGCGGAGATTGTGGCCCGCGCCCGGCACATGCTTTCCGAAGGCGCCCAGGAGATTGAGTCTTTGCTTACCCATCTGGTGACCGAGCAGAAGAATTTTGAGTCGCTTCGCTACAGTCTGGAGAAGGAACTGAATGAAGCAGAACAGAGCGGCGCGGACTTGAAAAACAGGCTCCGCCAGTTGGAAGAGGACAAACGAAGAATCATCAAGGAGACCCGTGACCGGATAGGTCGCGAGGCTGCCGAATTACAGATGAGAATTCGTGAGGCAGCAGCGGAGTTGCGCAAGGAAAAATCCCGGGAAAGAATCGAGCAGGCCAAAAAGGCGCTGACCGAGGCACAGGAGAAGTTGGATGCCGGGGTATGGCAGGCCAGACCGGCGGTTGAGATAGGTGAAACAGAAGCCGAGGCAGGCCCAATCACCGCCGGTGATACCGTCTGGCTGAAAGAGGCTAGCGTGCCAACAACGGTGCTTTCAGTGTCTGAGGAACGCGGGCTCGTCGAAGTCCAGGCCGGGAAAGTGAAGATGACTCTCAGGCTGAACAGCGTGGAGAAGAGGATACCATCAACTGGCACGGTGAAGACGGGCAGCGCCCTGATAAGGAAGGAGATGCGCAAGCCCAGGGTCTCTCTCGAGCTTGACCTGCGGGGAAAGAGGGCTGAGGAGGTCGAGCCGGCGCTGGAAGACTACCTTAACGAAGCGTCTTTATGCGGCTTGAGCCGGGTCCGCATCATTCACGGTATCGGCACGGGCACCGTGCGTCAGATTGTCAGGGAGATTCTGGTCTCTCATCCGCTGGTCACGTCTTTCCTGCCCGGGGAACAGGGCGAGGGCGGCGACGGCGTTACCATAGTCAGCATGTAGCCAGAGTATTTCGTTTGAGCCATTGATATTATGTTTGTATCAAAGAGGTTCTGTCTCGGCAGGTCGAAGATGCTCGGCTTTCTGGACAAACTGGCTTCGACCGAAGGCAAGGCGATATCGTTATATCTCCCGCAGGGGACGCCTCAAGCCAGAATGGAAAATCTGCTGAGAAAGGTGTTTGCCGCAACTGCCATACCGCCAGGCGTGGCTGAGGCTATTGCCGACTCGAGAATGGGAGCGGCGTTTTTCTGGAGCCCGCCGCAAATGTACGTGGTCCTGCCCCCATTCCCGATTGCAGAAGAATATATCACCGACGGCTATGATGCTGGGCTGTTGCGTTCTCTTCTCAGTCATGACTTCCTTATCGCTCTGGTCCTGGTCCGCCTGGGAGCATACAGCATTGGCATCTGTCGGGGCACGGAGCTCATAGGTAGCAAGACGGGAACAGGTCTGGTGCACGCCCGCCACAAGAAGGGCGGCTCCTCGCAAGCACGGTTTGCCCGGCACCGGGAAAAGCAGATAGAACAGTTTCTGGGCCGGGTTTGTGGTCATGTGCGGGAGCATATCGAGCCCCGTGCCCGGTCGCTCGACTATCTGGTCTATGGCGGAGCAAGGACTACAATACTCTCACTGCGTAAACGGTGCCCGTTCCTGAGCCGATTTGACGACCGCATCCTGCGGACGCTGCTGGATATACCAGAGCCACGCCAGGCGGTACTGGAAAAAGCCATCGGCACCGTCTGGTCAACCGATGTTATCGAATGGTGCGAGGATGACTCTTAACGAATTCCAGGGACACCATACCAATTAGGCCTACTACAAGTCAGGTATTATTTCCCCAGAATCCAAATGTTGTATAATAGGTACAGGTAAATCCAGCGTGAGGAAACCTACACGAGTGCGAAGAACTGGAAGCGAGGGATGGAAAACAACTTTGGAAGCGAAAGGGAGGTTACATTTATGAGAATAGCAATAATCGGAGCAAGCGGACAGATTGGGGCATTCATTCGCGATGAAGCCCTGGCGCGGGGTCATAAGGTAACTGCAATCGTGCGCCATCCTGAGAAGATAACCGTGCAGAACCCAAGCCTTACCGTTGTGAAAGCGGACATCCTTAAAGATAAGGCCGACGAACTCGTGAAAGGTCATGACGCGGTCATAAGTGCCTACAATCCCGGCTGGAGCAATCCCGATATCTACAATGAGCAAATCAAGGGTTATAAGGCGATTATCAGCGGGGTCAGGAAGTCCGGAATCAAAAGACTGCTGGTTGTCGGTGGGGCGGGAACTCTTGAAGTCGCCCCTGGCGTGCAGCTTTTGGATACGGCGAGTTTCCCGGAGCAGGTGAAAAAGGGAGTGTTGGCAACCAGAGAAACACTTTACATGCTAAAGAAAGAAAAGGAACTTGAGTGGACATTCTTGAGCCCGCCAGCCTCAATCGCCGCCGGAGAACGGACGGGGCATTACCGGGTTGGGAAAGACCAGCTTCTTAAGAACAAAGAGGGCGAAAGCAAAATCTCCACGCAGGACTACGCCGTTGCCATGCTCGATGAACTTGAGCATCCGCAACACACTCGCGAACGATTCACTGTCGCTTACTGAATTCCAGGGACACCATACCAATTAGGCCTACTACAAATCAGGTATTGTGTCCCCGGAATACGAATCTATCGTCATTCGGGTGGTTCTGGCTGCACCTTGGCCTGAGTTCTCGCCGGCAGGCCCCAGATGTGGATGAAGCCAGGGGAGGCACTCTGGTCAAAGGCATCGCCCTTGTCGTAAGTAGCCAGGCTGTAGTCATAAAGGGAGTAGGGCGACTTTCTACCCACTATCTGGCAGTTACCTTTGAAAAGCTTTACCTTTATGGTGCCGGTGACGTACCTTTGTGTGCTTTCCACATAGGCGGCTAAGTCCCGGCGCATACCTGTAAACCACAGCCCATTGTAGATGAGGTCGGCATACTCAGCGGCCACCTTTGCCTTGAAGCGGAGCTGTTCCTTGGCCAGCACCAGGTCTTCCAGGGCCTGGTGAGCTTTCAGCAGGACTACGGCGGTTGGCGCCTCATAAACCTCCCTTGATTTTATGCCCACAAGTCTATTTTCAATGTGGTCAATCCGTCCTATACCATGCTGGCCAGCCAGGTTATGAACCTTCTGGACAAGGGCGACGCCGTCTAACTTCTGGCCATCAAGGCTTACCGGTATCCCGTGGTCAAAGCCAATCTCCAGATAAGCAGGCCGAGCCGGTGTTTTTTCAGGCGACTTTGTCCACAGGAAGACATCCTCGGGTGGCTCGTTCCAGGCGTGTTCCAGCAGGCCGCATTCAATACTCCTGCCCCACAGGTTCTCGTCGATGGAATAGGGACTAGCCTTGGTGATAGGGACAGGAATATTGTGGGCCTGGGCATATTCAATTGTTTGCTCCCGGGTCATATTCCATGCCCGAGCTGGAGCTATTACCTTTAGCTCGGGGGCTAAAGCGGCTACGCCTACATCAATCCTCACCTGGTCATTGCCCTTGCCGGTGCAGCCGTGAGCTACCACTGTTGCCCCTTCCTTCTTAGCTGTTTCCACCAGGAGTCGGGCGATTAGAGGACGGCCCAGGGCTGTGGCTAAGGGATACTGCCCCTCATAAACGGCATCGGCTTGGAGGGCGGGGAAAACAAACGACTCGATAAAGGTCTCCTTGGCGTCGACTACCAGCGCTTTTATGGCTCCGACTTTGAGCGCTTTTTGTCTAATAGCCTCAAAATCAGGCACATTGCCTATATCCACGGTGAGGGTGATGACCTTCGAGCTATAGCTTTCTTCAAGCCATTTTATGGCCACGGAAGTATCCAGACCGCCGCTGTAGGCCAATACTACCTTATCTGACATATCATAACCTCCTCCGGAGAAGTCCTAATATCTGTACTCCAGATTGTTTAACATTTCGCAATTTTCCCTAACACATCCTCTAAAATGCCTATCGCCTTGTCCACCGCCTTTTCGGTGATGATAAGGGGTGGCATAAAGCGCAGAGCATTCGGCTTCACTTCGTTAACCAATAAGCCTCTGTCAATACAAGCCAGTACCAGCTTCCCGGCGATTTCCTGGTTAAATTCCAAAGCTATCAGGAGTCCCCGGCCCCTTAGCTCAGTGATAAAATCAAACTGCCGCTTCAGGCTTTCTAATTTGGTCATAAAATAATTCCCTACTCGTTTAACCTGTCCCGGTATGTCGTTAGCAATGATGTATTTCAGGGCGGCATGAGCGGCAGCACAAACCAGTGGGTTGCCGCCAAAGGTCGAGCCGTGCTCTCCTGGGGAAAAAAGGGAGACATTTTCTCTGGCTAAGAGAGCGCCGATGGGTACACCACTGCCCAGTCCCTTTGCCAAAGTCATTATGTCTGGCTTGACCCCATACTGCTCATAGGCGAAGAGGGTTCCCGTTCGACCAATGCCCGTCTGGATTTCATCCAGAATAAAAAGGATTCCCTTTTCCCGACACCAGCTTTGCACCTTTTTGAGATAGTCATCGCCAGGTATGTTCACCCCACCTTCCCCCTGGACTGGCTCCAGTATTACAGCACAGGTTTGCTCACCCGTTGCCCGCTTGACTGCCTCGACATTGTTATATTCCACGTTGACAAAGCCCTCAGGCAGAGGTACGTAGGGCTCCTGAAACTTACTTTGCCCCGTGGCGGCGGTCATAGCCAGAGTCCGCCCATGAAAAGAACTATAGGTAGTAATGACCTCGTAGGCGCCGTTGAGTCGGAGTTTTCCATATCTGCGAGCCAATTTTATTGCCCCTTCATTAGCCTCAGCGCCGCTGTTGCAAAAGAAAACTCTATCGAGACAGCTATGCCCAATTAGAAGCTGTGCCAGCTCTATCTGTGGGATGGTATAAAACTGGTTGGACGCCTGGATCAGGGTTTTAGCTTGCTTTTCCAGGGCCTCAACTACCACCGGAGGGCAATGCCCCAGGCTGTTTACCGCCCAGCCGCCGACAAAGTCGAGATATTCCCTGCCCTGGTCATCCCAGACCAAAGCTCCTTGACCGCGAACCAGGGTTACGGGAACTCTATTCACCGTTCTCAGAAATAGCTTCTGCTCCAGCTCTTGCCACTTATTCTGGGACAATTGTTGTACCTCCTGATTTAGTTTGCCGAGCCTGTCCGGTAATGTCATGGAGTAAAGCATGGGAAATTTTGCCATCTATGATGCGCACGACCTGCGTGGTAGTCAGTGCTCTAAGGCTGGCTTCTATTTTAGGAACCATGCCCCCTGAAGCTGCGCCGGAGGCGAGCATATTCTTGGCCTCGGCCAGGTTGAGCCTAGGGATCGCCTTCCCCGACCCATCGTGAATACCATCAACGTCGGTCAGGAATACGAGTTTTTCCGCGGCTAATGCCGCGGCAATTTCCCCGGCCGCAGTATCCCCGTTAACATTGAGCAGCATCGTCCGGCCCTCAACCGAGCCGAAACTTACGGGCGAGACCACTGGCATATAGCCAGCATCCAGCAATAGCTTCAACGGAGTGGGGTCAACGGCGACAACTTCACCGGCATAGCCCAGCTCGGGGCTCTTGATACTTGCCCAGAGCAAGTTGCCGTCGCAGCCACTTAAGCTTACCGCCTTTCCTCCCAGAGCCTGAATAGCCACTACCAATTCCTTATTGACCAGCCCACCCAACGCCGCAGCCACCACCTTCAGGGTCTCGGCATCCGTGACCCTCAACCCGTTTACAAAGCTGGTGGGAATGCCCAGCCGGGCAAGCCACTCGGAAGTCACCTTGGCGCCGCCATGAACCACCACCAGGGACTTACCCTGTTTCTGAAGCGCCACCAGGTCCTCTAAGGTAGTATCATGGTTGCCCAGGGTGCTGCCGCCAATCTTGACTACAATGATTTCCTTTTGCATCATGTGGTATAACTGCTATTTATCCTAACATATTCCTCAGAGAGGTCGCAGCCCCAGGCGGTGGCTTGGCCGTCTCCTAAATGCAGGCATAGCCTTATGAGCACATTATCGCTGTTGCTCAAAGCCGATATCATTTCCGCTTTGCTGAAGGGGGTGGGGCAACCCTGCTTCATGACACAAACATCATTCAAATAGACATCCAGTCTGTCTTCTCTCACCCTTGCCCCGCTTCGCCCCAGGGCAGCAACGATACGACCCCAGTTGGGGTTACTGCCATGGATGGCTGCTTTCACCAACGGTGAACTGGCGATGGTCCGAGCTGCCTGGCGGGCTCCAGCCTGGTCTTCCGCCCTTTCCACTATGGCTTCAATAAGTTTTGTGGCGCCCTCTCCATCCCGAGCCATGGACTTAGCCAGATGAGTGCAAACTGCATTTAAGGCTTCCTGGAAATCGCCGCCATTATCGAAGTCAATAGGTTCGTTACCAGCTAATCCGTTGGCTAATAAGAATGCACAATCGTTGGGGCTGGTATCGCCATCAATACTTACCATGTTGAAAGAGCAGTCCACCGCCTTTTGTAATGCTGCTGGCAGGAAATCAGCACTCACCACAGCATCGGTGGCGATAAAGCAAAGCATGGTAGCCAGGTTGGGATGAATCATACCTATCCCTTTAGCTACTCCACCAATGGTGAACTTAGTTCCTTTTGAATCTACCTGGACGGCCATTTCTTTGGGTCTGGTATCCGTGGTCATTATTGCCCGGCAAAAATTGTGACCTCCTCTTCTGGTTGGCTTTATCTTAGTAATTCCAGTCCTGATTTTATCCATGGGCAAGGGCACGCCAATGATCCCTGTGCTGGCGGCAAGGACTTCCTTAGGAGATATGCCTAGCTTGGCTGCTGCCAGATTTGCCATTTCCAGGGCATCTGCCAGTCCTTGCCCACCCATGCAAGCATTGGCACAACCGGAATTTACCACTATAGCCTGCGCCCGCCTTTTTGCTATATGCTTCTGAGATAGAATAACCGGCGCTGATCTAATCTGGTTGCTAGTAAAAACGCCGGCAGCCTTGCAGGGCACTTCGGAGTAAAGAATAGCTAAATCAAGCTCATCTTCGCTCTTTATTCCGGCATGCACCGCCCCAGCCAGGAACCCCGAAGCTGAGGTAACACTGCCCGAAGGAATTAAGGTAAACATAAAACTCAAATATAGCAAGAAATAAGGGCAGCGTCTATTCCCAGCGACCTCGCAGCCCAGGCAATTCCTTTCTAGATTGCTTCGTGGCTCAGGCTTGACCTATAGTTCAAGCCTGAAGTTGCTTTCGCCTACTACCTCGCTCAATTCTCTGGCTAATTCGGGGCAGTAATTGACTGTTGTCTCCGGTATCTCCAGGTTAGTCACTTCATCCTCGTTGACAACAGCCAGAGAAACTCTATCTTGCCCGGGATAACTCCTGAGGATATCCATAATTTTATGGAGGCATTCGATGTCTTTTTCTGCGTCGCCCGACTGGTTGATATCTATCATGACATGGCGACGCTGGGGTTCCTTTAGCACCTCTTGCCTCACAGGGAGGAGCATCGCCTCTTGACAGTTTAACTGCACTTCCCCATCCCTGACCTTCACTAGGCCTTTGATGGTGAGAATGTTGCCCTCCTGCCATATCCCCTGGGTGCTCTCGTAAAGCCTGGGCCAGGCGATGACCTCGATACTGGCATCCAGGTCTTCGATTGAAGCGACAACAAAGGGGCGGTTATCCTTGGTGTGGGCTTGGCGTACCGAGACCACCATTCCCGTAACGGTCACCGTTTCATCACCCATGTCCATATTAATTTCACCGCAGGAAACAGTACCCGGTGAGGATGGTTCCCTGGTGAGGAAGTCAAGGGGTTGGGAGAAATAAACCCCTAGCAGCTCTCTTTCCCAGATAAGCTTTTGCTTGGCTGATACCTCTTCCTCGGCTTGCTCGTAACCAACACGGGGGGTGGGGGAGCTTGGACCCCATACATCAAACATGCTAACTTGTCCCGATTCCTTTGCTCTTTGTTGCGCTTGAGCCAGGGAGATAATTTTATTCAGGGACTCAAGTAGCGTCTTACGGCTGCCCAAGGAGTCAAAGGCACCAACTTTAATCAGGCTTTCTAATACTTTCTTATTGATGTTACGAAGGTCGGTTCGATAGCAGAAATCTTCTATGGACTTAAAATCGCCCTCTGAGTTCCGGCCAGACAAGATATGCTCAATTGGGGAAAAGCCGACATTCTTAATAGAAGCCAGTCCAAAGCGGACGGCGGGATTATTTTCATCATCCCTCTCGATGGCGAAGCTAGCATGGCTCTTACTAATGTCCGGTGGGAGCACTTTGATGCCCAACCTCCGGCATTCAGCAATCGCCGAACGGACCTTGTCCATATTATCCGAATAAGTGTCGAGCAAGGCCACCATGTACTCAATGGGGTAGTTTGCCTTAAGATAAGCAGTGCGGTAAGCAATGAGGCCATAGCTAACGCTGTGGGCTTTGTTGAAAGCGTAACCGGCGAAAGGCTCGATTAGGGAAAATACCTCCTGAGCTAATTCCGGCGGTATGCCATTTTTTTTAGCTCCGGCGATGAAATTGCGCTCCTCTTTCTTCATCACCGCAGGTATCTTCTTACCCATAGCTTTACGAAAAATGTCAGCCTGTCCCAGGCTATAGCCGGCTAAAGCTTGGGCGATAAATAGTACCTGCTCCTGATAGACGATAACTCCGTAGGTTTCTTTTAAAATCTCCTTCAGAATAGGATGGGGATAGTGAATGGGGGCAACACCCTGCTTAGCCCTGATAAAAGTGGGAATTTGTTCCATGGGGCCAGGGCGATAGAGTGCCACCATAGCTGAGATATCGCTGAAGTTAGTGGGCTTGAGCTCCTTGATATAGCGGCGCATCCCGGCGCTTTCCAGTTGGAAGATGCCTTTGGTTTCCCCCGAGGCAAGCAACTCAAAGGTCCTGGCATCGTCGAGAGGAATATGCTGCAAATCCAGGGAGATTCCATGATTTTGGGCAATAATTTCCTTAACTTTGGCCAGGATGGTCAAATTGGATAGTCCCAGGAAATCCATCTTTAACAGTCCCAGGCGGGCGATGTTCCCCATGTGGAACTGAGTCATGACAGTGCGCTGCTCACCCTTTCCCAGAAGTTGTAGTGGCACATATTCGATTAGGGGCTCATGCGCTATAACCACACCGGCGGCATGGGTGCTGGCGTGCCTGACTAATCCCTCCAATTTCCTGGCTGAGTCAATAAGGTTACGTATTGCTGCATCCTGGTGATAAATGTCATGAAGCTCCCTGCTCTGTTCCAGTGCCCTATCCAGGGTTATGGTCAACTCCAGAGGAATGAGTCGAGCTACCCGATCAACCTGAGCATAAGGCATGCCTAGAGCCCGCCCCGTGTCTCTTATCGCTGCCCTAGCTCCCATGGTGCCAAAGGTAATAATTTGAGCTACGTGGTCGGAGCCATATTTCTGGTTAACGCAGGCCAGGACTTCATCACGGCGGTCGTCCTGAAAATCAAGGTCAATATCAGGGAGCTCGCGGCGCTCGACATTAAGGAATCGTTCGAAAACAAGCCCATATGCTAGTGGGTCTACATCAGTGACGCCCAGGCAGTAAAGAGCCAGGCTGGCAGCAGCACTTCCGCGAACACCAAAATAGATGCCCCGTTCTCTGGTAAAGGAGATTATATCCCAAACAACGAGGAAGTAATGGGCAAACCTTGTCTTCTGGATGACATCAAGCTCGTGGCTAAGCCGTTCCTTGACCTCTGAGCCGGGCTCCTGGTAACGTTTTCCCAAGCCCTGCCAGCAGAGCTCAGCCAGGAAATCATTAGCTTTTCCGCCCTCGGGCAATTCCACCTGCGGCAGATGTAGCTTGGTGAAATCCAGCTCCAGCTGACACATATCAGCAATAGTTTGAGTATTCTCCACAGCCTGAGGTAAGTCAGCAAACAGTTGTTCCACCTCTTCAGGGCTTTTCAGGTAGAAGAAAGCGCCAGCCATCTTCAGCCTTTTTTCATCATAAACAGTGGTATTCGTCTGTATACACAAAAGGAGTTCATGGGCTGGGGCGTCTTTTTTATCAACATAATGCACATCAAAGGTGGCTACCGTCGGTATATTGAGTTTAGTGGACAGCGAAATAAGCTCCTGGTTGATTTGCTCCAGTTCAGGGATAGGATGCCTTTGAATCTCTAGGTAGTAATCACCGAAGACTTCCTTGTACCACGAAGCTGCTCTGGCAAGCTCGTCGTTTCGCCCTTCGAGTATAAGTCGAGCCAGTTCCCCCCGAGCACATCCTGAAAGGGCAATAAGCCCGTCATGATGATGCTTGAGAAGCTCCTTATCTACCCTGGGCTTATAGTAAAATCCCTCAAGGTGGCTTTTAGTAACCAGTTGGAGCAAATTGCGGTAGCCCTTTTCATTCTTGACCAGTAAAGTAAGATGATAGGCGTTTTTGTGAGCTGGCTCCCGGCTATGGCAATCGGTCTCGGCGACATAGACTTCGCAGCCAATGATTGGTTTTATACCTGCTTCCCTGGCCGCCACATAAAAATCGATGACGCCATACATGGCGCCGTGGTCAGTGATAGCAAGGCTGTCCATGCCCAACTCTTTGGTCCGGGCAATAAGCTGGGAGATGCGACACATGCCATCGAGCAAGCTATACTCAGTGTGGACGTGAAGGTGAGCAAACTTCTGTGGCATTAGCTAGATTATAACATTTGCGCTAAGGGCCCCAAACGAGGAATTTCTGGCTGTCAAAAATTTCTTTACCATCACAATGAGCATCGCTATCTACCTGCACTTTTACTTAAATTTCCCCTGGGCTTTGAAGCTGGTATTATAATGGTGAACAAAAGCAGATTGAGACCGAAGGTGTGGATGGTGGATTCTGGTTTTGTGGTAAACTTGGAAAGCAAAAATGGAATACGTTTTTTGAATAAAGGAAGGAGCCAGCGATGATTGAAGCTCGATTCAAGAAAGTTTTTGAGCCAACGAGCATAGGCCAGATGCAATTGAAGAATCGCATAGTCATGCCACCGATGGGAACCAACTATGCCGAAGAAGGCGGCGCTGTTGGTCAGCGGACGCTCGATTACTATGAGGCAAGGGCTAGAGGTGGGGTAGGATTGATTATTGTTGAAGGAAGCGCTCCCAGCCTGCAATGCACCACGCCTCATCAGGCATCTCTCGGAGACGATAAGTTGATTCCCGGATGGCAAAAATTGACGGATGCCGCTCATAAATACAATGCCAGGATAGCTATCCAGATAATGCATGCCACCATGGAGAACTGGGATGGGAAAGTAGTGCAGGTGAGTCCGTCCCCGCTAATAGTGCCTGCCAGAGTTATGGGTATCTCGGGAGAACCTCCTCATGAACTAAATGTGGGAGAAATTGCTGAAAGGGTAGAGTGGTTTGCTTCGGCTGCCAGACGAGCCAGGGAGGCTGGCTTTGATGGGGTAGAGATTCATGGTGCTCACCAGTACATTGTCGCCGCCTTTCTCTCCTCGGCTACCAACCAGCGCACAGATAAATACGGTGGCTCGGTTAAGAATAAGGCAAGATTTTTGGTAGAGATACTTCAGGCTATCAAAAGGGAAGTAGGCCCGGATTTTCCTGTTTGGGTCAGGTTCAATGCCCAGGAATGGGGAGTGGAGAACGGGATTACAATTGAGGAGACCAAACAGATGGTACCGCTGGCGGTGGATGCGGGTGCTCAAGCGCTTCACGTATCGGGTTATGGTGTGGGGTCTTATATAACCACCGCTCCAATTTCGGATACCCCGGGCTTTATGGTACCTCTGGCTGAAGAGGTCAAGAAGCTGACCAACGTGCCGGTAATTGCAGTGGGCAGGCTGGATCTTGAGCTTGGCGAGAGGATTCTCGAAGAGGGCAAAGCCGACCTTATAGCCATAGGCAGGCGTCTTTTAGCCGACCCAGATCTGCCCAATAAGACAGCTGAAGGAAGGCTTGATGAAGTTATCCCATGCATAGGCTGTATGGAGTGTATTGAACGGCTGGCCTTCGATGAACGTGGCGAAGGTGTAACTTGCGTCGTCAACCCCACGTTGGGCAGGGAGAGGGCATACCAAATTAAGCCCGTGAGAAAGGCCAAGAAAGTGGTTGTAGTTGGTGGTGGTCCAGCCGGCATGCAGGCTGCCATTGTGGCGGCACAGAGAGGTCACAAGGTTACTCTGTTTGAAAAGGATGCGAAGCTGGGTGGGCAACTGAATACGGCTGCTTTACCTCCATTTAAGGGCGATATCTTCCCCTGGATAAACTATCTGGTCAATCAAGTTGAGAAAGCTGGAGTGGAAGTTAAGCTTAATGCAGATGCCACTGCTGAAATCGTTACTGAAGGGAATCCAGATGCCGTTGTGATAGCCACAGGAGGCACTCCAGCCATGCCTGACATACCTGGCATTGATAAAGCAAATGTGGTTACTGCTCAGGATGTGCTCTCGGGCAAAGTCAAAGCCGGGCAGAATGTGGTCATCATCGGTGGGGGGATGGTTGGCTGTGAGACGGGGCACTATCTGGCGGAACAGGGAAAGACGGTGACCATCATAGAAATATTGAAACGGATGGCTAGCGACATGTTATTCATGACAAGACGCCGACTCATGGATGGGCTGAGGAGCAAAAAGGTGACCCTGCTGACCAGCGCGACCTGTGAAGAGATAAAAGAAGGCGGTGTTCAAGTGACTACTGCTGAGGGAAAGAAGGAAACCATTCCAGCCGACACAATCATTATTGCAGTCGGCTACAAGGCGAATGATCGCCTATACAAAGCCCTGGAAGGTAAAGTCCCTGAAATATACTGCGTAGGCAATTCTGCCAAACCGCGGAGAATACTGGAAGCTAACAGCGAGGGATACCAGGCCGGCCTGGCTTTATAAAGGTTTCAGGCACACTGGCTACCTGGGCACCCAGGCAGCCAGGCAGAGGTCTAGGGTACCCCCGAGGGTGAGATCGCACATTTGCCTGGTTTGTTACTTAGTTGCAGACTAAGATTCATTGTTCCTCCTTAACCTCATAAATGTGTCTTGGACACCGCAAGCCATTACTAGAGTCTTCGCTAGTCTTTATCTGATGCAATATGGTCATCAAAGGTTTCAAAGGTTGGGCTGACAATCGTCTATCATAGAATCAAAAATTCAGCCACGCAATAGGGAAAATACCGATTGGTAGGAAAAGTTAAGTTAGGTATATTGATAATTCCTCTTGATAGTGGTACAATATTAAGGTTGTAAGGCTGGTGAGCGGATGTGCGGCACGGCGAGTTGCTTGGGTTCGAGTCAACTTCATTCCACTATATATTCACGTGCACTCTCAGATTTTCATTTTTTACCACGGCAAAACGGCCTTTGTTTAAGAACTTGTTTGGATAATATCCTTGCTGATGCCCCTGGGCTTTCTCGGGATTGTCATTACCGGCCCCGGCTTGTTGAGGGTTGGCAATCTCTGAAAGCCGGTCGGTCATGGGCGATTGGATTACCATACAGAGGTCAATCCGTTGCGTTTTTCACTTCGTCATTATGAGGGGGTACAATGGATTTTGGGGCGATGAAGTAATATCTCTGTGGATCCAATAAAAAAGCACGCGTTAAATCAAAGAGTAGGTGAAACTGTGGTATATCTGATGAGAGACAGCAGCATAAATACGACAATAGTAAGGAGGTAAGATGAAAAAGATAGGGATTCTATTTATAGCACTGGTGCTGGCTTTGGCGTTGATATTCCCCTCTGCTACCTCGGCTGATACCGGTCCAGAGCCTCCGCCAGGAATGAGGCCCATTGTATTTGTTCATGGTATGTCAGGCTCGGCACTTCAATTTGAGTCACAGGCCCTTCGATTTGCCAGCAACGGCTGGCCCGCCGACCATTTGTTTGCCTTCGAATATGATACCGGCATACCCGACGTCGAGGGTTCGGCAGCGAGAATGGCACGTCTTGATGCGTTTATTGACGAGGTTCTTGCGGAGACTGGCGCCGATAAAGTTTACCTTATGGGGCATTCTCGCGGCACAGCAGAGTCTTTCGTTTACCTGGCAAACCCAGCACATGCGACGAAGGTGGCCAAGTACGTGAACATCGATGGTATGACGGCAACTGCCCTTCCGGGCGGCGTGCCCACCCTGGCTATATGGGCTGAACTCGCCGGAACGGGAGCTACTAATCCACCTCGTGAGATAGTAGGGGCGACGAACGTTGTTCTCCCCGGTGAATATCACGTCCAGTCGGCGACCTCCGCCGAAGCATTTGCTGAAATGTACGAGTTCTTCACCGGCGAAGCCCCGACGACGACGGATGTTGTGCCTCAACCGCCGGGTCAAGTAAGACTTGCCGGCAGGGCGGTCTTTTTCCCGCAAAATATAGGAGTGGGTGACGCCACCATAGAGATATGGGAGGTCGATGGCGCTACTGGCTTCAGAAAATACGACGAGCCGGAGGCAACTTACACTCTAAGTGGAAGCGGATATTACGACGGAGCCTGGGGACCTTTTGAAGCCAATGGCCTCAAATACTACGAAATTGTCATCTTGCGTGAAGGCTTTAGACCGCATCATTTCTATTTTGAGCCTTTCATGAGGAGCGACTACTTGATTCGCTTAAACACATCTCCACCTGGTGGAGTTGGCGACTATCTGGACCGGAGCCCCAATCATAGCAATTTGGTGATCACCATGGACAAGGAGCTCCGCAGCGACCTAGGTGGTGTCAATGACATTCTTGAGGTCAACGGTGCCAACGTGCTTGAGGCCGTAACTAACATCACCAAAAGCTTAGTTGGGCTGTTTGTCTACGACTATCACGCGGACGGAGTAAGCGACCTTACCCAACCGACTTGGTTACATATGCTGCCTTTCCTCACCGGGATTGACCTGTACATGCCTGCAGCTGATCCTCCCGATGGGACAATCTCCGTTGTGCTTACACCACGCGATGGTGGCGGTAAGACGCAGGTAGTAAATGTCCCCAACTGGGCATCTTCGGAAGATGCAATCAGCGTTCGATTCACTGACTTCCTCCAGGAGATTGACTCCTGGATCGAGTATGTTCCCAGACAGGCTCCTGGTCAGCAGGGGCGGTGGTGACATATAAAGCATCCTGCGCATCGAAAAGAGAGATTTGGCGCGGTACAGCTTGGCAGAGCACTAATCACTTGAAGAAAGTGATTGGCAAGGGTTTGAAATAGGGGGCAGGGATAGCCCCTGCCCCCGTGGCTCTGGGTATGGCGGTCATTCCAGGCAGCAAGGCTCTGGAGCAGGTTGGTGCCTAAACTGCTTAGGTATATGCCTGGTGGTGAAGATTTGACAACGAGGAGGTGATGTATATGGACTGAGATCTTGGAAAAGCTAAGCTGCGTGTCAAATGAACTATTACAGAGAGAAAGGAGAGTGATAAGAAATGCGTAAAGCCATAATTCCAGTATTGGCAGTTTTATTTGTAATTGGGCTTTTGGTTAGCCCGGCACCAGCAGTTTTGGCTGATAGTGGGCCGATCTTTTCCGATACATATGTAGAGATGAGTGATGGCGCCCTTTTATATACCAGAGTTTATCTCCCCGACCCTGACATCTGGGGTCCTGGGCCTTACCCGGTGATTCTTTCCAGAACTCCGTATGGAATTGGTACACCTGGCTCGCCTCCGACAAACACAACATGGCCCGTTGACGTCCAAATGGGATATGCGCGCGTGGACCAGGACACGAGGGGAAGATACTACTCGCAGGGCTTAGACCGCCTCTTCTATGATGATACTTCAGACGGATATGATGCAGTTGACTGGATTGCTGCCCAGGAGTGGTGTGACGGAAACATCGGTGCCTACGGCTATTCAGCCCCTGGTAACACTGCGTTCCTGGCTGCCGGCGAACCCCATCCCAATCTCAAGGCTATTGCGCCTTTGTCCTCCAGTGGCAATCTCCAGAACGACCTCACTTTTGAGGGAGGAGCCTTTCGTGGAGACGCGCTAATGTGGGGAATTTACCAAACCGCGGGCGGTCTCTCTCTGGTTCCTGGCGGCCATAGAGATTTGCTTGGCATCGATCCTATGACTTGGATGTCTCATACAATGATGGTCTACTCCCTCGCTGGTAACTTATTATATTATGCTGGCTACCCCACAGCCCCAGCGTCGTATTGGATGCATCTTCCCTGGTACGATTTCCACCCCAATTATGCCGCTATGCAGCCATATGCAAATGAGGTTATCAGTCATCCTGACCAAGACGCATGGAGAGACAGCTACAAGGTGTACGACACAGTGGAAGTCCCCACCCTGCTAGCGACCGGTTGGTACGACTTTTTCCAAAGGTGTCAGGTTGATGCTTTTGTCGCTCTGCAGGACAGAGGTGTTCCAGTAAAACTCATAGTGGGACCCGGTACCCACGGAACTCCGCCTCCCATCCCAGTCTATGAATGGTTCGACTATTGGTTGAAAGGCATAGACAACGGAATAATAGATGAGCCACCGATTCAGTACTATTGTATGGAAGCTGACGAGTGGCGGTGGGCAAATCAGTGGCCTCCAGAAGAAGTCGAATACGTTGATTACTATCTGCACGAAGATGGAGTCCTCAGCACTGATTCACCTACTGGTTGTGAAGAGCCTGCAAGTTACACATATGACCCGATGGACCCTGTCATAACTATGGGTGGAACAAATCTGTTCTTGTCAGCTGGATCTCTAGATCAAACACCTATAGTGCTTGGCCGGGATGATATTCTAACTTATACCGGTTCGCCACTAACAGAAGATGTTGAAGTTGCCGGTCCCCTTACCGTTGTCCTCAGCGCCTCTTCAAACTGCACGGATACAGATTTCACCGCCAAGGTGATAGATGTCCATCCAGATGGAGAGTTGATGCTGGTCGCTGATGGTATCATAAGGGCGAGATACCGAGATTCCATGGCAACCCCTGAATTGATGGAGCCCGGTGAAGTTTACACAATTACATTTTATATAGGTAACATCGACTACCTGTTTGAGGCTGGGCACAGTATTCGTGTGGACATTTCCAGCAGCAATTTCCCCAAGTACGACCGCAACCTTAACACCGGTGGGGAATTGTACACGGAAACGGAGTGGGTTGTTGCTGAGAACACCATTTACCATGACGCTGCTAATCCTTCCTACATAATGCTTCCTGTAGTTCCGACCTGGGAGGTTACTGAACTTCTGCCTGGCTCAGCGAGCAATAAAGCTGGAAGGACTATGCCGGTTAAATTCTCCCTTACAGTTGCCGAATCAACCGACCCCGAGCAGCCTTTCGTGTACAATGAAGATCTCGAAATCGTGATATATGCCAAAGGTAACCCGGGTGATATTCTGCAAACGTCAACATTTGGAGATACTTCAAGGGACTATCGCATAAACGCTAAAAAGGAATTGTATATCACGAACTTCGAGACCTTGGCAACTCCTACAACATACGTAGTGGAGGTTTACAGATATAAAGCTGGAGGAATGCTGGTCGGCACCTTCGAATTCAGCACGGTTTAATAGGCTGAGTAGCAAACCTGAGCCGTCCTCTAGTTTGCTGTTACTGCGGATGTGACGATGCCGAGCCCGAGGCTCGGCATCGTCACTTTGTGGTGGTCTCTTGACACACCATATGAGAAGCCGATAGTATGCAGGGCTACAGGGGAAAGGAGGAGGAAATGAAGCTAGTGACTTTCGGGGTTTCCACACCAGTTGGCCAGATACAGCGCATCGGAGCCATGCACCAGAATAAGATTATCGATCTCAATATGGGCTATGCGCGCTACCTGGCTGATAAGCGTGGCAATAGTGGGGCTTATGAACTAGCAGCAGCAATGCTTCCGCCTGACATGATTGCCTTCTTCCGGAGAGGAAAGGGAGGAAAAGACAGCGCCGAGCTGGTCATCGACTATGTGGCGAAATACCAAGGCAAAGGCAGCTTGTTTGGTCCCCGTGGTGAAAAAATAGTCTACAAGGTGAATGAGGTTAAGCTGAAGGCGCCAGTGCCGCGGCCGAATTCCCTGCGGGATTATCTCGCCTTCGAGGGTCACGCCAACTTTTCCGGGAAGAGGCAACTTGACAAAGGCTGGTATGAGATACCGGTGTGCTATAAGGGTAATCCTGACACTGTCATTGGCCCCGATGAAGTCATTCTCTGGCCCGCCTTCACCGATTTGCTGGACTACGAGTTGGAATACGGCATATATATTGGCAAAGAAGGCAAAAACATCCCCAGAGAACGAGCAGAAGAATACATTGCTGGCTATACTATATTCAATGACATCAGTGCCCGTGATATCCAGTTGCAGGAAATGCTGGCAGGCGGGCTCGGTCCGGCCAAGGGCAAGGACACCTGTAGTGTCATGGGGCCTTGCCTGGTGCCCCCTGAGGAGGTGGACCCTAAAAACCTGCGGATGATGGCCCGTGTCAACGGTGAGCTATGGTCGGATAATAATAGCGACACGGCTTACTGGACCTGGCCTCAGATTATTGAGTTTGCTTCCATGGAGGAGACGCTGTATCCAGGTGATTTCTTGGGCTCGGGGACGGTGGAGGGTGGTTGTGGTATGGAACTCAACCGCTGGATTCAGCCAGGCGATGTCATCGAGCTGGAGGTGGAAGGTATCGGCATACTCAGGAATCGCGTTGGGGAGAAGCCGCCGAAGCGCATGTTTAGCCGCTGATATTTTTGTTTACAGGGTGTTTTGCATGCCATCAATTATCCTGGATGGTCGAAATTACTAGGGTTAGAAAGGAGGAAACACTATTATGAAAAAGGAATACACAGTCCCGACCTGGGAAACGGGGGTCAAGCAGTTAGCTCCCAATATCTATGCCTATATCCAAGCACAGGCTACCTGGTACTGGAACAATGCTGGATTCATTGTGGGTAAGGATTATGTGGTGGTCGTGGATTCACTGGCTACGGTTGGCCTGACCCAGAGATTCAGGGATGAGATTAGAAAGGTCACCGATAAGCCAATTCGCTATTTAATCAACACCCATCACCATGGAGACCATACTTGGGGGAACCATGTGTTTACAGGGGCTACTATAATCTCGCATGACTACTGCCGCCATGAGGCAATAGAGACAGGTGTAATGGACCCCGGCCTGCTGAATACCATCTTCCCTGAATTCGATTTCCAGGGAATCGCGGTCACGCCGGCTGATATCACCTTTGACAAGCAGCTTACACTGCATATGGATGGGCGGGAAGTCCGGCTACTGCACTTCGGGCCCGGCCATACTGCAGGCGACATAATCGTGCATTTACCAGAGGAAGGTGTCATCTTTGCCGGCGATTTCATTTTTTTGTATTCCACCCCGCTGGGCATGGAAGGGTCCTTTGCTGGCTGGCTCAGGAACCTGGATGCCATGGCGAATCTGGGTGCCCGAGTTTATGTCCCCGGCCATGGGCCGGTGTGCGGAATGGAAGGGCTGAATCTGTGTCGCGATTATCTTGTCTTTGTCCGACGCGAGGCCAAGAAACGATTCGACAAAGGCATGACTGTTGACGAAGCTGCCAAAGACATCGACTTGGGGCAATTCAAACAATGGCCTAACCGCGAACGCATCCTGGCCAACGTGGAACGCCTATGGCGCGAGTTCCGCGGCGAAGACCCCACCACCTCTAAACTGAATATTGCCGAAGTCTTCTTACGAATGGCCACCATGGCAGAGGCAGGAGAATTGTAGTACGGAATTAAAATTAGTTGAGGACGAGAAATAATCCAACCTGTTCAACATCCAACAAAAGCTTGAAATGTTAATTAGATGCACACTGAGATGAAGTGCATAAGCTGAACTTTTTAATCTATTGAGTATGATTTCCATCGCCCCACCAATCCCTGAGTTATCTTGTCCCTTAGAGTATATTGGCAGGGGACTTACCAAAATATGCTGCCCAGTGTTGCCCATATGATGAACCAGGACACGTGGTTGATAGAAGGTCTATATGATGGTATAGTTGGGTGATAATTATAGATTGAATGTTCCTTCAATCAGCCGGGTGAAAATTGCCTGAAGAGTTCACAATACGCACTTTTAGTAGTGACAAAGCTTTAGTCGAAGAGCGCAGAAATCATATTGTTCGCTGCTCTACAAAAGTATTTACCAAGAAAGGGTATGACCGGACCAATATGCGTGAGTTGGCTAAAGCTTGTGAAATGAGTGCCGGCGCACTATATCACTATTTTGGTTCAAAAGAAGAGATACTATATTCGATTATCAATAGTGCTACGTCAGAACAGGCAGGTTCCATGGAAGATTGGGCCAATGAGTTGGCAACGGTGAGCCCGACGATAGCTCTGGTAGAGCTTATGAGAAAGTTTTATAAATGGCATGACAACAATCAAGATATTACTCTATTTGGATATCAGGAAACGAAAAACCTGCCAGACAATGCCCGGCAAAGCATTTTTGACTCCGAAGCGCATATATTGGCTGTATTTGAGAAGTTACTGACAAGAGGCATTAAACAGGGTGAATTTAATATTGATGATCCCAAGCTGATTGCCCACGACATAGTCATTCTTGGGCATGCCTGGGCCTTCAGACGCTGGCATCTGAGAAAACACTGGACTTTCAAAACATATGTAAAGAAACAGACCGATGCTATGTTGCTGGCGATTACGGTAGACAAGAACACTGGTGTTGCTAACAAACAGAGAAAGGAGTCATCCAAATGATTACTTTGAAGGAAGGTAATTTGCGCATTCCCAAATGGAACAGAAAGGTATTTGCCGTCGCCGGGGGTCTGACAAATTATAAGAAGTTCTGCCCGGAAATGAAGCTTGAAGAGCAGGTAATGGTGGCATTCCGGCAGATGTTAGAGAATAACGATTTAAAGCTCTCTCCGGTAGAAATCAAAGGATTAGTCAACTTTCTTGCCTGTGGTGAATTTGCCGACCACTTTCAAGACCAGCTCCTGTGCGAAGCCAAGGTCACTGATTACCTCGGTCTTGACCCCATGTATGATATAGGTATCAAGACTGGCGGGGCTACCGGTGGCTCCACAGTGCTAACAGCTGCTATGGCGATAGCCAGTGGATATGCTGATGTGGCGTTAGCCGTAGGCTGGGAGCGCATGTCCGAGGTGGATACGCGAACAGGCAATTACTACATTGCTAACGCAGCCTGTAAAGACTTTGAGACCAGGCTTTCCCGCATTTATGCTGCCTACTATGCTCCTATGGCCGTTCGTTTCGCCTGGGCTTACAACCTCTCCGAGGAGACTAGAGCCAAGGTGGCAGTCAAGAATCACCTCTACGCTTATTACTCGCCATATTCTCAGCAACCAGGCAAATACACAATTCAGGATGTCCTTAACAGCCCAATGTCAACCTACCCGTTACGTTTCCTGGAATGCTGTGCCATGACAGATGGTGCCGCCTGCATGCTGCTTTGCGATGAAAAAACTGCCTATAAGTTGACCGATAAACCTTGCGAGCTTTTCATAGCCGGCGGGAGCCATACCTTGAGGGTAGCGGACCGTAGAGATATGGAGATCCCGTTATTGCCACACGAGACCGCCGATATGTATAAGGGCCTGCACAAAAAGGAGGGGCAACGGTGGCCGGGATTTGAAAGCTTCGCTGCGGCACGATTTGCCGCTTATTTCGCTTACGGAATGTCTGGCATCACCAACCCGCTTGAAGAGCTTGACCTGGTGGAGTTACATGATGCATTTACCATAAGTGATATTCAAACTTATGGGGACATCGGACTCCGCCCCTATGGACAGGAACCTGATTACATTGAATCTGGAGATGCCTATTTTGGCGGTAAATGTCCATCCAATCTGTCGGGAGGATTGATAGGCACCATGCATGCAGTAGGAGCAACAGGCATCTTCTCAGGAATTGAATGCCTCTGGCAACTACAGGGCAAGTATGATAAGTTCCATGGCGACCCCAAGATTTGGGAATCTTTTGGCAAGAAAAAGCCCGAAGACTGGAAGAGTCTCCAGGTGCCTAATGCTAAGCAGGCACTGTGGGTATCTCACGCTGGTGTCGGGTCGCATGTAACGGTAGGCATTCTCAGAAAGGCTTTTTAAAGGAGGAAAACTGTGGCATCAAAAGGCAAGATAACCAAGTATACTGGCAAACCCGCAAAGGTGCTTCAATCCGAACCAGCCCTAGTGATAGAGTGGCCGAGGAGTCTGGCCCACAGGCATACTTATGGGAAACTTTCCTGGTTCTTCGAAGGTCTGACGAAGGGTAAATTACTAGCCACCAGATGCGCCAATCCTGAATGTGGAGAGCACAGGCTGTGGCTTCCGCCACGGGCTGACTGTCCTGACTGTAACCAGCCTATGACCTGGGAAGAGCTGCCCCAGCCCGTAATTGGCACGGTGCACACCTATGCGCGTGTGGAGTACGCTGGCGCTGACATAGAGCTCACTACCCCCTATTTCCAGGTTGACGTTGAGTTACCTGGCGTGTGCACTATATTCAAGGGCTATCTACAATACGGAACACCAGAAATAGGCATGAAAGTGAAGGCTTGCTTCCGCACCGAAGATCCCACTAACACAATTCTTGATATATACTGGGTTCCTGTTGCCGATGATACGGATACCAGCTCTTAAGCGGGTAATCGATAACGATCTCACTAGCACAAACACTAACGGAACAAGAAGGAGACAGTATGGGCAAGTTACTTTGGGAGCCGACGGAAGAACGAAAGAAGAATGCGAATATAACCAGTTTTAGAGAGTTTGTTAATAAACGATATAAACAGAACTTTCATTCCTATAGGGAGCTTTATGCCTGGTCCGTAGACAAGATACCGGATTTTTGGGCTTCCGTGTGGGATTTTGTTGGGGTGGAGGCTTCCAAAGGCTACGAAGTAGTAGTTGACGATGTAACTAAGATGCCCGGTGCAAAATGGTTTATTGGAGCTAGGCTAAATTTCGCCGAAAATCTATTGAGATACAGGGATAAGAATACAGCCTTCATATTCAAAGGAGAAACTCAAAAGTCAGCGAGGATGAGTTACTCTGAACTGTATAACTCTGTAGGACGCCTGGCAGAATCTCTTCGAGGAATAGGCCTCAAGCCTGGAGACCGGGTAGCTGCCTACATGCCTAATATGATAGAGACAGCTGTGGCGATGCTTGCCAGCATGAGTATTGGTGCTGTCTGGGCTTCGTGTGCCACGGATATCGGCCCCGGGGCAGCCATTGATCGCTTTGGTCAAATCGAACCAAAACTTTTGTTTACCGTTGATGGCTATTTCTACAAAGGGAAGGCTTTTGATTCTCTCTCCAGCGCTGCTGAAATTGTAAAGGGGATACCCTCTATTGAAAAAGTGGTAGTGACCCGCTACAGGGAAGAAAAACCCGATATTAGCCATATTCCTAACTCTGTATATTATGAAGATTTCCTATCAGGAGGGACGCCCGAAATTCAATTTGAACAGTTGCCTGCAGACCATCCCGTGTTTATCATGTTTTCGTCAGGGACGACTGGCAAGCCGAAGTGCATCGTTCAAGGAGCAGCCGGAATTCTGGTTAATCAACTGAAGGAGTTAATAATCCACACCGATTTGAAGCGAGATGATGTTCACTTCTTTATCACGACTTGTAGCTGGATGATGTGGAACTGGATGCTTACTTCTTTGGCCACAGGTAACACCATTATTTTGTATGATGGTAATCCCGCCTACCCCGGGCCGGGAGCTATGTGGAAATTGATTCAGGATGAAAAAGTCACCATGTTTGGCTGCAGCGCCAGCTATATTAACTATCTCCGGAGTGAAAATTTTGAGCCAGCTAATGATTATGATTTGTCATCATTAAAAGAGATATGGCAAACCGGTTCGTCTCTGTCGAAGGAAGGGTTTGAGTATGTATATCAAGGAATCAAGAAAGATCTTCATTTCAATTCCAGTTCAGGTGGTACAGACATCAATGGCTGCTTTTTTACTGGAAGTCCGATTCAACCTGTATACGCTGGTGAATTGCAGGGACCGGGTTTGGGTATGAAGGTGAAAGCGTATGATGAAAAAGGTCGTCCGGTATTTGACCAACAAGGCGAACTCGTCTGTGAAGCGGCTGCCCCGCCTATGCCGCTTTATTTCTGGAATGATCCGGCTGGTAAGAAATACAGGGAGGCTTATTTCGGTGTTTACCCTGGTGTGTGGCGTCATGGGGACTACATCGTATTTCATAGTGATACTGGAGGAGCTACTTTTTATGGTCGCTCTGATTCAGTACTGAAACCATCCGGGGTTCGCATAGGTACAGCCGAAATATATAACGTAATGGAAGGGCTGCCGGAGATTGCTGATAGCTTAGCGATAGGGCAGAACTGGGAGGGAGACCAGCGTGTCCTCCTTTTTGTCAAATTGACTGAAGGATATCATCTGACGGAAGATCTAGAGAACAAAATCAAGAGAAATCTCCGTCAGAAAGCTTCCCCAAGACACGTCCCGGCGAGAATCATTGCGGTACCGGATATTCCTTACACCACGAACATGAAGAAGGTCGAAAGCGCTGTCACGAACATAATCCATGGCAGACCTGTCATGAACAGGGATGCCCTGTGCAATCCCGAATGCCTGGATTACTATGAGAAGCTTATTGGAGAAGGGGCACTCAGATCTTAATCTACTTTTATAAGAAGGGCGAGGAACCGAAAAATTGGGAGCAAGGGAATTTAGTAGCGACATTACTCAGACACACTTCAAGAAAGGGGTTGAGTTCTTAGGTGCCATTCTTGTGTGTACTGCGCAGAAAGTACCCTTGGGTGAGATGAACCATGGATTTTGATTTGAGCGAGGAGCAGAATCTAACGCGTCAGGCGATTCGATCTTTCGCCGAAGGGCAGATTACCCCAATCGCCCGAGAGTTGGACGAAAAGGAGAAGTTTTCTGCCGAGCTAACGCGCAAAATGGCGGACTTAGGGCTGCTGGGTTGCTTTGTTCCAGAAAAATATGGCGGATCCAATATGGGCTACATCTCGTATGCAATTGCGGTTGAAGAGCTGGCCAGGGTGGATGCTTCCCAGGCCGCTACTATTGCTGCCGGAAACTCTCTAGGAATCGGCCCTATCTATTATTTCGGTGACGAAAAGCAAAAGCAAGAATGGCTTCCCAGGCTCTGTTCGGGAGAGTGTCTAGCTGCGTTTGGTCTGACGGAACCTGATGCTGGCTCTGACGCTGGAGGCTCTCGAACCACCGCAACACTTGGAGGGGACTACTGGACTATTAATGGGCATAAGATTTTTATCACCAACTCGGCGTGCCCATTGACCGGTGTTATTATTGTCCAGGCTGTTACCGGTAAACGTGAGGATGGCAAGCCAGAGCTCAGTTGCCTTATCGTTCCGAGCGACACACCTGGGTTGACAGCTAAGGAGATGAAAGACAAGATGATGTGGCGAGCATCCAACACGGGTGAACTTTTTTTCGATGATTGTATTGTGCCTGAAGCAAACCTTTTGGGAAAAAGGGGAGATGGCTTCCATCAAATGCTTGCGACGCTGGATGGCGGACGCCTCAGCATCGCTGCCATGGGATTGGGTGGGTCTCAGGCGGCTTTCGAGTTGGCCTTACAATACGCCAATTCACGCATCCAATTTGGACGGCCCATCGGTTCCTTTCAAGTTAACGCTTTCAAACTTGCCGACATGGCGTTGGAGATCGAACTGGCCAGGAATCTACTCTACAAGGTCTGCTGGCTGCGAGAAAATGAGCGTCCTATTACTAAAGATGCAGCCATGGCAAAATTGTTCTGTTCCGAGGTTATGCACCGGTGTGTCCATCACGCCGTGCAACTTCACGGAGGGTACGGGCTGATGAAGGATTATGAAGTAGAGAGATTATATCGGGACCAGAGGATTCTTGAGATCGGCGAAGGGACGTCAGAAATACTACGCATCGTGATTGCCCGTAACATCGGCGTGTCGGGAAGGGCAATCTAGAAGGAAGGGAACCATGAAAAAGGAGAAGGTAAAGGGCAAGACATCTGCCAGACCGAATCCGGCTGATAGCAGGGCGGCGAAACATGATGATTTTCTCACCGATCAAGCTAACCTCACCCATCTGGAAAGGACGGCCGAGGAAAAAGAATCTCTGGGCGACCGGATTCGAAGGGTTCGAGAAATGCGGGGGCTTACCATTAGGGACCTCAGTAGCCGAACGGGGATTGATATAGATACCTTGGAACATGCAGAGTCAGGCGAAATGATCCCGGCATTAGGGCAGTTGGCTAGGTTAGGCAGAGCACTTGATATGAAGATGGGCTACTTTATCTCCCCAGGAATTGACAAGCTCATGACTGTGGTGCACAGGGATGAACGACGGCATATATCTCGCTACGGAGAAACGAAGAGTATGCAGTATGGCTACTTTTACGAGTGCCTGGCCCCGGAAAAGGCTGACCGATTGATGGAACCTTTTATTGTGACACTGGTGCCAACAGACGTAGAAGAGTTCTCCACCCACGCCGGACAGGAGTTTCTTTATGTCCTGGAGGGCGAAATGAAAGTGCAAGTTGGGGATCGCGTCGACTTTCTCAAGCCTGGAGATGCCGTCTACTACGACTCTAATCAACCTCACCTCGTTAGATGTGCGGGCACTACTGTAACGAAAGTATTGGCTGTTCTCTATACGGGATCGAAATAGAGTACAAGACGAGCGGGGCCTGCCTGGGACTCAGTTCCTATCACTCAATTTACCGATTTTTATCCATCCGGCGAAAATCCGGAAAGAACGAAAACGCTTAATGGTGTGGGATGTAGCTGGGGTGGTATAGTAATGTGAGATATAATAACTCATAAAATTGTAATATATACTTAACTTAATAGGATTTTAACAAAAGTAGTTTATTATAATATAAGCTAGATATGTTGGGAAAAATAAACTGTTACCTGGCAAGACTTAGCATCTTTTTGATTACGGTAGCCTTAATTACCGTGATGGTGGGCTGTGGCGGGTTTCCGGAGCATCTGTATAGACTCACCATTTCCAGCACCGCTGGAGGGTCGGTAACCACCCCCGGAGAGGGGACTTTTACCTATTGGGAGGGGGAGTGGGCCGACCTAGTGGCCGAGGCTGAGGAAGGCTACCGCTTCGTCGAGTGGACTGACGATGTCTACACCATGGGCGATGTCAACTCTGCCGCGACCTACGTCGACATGGACGACAACTACTCCATAACGGCTAACTTTGGGCCAGAACGCACCCCCATGGTCGCGGCAGGCGGCTTTCACACAGTGGGAGTTAAGGACGACGGCACCTTGATCGCCACGAGGAGCAACAACTACGGGCAATGCAATGTGGGCGGCTGGAGGGGCACCACCCAGGTCGCCGTAGGCGGCGTTCACACAGCGGGGCTTAATGACGACGGCACCGCGATCGCCGTGGGACGGAACAACGAGGGGCAGTGTGATGTCGGCGGCTGGATGGGCATTACCCAGGTCGCCGCAGGCTGGGGTCACACGGTGGGGCTTAAGTCCGACGGCATCGTGGTCGCCGTGGGAGACAACAACTATGAGCAGTGCGATGTCGGCAACTGGACGGACATTGTCCAGGTTGCTGCAGGCGGCAGTCACACAGTGGGAGTTAAGGACGACGGCACCGCAATCGCCGTGGGAAACAACAGCTCCGGGCAGTGCAATGTCGGCGGCTGGACGGACATCATCCAGGTCGCCGCAGGCGGCGATCACACGGTGGGGCTTAGAGACGATGGCACCGTGGTCGCCGTGGGACGGAACGACGAAGGGCAGTGTGACGTCGGCTGGATGGACATCGTCCAAATCGCCGCAGGAGGGACAGAATTCGAAAGTCACACTGTGGGGCGTAAGACCGACGGCACCGTGATCGCCGTGGGATCCAACGGCTTCGGGCAGTGCGATGTCGGCGGCTGGACGGACATCGTCCAGGTCGCCGCAGGCTTCTATCACACGGTGGGGCTTAAGTCCGACGGCACCGCGGTCGCCGTAGGATACAACTACCTCGGGCTGTGCAATGTCGATGGCTGGACGGACATCTTCCAGGTCACCGCAGGCTACGAGCACACGGTGGGGCTTAGGTCCAACGGCTGGGTGGTCGCCGTGGGATCCAACTACTACGGGCAGAGCGGTTTCAGCGGCTGGACGGACATCTCTCAGGTCGCCGCAGGCAGGTATCACACAGTGGGGGTCAAGTCCAACGGCAGGGTGGTCGCCGTGGGGAAAAACAGCGCGGGGCAGTGCGATGTCAGCGGCTGGACGGATATCGTCCGGGTCGCCGCAGGTGGGGCTCACACGGTGGGGCTTAAGTCCGACGGCACCGTGGTCGCCGTGGGAAACAACTACCACGGGCAGTGCGATGTCGGCGGCTGGACAGACATCGTCCAAGTCGCCGCAGGCAGCAGTCACACGGTGGGGCTTAAGGCCGATGGCACCGTTGTCGCCGTGGGCTGGAACGAATTCGGGCAATGCGAGGTCGGCGGCTGGTCGGACATCACCCAAGTCGCCGCAGGCGTCTATCACACGGTGGGGCTTAGATCCGACCGCACCGCAATCGCCGTGGGAAACAACTACTACAGGCAGTGCGATGTCGGCTGGACGCTAAAGTGAGCTTTTCCCTCTTTACATTCGCACTACACTTTACCAGCCTCGCAGTGATTTTCTCGCTTTCCAGTTTACTATTATGGGTTGGTATGTGATCAGGGGCATCTCCTATCACTCAATTTACTGTTTACCGACTTTTTGCCAATCCGACGAAAATCCGGAAAGAACGAAAACGCTTGACAGTGTGTTGAGAAGTGATACAGTATAAACTAAGATTTTGGTGCAACTAAATTATTAATAGTGCATTAAACCAATGAAGTACGCTTAGTTTTTTTCTACTGGCTAATATGGATTTAAGCGAAGAAAAGGAGCTCGTCAGACAAGCGCAAAAAGCCCCCGATGCTTTTACTGAGCTTTACGACCAGTATTATCCTAAGATCTTTGGTTATGTCCTGAGGCGGACCGCTAATTTTGAAGCTGCCCAGGATATTACTTCAGAGACATTTTTTAATGCATTGAGAAAGCTCTGGCAATTTCGCTGGCGTAATATCTCCTTTTCCTCATGGCTGTATAAAATCGCCGCCAACGAGATTAACCAGTACTTTAGAAAAGCCGAATACAAAAAATCCGTCTCACTGGAAGAATTGCAGGAACAGGGTTTTGAACCCATATCATCCCATAACCCCGAAAGCGAGCTAATAGAAGCGCAGGAACAATTAAAACAACATCAGGATTTTCTGGAAATTCAGGTAAAAATCGTTCGACTTCCTGCTAAATACCAGGAGGTAATCGCTCTCAGATTTTTTGAGCAAAAACAGATTAAAGAGATCGCTGAAATCCTGGGTAAAAAAGAGGGAACGATAAAGTCCCTGCTCTACCGGGCAGTGGAGAAATTAAGAGAAACGGATTAAACCATCCCACAAAAATCTTGCGTCTTTCTGGGTTAAACAATGCAACCTTTTTCGGCCCTCCGCATTTATAGTGATAGAAGGGGAGCCGCTTAGATGAAAGGACGATTCAACGGATAACGGCAGACAGTAATGAAGAATAGAAAAATGAGCAGGGGAAGCATGACCAAACTCGTCACTCTCTGTATTACTGGGGCGGTGATTATCATTGTTACCCTGTTTCATCTGGGAATTTTCGACCCTCGTGTGAAGATTGAGACCATCGAAGGGGCTAAAATTTCGGGTGAGCGAAGCATAGAAATAGCCAGAGAGATGGCTCTGGAAGAGGGAGTAGACAAAGAATCTCTGGTCGGAAAGAGGATCTGGCATCCAGACAAGATCGTGGTTTCTGTCGTTTATGAACTTCCGTTGCTGGCGCCACTTTATGAATTTCCTGATGCGGTAGATGAACCTATTTACAAAGTCCATTTTGAAAAGCAAGGCCACTTCGTAGACATATTCGTGGGCGCTGACTCGGGGAATTTATATAGAATGGATCGTTGCAGGTAGATTTCAAGGTGATAATAGAAATACGGGGTTATGTAATTCACATAAGGTACTATGGGCAGATTCGGTGGAGAAGAAGTCAGGGGCCTTAGTGTGGAGTTTATCTCTGTATTACCCTGGGCGGGGACAAGCCTCGCCACTACAGGCTCTGAGAAGAAAAGAAACGGTAAAGTCCCTGCTCTACCGGGCAGTGGAGAAATTAAGAGAAGCGGATTAAACCACCCCACGAAAATCCTGCGGCTTTTTGGGTTAAACAATGCAACCTTTTTCGGTCTCCTGCATTTACAGTAATAGAAGGAGGTAAAGTTTATGAAACACGAAGACTTAATCGAGAAACTTAAAAACCTTAAAACTCCGGAAATCGAACTTCCCGGCCATAAACAAACATTAAAAATGGTTTTGCTCAGTTCCGAGCGTTTTAAGAAGAGGACTATCATGGATTGGGCAAAGATATTCGCCCCCGTCGCTACTGCCGTGCTTTTACTAGCAGTTGTGGGACTTTTTGCGGTGTATAGGCCCGGGCCTTCGCCTCTGCAAATCAGCAGGTTCTCTTCTTATGAGCAATTGCAAGATTTCATAAATACGAACGCACAATATAAAGCATTCCATTGGAGGAACGAATTTCTTGCAGTAGTTGGAGAAGGCGCCGTCCTCACCCCCTCCTCTACCAATGACTACTCTATCACTGACTACGCTACCACCAATATCCAGGTTGCCGGGGTGGATGAGGCAGATATCGTTAAGACCGACGGAGAGTATATTTACCTCGTTTCGGGGAACAGGACTATCATCGTGAAGGCGTATCCCCCTGAACAAGCTCAGGTCCTGTCCGAAATCGAACTGGAGGGAACAATCGCAGGAATATTCATCAATGGAGATAGGCTGGTCGTGTTTGAGGACGAAACGCCTTACTATCCTTATTATGATGGTATTCGGCTGGGCCCTACAGGAGAAATTCCCATAGCTTACTACACATCGCCCAAGACATTTATTAAAGTATATGATATTTCGGACAGGGAAAACCCCCAATTGCAGAGGGAGCTTTCCGCCGATGGTCAATACATTAGTTCCAGGATGATAGGCGATTACGCTTATGTGGTAGTAAACGAGCCCGTATATGAAGAAGACGATGAAATAAACCTTCCCAGGATTTATTCCGGCGGCCAAGAGACGGAAATACCTGCCACGGATATCTACTACTCCGATGTCGCGGACTATTATTATATGTACACCACAATTATAGCCATAAACATACAGGACGATAACCAGGAGCCAACATATGAGACAATACTGCTGGGAGCCAGCAGCAACCTGTACGTTTCTATGAGTAACATTTACCTGACTTTCCCTGTATGGGGAAGAGATGTGGGCGATTCCCAAAGGACCGCTATCCACCGCATCCATATACAGGGCAGCGCGATGAATTATACCGCCAGCGGCGAGGTCCCTGGTATGGTGCTGAATCAGTTCTCTATGGACGAGTATGATGGTTACTTCAGGGTGGCAACCACAACCCGCGACGAGACATCACGGAATAACGTGTACGTTCTGAATATGGCGCTCAATGTTACCGGCTCGCTGGAGGACCTCGCTCGGGGGGAGACGATCTATTCGGCCAGGTTTATGGGTGAAAGAGGCTATCTGGTAACCTTCAAGCAGGTTGACCCACTATTCGTGATAGATTTGAAGAACCCTTATGACCCTGAAGTTCTCGGTTATCTGAAGGTAACTGGATACTCAGACTACCTCCATCCTTACGATGAGAACCATATTATAGGGATAGGTAAGGAGACAACGGACGCGGGGGAATTTGCCTGGTATCAGGGAGTCAAGATATCGCTGTTCGATGTCACCGATGTCAGCAACCCGCGGGAGATATCAAAGCTGGAAATAGGGGACAGGGGCACCGATTCGCCGGTTCTGTGGGACCACAAAGCCTTCCTGTTTGACAAGGCACGAAATTTGCTGGTGATGCCCATTTTGGAGGCAAAGGTAGATGTGACGAAGTATTCTGAGGCGGAGCTTGTGTGGGCTTACGGCCAGCCTGTCTACCAAGGCGCATACGTATTTGATATATCTATAAATAACGGGCTTCAACTCAGAGGTAGGATCACACACATTGATGATCCCTCTGCCCTAGAACAGGGTAATTACTACTATTACTCTTCCTTCTCGGTGCAGAGGTCCCTTTACATAGACGATGTTCTCTACACTATCTCTGACGCTAAGATAATGATGAACAGCCTGGAGAATCTGGATTACATCAATGAAGTGCAACTCCTATACTGAACCTAGACACCGTTCGACTGTCGCCCCGGGTAGCCTGGGGCGACGGATGGTCTCTGGACGGAAGAGCAAAATTAAACAGTTTAAATACTTGTAGGAGGTGAATGAAATGAAGAAGATAGTGGTAATCGTATTAGCTTTAGTGTTGCTGCTGCCGGTGATAGCTTCTATTCAGACGGCTCAGCCGGTAGCGGGCGAGGTACTCAAATCAGATAAAGAGCGGATAACTTCACCGGATGTCAGTACGAGTGAGCAAGCATTGCTGGTTGAAGGAAACAGCGCCTTCGCCTTTGAGCTTTATCAGGCGCTTAAAGGGGAGGAGGGTAATCTTTTCTACTCTCCCTACAGCATCTCACTGGCGCTGGCGATGACATACGCCGGAGCGCGTGGCGAAACCGCAGAGCAGATGGCCGATACCCTTCAATTCATGCTTGAACAGGAGAGGCTGCACCCGGCGTTTAACTGGCTTGATGCCGAACTTGCCAGCAGGGGTGAAGGTGCCGCAGGCAAGGACGGGGAGGGATTCAGACTGAACATTGTTAACGCCATCTGGGGGCAAAAGGATTATGAGTTCCTTACCGACTTCCTCGATGTCCTAGCCGAGAACTACGGTGCCGGGCTGAGAATACTGGATTTCATAACGGAGACGGAAAAGTCCCGCCTCGCCATCAATGATTGGGTCAGTGACCAGACGGAAGGTCGCATTGAAGACCTTATCCCGCAAGGCGCGATTGATGCACTGACCCGCCTTGTACTAACCAATGCTATCTACTTCAATGCTGCCTGGAAGTACCCGTTCGATAAGGACGTGACAGCAGACGGCCCGTTCTACCTTCTTGACGGCGGGCAGGTAACAGTGCCGATGATGAAGCAGACGCAGTCGTTTGGCTATGCCGAGGGGGCAGGATACCAGGCAGTTGAGCTGCCATACGATGGCGATGAACTCTCCATGGTCATCCTCCTGCCTGAAGCTGGCAAGTTCGAGGCTTTTGAAGAAGGACTTCAGGCTCAGCAGGTCAGTGACATCATAAGCAGTTTGCAACCCACTCATATCGCCCTGACGATGCCCCGGTTTGAATTTGACTCAGAGTTCAGCCTGAAGGATAGCCTCGCCGACATGGGCATGCCGATTGCCTTTTCTCCCGACGAAGCAGATTTCTCCGGAATGGACGGAAGGACTGTCCATCCTAAGTTGTTCATATCAAACGTTGTGCACAAGGCATTCGTTGCCGTGGATGAAGCTGGTACCGAGGCAGCTGCTGCCACTGCAGTGATTGTCGGAATAGTATCAATGCTCGGAGAAGTCACCATAGACCGCCCCTTCATCTTCCTGATTCGCGACATTGAAACGGGTGCCATTCTCTTTGTCGGGCGCGTCCTGAATCCCGTTGCGTAAGTAAATGCCGCCTGCATTGCACGAAAG
>Ga0307435_1000067_pt1 | contig 45202 bp, 36 predicted proteins | sample SalMarWE160470MG_FD_202164 | JGI IMG/M metagenome (GOLD analysis project Ga0307435, IMG submission 202164) | Salt marsh sediment microbial communities from the Plum Island Ecosystem LTER, Massachusetts, United States - WE1604-70 | ecosystem: Environmental > Aquatic > Marine > Intertidal zone >... | reverse complement strand
TAGCGGCTGTTGTGGTTCGAGTTCCTTTTCTTAGTAGTCGCCCTCGAAAGTCTGGGTTATGTATAAGTATATGAAGGCTCCCTCCTCTGAAAATGCAACTCCCACACCTGTCTCAGTGAAACAAGGTCTTAGTATGTTCTCTCTGTGTCCGGAACTAGCCATCCAGCCTGAGACTGCCCATTCGCATACCTCTTGCAGAGAGAGATAAGGACCTGGAATCGTCTCTCTGGTTGGAATCTTCGCCAGGTTTTCTCCTCGCACAGTCCCGGGAGTCATGTTATAGGTAAGCTCCCGTTCCCCCGGATATCGTTCATGACCGAAGAAACCGTTCTCGACCATACTGGTGCTATGCTCCATGGCCAGATCCGTTAGGAGAGCGTCTTCGCTGAGAGCAGATAGATTAGACGACTGTCTTTCGTCATTGACCAGCACAATTATCAGTTGCTCGACTTCTTCCTCGGTGTAGTTTATCGCAAGAAGGCTTGACCCCTCCAAGAAGTTAGCCCGTATCGAGTAGCTATGGTCCGTGGTGATGGCAGTTAAGGCAGAGTTCACATTGGCAACGGTGCCCACATCGCCGGTCCAACTGATAAAGTGGTAGCCATCCTCGGGCTCGGCCAAAAGGTTGACCACTTCACCTTCAGCACAGGCAAAAATCCCCTCTCCAGGGGTGGTTACCGATCCTCCACCGGTACTTGTGGTAGTGAGGGTATAAGACTCTCCATAATCACCACCGCCGCTAGGACTAACACCACTGCAGCCTGCCATCGCTGCAATTAGGGCAGCCACAATCAATAAACTGCTAATTCTTTTCATATGTATCCCTTCGTAGTGTCATTGTATCAATGGCGAAGGTAGTGTCAATGACCCTTTTGAGCTAGTACAGATAGACTAGTAACACAGGAGTTATGACAGGACGCTGTAATAGCCGCACTATGAATGCGCGTTGACAGTTACGCAATGGGCAGTTAAACTGAAGTAAGCGCGTATTAAGTAGCATACGACGAGATAGTCTGAAGCATAGAAGGGAAGGAAACTGCGGGCGGGAAATGAAAGGAGGTGGCAATGGTAAAGGGTATCATAGGATACAAAGTGTTAAGTTATAAGGACGTAGAGCCCATATTGATGCAGCTCAGGTCGCATGCCATGCAATATCCGGGCTTCGTTGGCGCTGAGAATCTCGTCAGCGAGGAGGATTTATCTGTCGTCTTAATGATGAGTACATGGGAGACGATTGAAAACTGGAGGACATGGGTGGAGTCAAGTAGAACGCGAGATTTACTTCGCCAAGCCAAAGCACTTGTGATGGGAACTGCCAGAGTAACAGCATACAGGACAATGCCCACAGTAAAGTGGCGATAATAAGACTTCGGTCTTTGCTTCCACGGCAGCAATGGTGCCGTCGGACTTGAGCCCCACCGTGTGCTCGTAGCCTGCGGACATCATAGAGGTGATGAAGTAAGCCGTGATGGAATAGTCGCCGTTCATGGTGATATTGGTTGTGGTAGAGGTCACATTGGCGATGGTTTTCACATCGCCAGCCCATCTGACAAACTGGGAGCCGGCATCTGGAGTCGCCACCAGGTTGACCACCATTCCTTTGTCATAGGTAAATGTACCCTATCGGGGCGTGGTTACCGAACCTCCATGGGTGCTGGCGATAGTGAGGTCATAAGGCCCACAACAGCCTGCCATCCCTAAAATTAAGGCTGCCGTAATCAAGAAGATACTAACTCTTTTCACGTATATAAGTCTTGGAGTGCTATTGTATCACTAGCGAAGGAAGTGTCGATACTTCTCATAAATCAGTAACAAAATGGCTGATCGTGTCATTCCGCTCACCTCCCGTGATGATTATGTCGCAGCGCTGGAACTGATACAGGCTGGCAAGATACGTGTGCGGGAGATGATTACCCACCGGCTGGGGCTGGCGGAAACAGGCTACTTCTATTTGTCATTGCGAGGAGCCGCAGGCGACGTGGCAATCTCATTGGGTAAATCCTAAATAATGTCAAATTACAAAGCTCAAATATCAAATCAAGTCCAAGATTCAAAGGACAAACCGGAATAGTTTCGGCATTTAGGCATTTGGATTTTGATTTTTGAGTTTGTTCAAATTTTGCATTTTAAGTTGTCATTTTGATTTTTGACCTTTGATTTTTAAGTTTTGTTCAGGACTCTCTAAAAGTGATTATCGAGCCGCAGAGGTAGATAGCGGCTTCCAAGCAGGCGGGAATATAAGGTAACAATCTGGCTAACTGTTGGGGGAATCCCTCGTATATTAACGAAGTTGCTTTTCATTAGTTTCATCGACGTCTATAATGTTGATGACCGTCATTGTGAGTAGCGAGAGAATTAATCGATGCGCATTGTCTGCATTGGACAAGCAGCCTTTGGCGAGAAAGTCCTTCAGAAGCTGACTGAAAGGGGCGAAGAAGTTGTCGCAGTTTATACACCCCAAGATATTGCGGGGAAGAGGAACCCGTTAAAGGAATTAACCATCCAGATAGGTATACCAGTCTTTCAACCAAGGTCAATGCGAGTCCCTGAAATCTATGAAGAGTACACAAGATTGAAGCCCGACCTGAATGTCATGGCTTTTGTGACCAGTATTCTGCCGGATTCTATCTTAAACTATCCCAAGATGGGGACAATACAATACCATCCCTCATTGCTTCCGAAGCATCGAGGTGGTAGTGCGATTAACTGGGCTATCATCAACGGCGAGACTAAGACAGGCATAACCATCTTCTGGCCTGACAGAGGTGTAGACACTGGTCCTATCCTATTGCAGAAGGAGGTGAAAATCTCTCCTGATGATACTGTGGGCTCGCTCTACTTTGAGAAACTTTTCCCCTTGGGTATAGAGGCATTGGTGGAGGGTATCGAACTGATTAAGAAGGGAATAGCTCCGCGAATCCCTCAGGATGAATCACAAGCCACTTACGAGGGCTTGTGCATTGAAAAGGATGCCATAATCAACTGGTCTGCACCTATTGATAGAGTATATAACCTCATTCGGGGAACCAACCCTCAACCGGGAGCAACAACATACTTTCATGGTAAGACACTGAAGATTTTTGACGCGAAGCCAATTTATGACATTGTGGGTGGTCTACCAGGTCGGATTGTTAACAGTAGCGCAGACGGATTCGTGGTATCATTGAAACGCGGGGCGATATTAGTCCGGAAGGTTCAAATGAACAAATCATCCAAGATAGAGGCAGCCGAATTTGCCAAGCAGGCAAGACTGGAAATAGGCGACAGACTCGGTGAGTAACAGTTCATTAGATTTGCACTGTTCAATACAGAAATCTCATCCATTTAGTATAGTCAAGCATCCTTTAAACGAAATGACGCTTTGTTACGCTACAGGTGTCAAAACAAGTTAATATATAACAACACAGACTAATGCGCTCTAACTACTAGACCATAATCCTGGATTATAGTACTATATCTGCTCCGTACCTTTAGTTCAGTAACGAATTATTTTTACCAATATGAAAATACTCGTTTTCTTACACGGAACAACCATAATGCACAAAAATGCTAGGAGTCTTGCTCGAGAAGAAATAACCAGGCAAGTTACGCAGGGTGATGGATCTGTTCATGATTACGCATCATACATTCCCATCGGCAACGCTGTTAAGAAATTACAAGAGTGGAAGGGACAAGGAGCAAGAATATGCTATTTAAGCTCTCATAGAAATTCTAAAGATGTTGAAAAGGATAAGTTTGTTTTGAAGAAACATGTTTTCCCGGATGGTCAAATCTATTACCGTCGATATAGAGAAGACTACAAGGATGTCGTTGAAAGAATTCGACCTCTTCCAGATGTAATTGTTGAAGATGATTGTGAATCAATAAGTGGAAAAATCGAAATGGTTTATCCTAATCTCAAGCCAGAATTAAAAGACAAAATCAAATCAATTGTTGTGAAAGAGTTTGAAGGCATAGATTATCTTCCTGATAAAATCTCCGAATTGAGGTAACAAGACAGGCTAATGTGCAATTCCAAGCTAGATGTGCTAAAGGTCATTTTGAGTATAGAATAGGACCTTTGTGCCAATCATCAAGACTTTGAAGATAACGAGTAAATTAGGTATAGTGGAGAATGCATACCCGACCGTTTTACCTGCTTCTTTGAGTCTCTCAGAGCCGTAACTTATCGCTTGCTGCGGGATAGTACATCGCCCAATCATTAACAAAACGGCTGATCGTGTCATTCCACTCACCTCCCGTGATGATTATGCCGCAGCGCTGGCACTGATACAGGCTGGCAAAATACGTGTGCGGGAGGTGATTCCCCACCGGCTGGGGCTGGCGGAGACAGGCCACTTTTGTTTGTCATTGCGAGAGACGGAAGTGACGAAGCCATTTCTCAGCAAGATTCCAATAACTCCATTTCACCCTGGGAGATTATCACCAACACCATAACCGGTTTGTCCTACTCTTTAGAGGGGTGGGCAAAACAGAGAGTTTGAAGATTAACATCAAGGTACGGCAGTCAATATTGGGATAAAAGTCACATACAACAATAGCGGTGGGTTATATCATTAAACTGGTGTATAACGAAAGTTAGGGAGGTATAAGCATGAAAAAAGCGATAGCCGGTAGGCCTATTTTATTGGTTGCCCTTTCCATGGTGCTGGTGGCTATAATTGCGTTTGGGGTGAATACGGATTGTTGCCAAACGGAGGGGCTAGCACCTGTTGAGGTTAGAGAATATGAAGGCGTAGATCTTTCATCAATAAATGCTTTTAGGGAAAATTCCATAAAAGGTCCGCAGGAAATAGATGTAGAAAGTTATACGCTAAGGATTACCGGCCTGGTAACGAACTCTACAAGCTATACTTATGATGAAGTTTTGAACAGATATCAGCACTATAAAAAAGTAGTCACATTGGACTGCGTGGAAGGATGGAGCGTAACCATTCTCTGGGAAGGTATGCTGGTCAGAGATTTACTGGCAGAAGCGGGACCCCTGGAAAATGCGGAAGTGATCATATTCCATGCCTACGATGGGTACACGACTTCTCTACCTATCGACTACGTAATGGACAACGACATACTGATGGCATACAAGATGAATGATGTTATTCTTCCACCAGAAAGAGGTTTCCCCTTTCAACTGGTAGCAGAAAGCAAGTGGGGATACAAATGGGTTAAATGGATAACAGAGATCGAATTATCTGCCGATGCTAGTTACAGGGGCTATTGGGAAAGTCGGGGATACTCGAACAGCGCAGACCTGGATGAAGGCTTCTTTGGAGACTGAAATCCATGACTAATCAACTACTCGTTAGGAGGACAATATACTGGCTATTGACAGTTGTGGTAATAATATATCTAATCACTGGATTTGGTATTACCAAGTACAGGATTGTTGAACCTCTAACATTTGGACTATTGACCAAGAATCTGGCACATATAATTCATATGAATTTAGAAATTCCATTCATAATCCTGGTAGTCTTGCATCTCTGGCTTCTGCCACTGCTAAAACGATTCAAATTGAAACACTTAAGCAGAAATAATTAGTTACATCCTTTTTGCTCCCCCAAATATATCTTTAGTATGGTCAATACCACTCACAACGTACATCTATGCTCAGAACGTAAAATGAACTCATCGGTAATCCCCGCTCTGTTCAGGGAATTTTAGGGTTCTCAGGCTCAGGACTCTCTAAAAGTGATTATCGAGCCGCAGAGGTAGATAGCGGCTGCCTTCCAAGAAGGCAAGAATATCAGCCAACAAAATGGCTAATCGTTATTCCACAATAAGATGAAAGGTTCAACCCAGTTGACTATAAGATTTTTTGTGAGATTGACTCGCCCAGAGGCTACTAGCAATATAGGCTCTATCCACTTGCGGGTTTGATGAGATGGTGACAAAAAATAGATACGCTGACTGCATCAGACTCGCTACTTATGATAGCGTGTGTAAAAACAAACAATCCAACATCCTTTTTTTACACGCCAACTCATCGATTAGATGATCATTTTCTTAATTAAGCGCCTCTGTTTGAGTTTTTTGGTTTCTGCTGCGATTGCTCTGACGTCAAGGTCGCTAAGGTTCAACACATCACGCAAAACGAATTGGTCTATTTGCTTGGTAGCCTCGACGGAGTCTGTGCGTAACAAGGAATCAACTCTGTGAAACATCTTAGCGAGATGAGAGATTGCAGTTGACGAGGCGCGTGAAAGATTGGGAATCATAATCTCACGTGCTTCTCCTATCTCGAGTTTCAGCACACCACCGCCATAGCTCCTTCCCACAATTTCAGTACTTAATGCAGTCAGTGAAGAATAAAAAGAAACCGTATAAGCTTTAATCAATTCATTATCAATAGGTTTTTTGAAATTCACGTTGTGAATGCTGTTAGTGCTGTTAGCCTTCGCGTAATTTAAAACCAGACGTACCATACTACCTGACATGTAGGTGAGAAAAGCATCAGGCTGCTGCTGCATGGGCACACTATACCAGGGCCACCGCGTACGGCATTTTTGCTTCTGATCAACGTTTTCTCTTTTACCACTCTCAAGATAAGCGCGGAGAGAACCATCAGCAACCACGTCCGAAGTCGGCGGAATCGAAAGGATGTAGGCCTTTTCCTGCCTCATTTCATGCGCACGCCAGTCGTCTTTGCTAAATACAAGTCCTTTTAGCCAGAATGCTCTGGGGACAACGAGAGACAACCATTTGAGATCTATATTAGAATCGTTAACAGCCGCGCTGGTAAGCAAGAAGTACCCATTATCTCCTGTGACTCGTCCCAAGGAGACATCGACAATTTCTCCGAGCCTAACGATCTTCTTACTTGAAAGAAGACTCTCTATTAGTTTGACAATCGGATCGCTAACCAAAATACGTGTCCATTTCCGATCTAACGATGATGGACTTTCATCGATCTGCCTAGCTTGATTCAAAACATCATAAGATACCGATTCATCATCGTCTAGTTCGATACATCTGATTCCTGAAGCCTTCTCATCATTAGCCGCCAACAGCAAAAGAACATCTTGCTGAGCAGAATGAAAAACGAGCTTTCTGAATAGTACGAAAGTCAAAGATGAGAACTTCCCTCTAAGGTATTCACGGACGGGTTTAGCATAGTCCGCGCTGAGTAATTCAGTTGGTAAGACCATGGCAAGTCTACCATTCTTCTTAAGTAGGGCTGACGCGCATATGAGGAAAGGAGCCCATGAGCTTGAGCGTTGAGAAAGACGCACGTCGAAGCCTTGTGTCGCTTCTAGCGCAAGTTTACGTCTATCTCCTTGAAATCGGTGCGCTCTAATATAAGGTGGATTCCCCACTATTGCATCGAAGTTCGGTATTTTTCCTGACAATCTGTATTCAGTAACCAAGTTAAAAAAATCGCCCTTTATGACGTTCTTTGCCGGAAGTTTATTATCATCTGGCCATCCGCGAAGGCTTTTCAACCTACATTGATCATTTGCTTCAATCCCTTGGATGTTGCGGGGAGCACTGGTAGCTCCCAACTCGACTAATCTATCAAAGGAAGCTCTCAAGAACGTACCTTCTCCCGAGGCAGGATCCAATACTGAACATTCAGGATTGCGGATCGCCCACTGAACAAGAAACCGGGCAATCTTCGGAGGAGTCATGTACGTTCCCGCATGTTGCTGTATCGTATCACCAACTTCTTTACCGTTGGAAACAGATGTATCTCTTGGCGGAATTATGAAAGATCTCGGAATAGTAATATTGTTCAATTTCGGTAACATAGAAGAGGGAAAAACTACTTCAATGGTGTCTCCATATGTTTTTTTTGTTCCAAATTGCCCGGCGACTTCGGTTAACGTGAGAGGCATCCCTGGGAACCTGAATTGTCTAAATGAAACTCCCTTGAAAGTCAACTTGATTGCTAGGTGAATGATTAGGTAATCAGGGTTTTCCATTTGAGCTTGATTGGATATCTCGGTTTCTAACGCTTTCTTCACTTCTATGGAATGTTTACCGTTGCCCTTCAACCGGGTAAATACCGATGTCACGAGTCTATGTTTTTCTGGTGCAACTTCTCGAAGTGAATAGAATAGGTCCCTTGATTCAAGTCGTGTCATCAGTTCTCTTGCAAGCCAGTTGGCATTGATCCGTTCCAAAGTGCTATCATCGTCGAGTGATAAGAAATCCTTCTTATCGATCAAATTCGAAAACGTAATCTCAAGTGCCCGTGTCAACATAGCCTCCGCCACCAATCCGCGAGATGAATAAACATAATTCTGATAGACCTTCTGCTCTAACGTCAAGAAGTCTTCTACGACCGATTGGTATTTTTCTTGCAGGCAGAGTGTATTATCCTTTCGGAATATGCCAGGAATTATTTCCATTGGGTTTGGCGCCGGCAAGCTAATAGAGTCACATGCTCGGCATATTCCGTCAAGTGTATCTGCCGAAAGCGGCCCATGAAATATTTCATAGATAGCATTTTCCTCAAACGACCGTCGTCGGCGTCTCTGAATTGGCTCTCTTAGGTATTCCGAGGCATTTCGTATTTCTGCCGCCAGGTCACCCCGGCCTGACAATCTCTGGAATTTCATTACTGAACTCGCTAACCTAGAACCATGAGCTGCGTGGTATCGGCCCCAAGTTTGGCGGAAAAATACTTCAGAACCGTGAGAGAACGGAAGATGCCCAATATCATGCAGCAATGCCATCAACACCAGCTGTCGGCGCAAGCTTGCTGATAATCCACAATGTTCCCCCATCGCATCGGCTAGTTTCGCGACGGCCAACGAATGATCGTAACGGGAATGAGTATGTGCAAGATCTGTGATATAAGGCATAGTGCCTAAGAATCGGATGCGCTTCAACCTCTGTACTGGATCTGATTGTCGAACCGTGCCCAACCCGATTTCGTCTATCCAGTTCTCTAAAGTAGTTGTTTTGGCAGTGATATTTTGATTGTTCACTGTACCCATCTTATCTCCACCCTAGCGAAGTAAGGAGTTTTTCATGCTCTTCCCTTAGAATTTCAACTGCGCTTTTGTCTAGGGATCCTGTGTCATCAACGCAATGTTTGATGGCGGACGTGCTATCAGCATCCAATGTCGGAATGCGTCTCGTTTCCCAAAACCTCCTAAACGTCACGAGGTCTAGTCCCCGCAGCGCAAGCGCCCGTGTCGCGTTTGATTTTAGGCGTCTAACGATTTCCCGCCTTGTCTTCGGCCAATCATCTTCTCCAGCCACAAAGTCGTCCTTGAGAAACGTAGCAGGATCTTCAAAACTTGAATCGCCGTAATAGACAAGATGATAGGCTCTGTTACAAATGTCGACTGGGCTATTCGCCGATAGGCTGTTTAGGTACATTTTGGCCAATTGATAGTTCTTGGCCAGTAGAACCCCCGACCCAACGGTACTTATTACCATAACATGATCAGTAATTCGATTGGAAACAAGGTCTGCATACAGCTCACAAATCGAACTCCCATCTATCTCAGCGTCAAGTCTACCCCAAAAATAACACAGATTATGTCTGCGTATTATGTTCAAGTTTCCGCGGGTTCTCCGGCTAATGTTACTTGGCGATAGCAATCGTCTACACCTAGCTAGCCAGCCGAACGAAGAACGATATTTCTCTTTCGACAGAGCTATTATCTTTCGTCTGTCTTCCATAGGAAGAGATCCCGCTAATTCTCGAGCCAGCCTGTTCACAGCGTGTCCCCATAATTCACTCATGATAATATCACTACTCTTTGGGGCCTGTAGATCTCGTACCAATCTTCTGGCAAGCATTAGTTCGTATAGAACCTCGTGTGTGAAGGAAGTCACAAAGACTTTAGCCTTCCGGCTTGGGTCTACTCTCGTACGCAGGACGGACAGTATGGCTCGATCATCTTGCAACTGTCGGGCTGGCAGGCGAACTAGCTTGCCTAAACTCTGAGCAACGGCTTCCGTATCCAAAGGTGGTAATCCCTTTTTCCTGTTTGAATAAATCATGCCAGCTGTATGTTCGTAACACGAAATCAGCTGATGTTCCTCACGAATTATCGATTTCCCGTTGGATATCTCCCGCCTAGCCCAGATAAGAACAAAGCGATCAAGCAATGCTGCAAATGAAGTAACCGGATTCTCTATCGTCTCGTTACGGTCGTATAACCACAGAAACAGAAAAGTAGTTACCAGAAGGGGGTTCAGGGGGACTCCAGGATTCTTCGAAACGCCTTCTATACTGTCTTTTATTTGGGCAATCAAATTGGCAGATTCACCATCCCCAATTTTCTTGAAATAGTTCCCGAGAAAAGTCTTTACCTCCCGCTCCAACGTCCATGGTTCAATTATCAGGATTTCATCGTAGTTATCGGTGAAATCCTTAACATTAAGATTTCTGTAGAAGAAGTCATCTCGACATGTTGCGATATGAGGGAATCGGAATCTTAGATTCTCGATATCTCTCTTCTCAAGTCTCCGATAAGCTCGCGGATAAGCTTCGTCGAGTGCGTCCATCAGCATCACAGAAGCATTAGTTGCCAATATTGGTCGCAGTTCGTCAGGCACGTGAACTAGGCTTTTTATCAGATCAGAACCGGTTAAAGGATTGGACCAATCGTAGTTCCTAGCCTCACAATATAAGGGTATATTAGGCTCCAAATGCTCCAGAAAGTTGTTTGCCAACAAGTGGTGGATTTCGATAAGAGATGTGGTCTTGCCGCCACCAGCATCCCCAATGATTAGTATGTTCTTCTTCGACTCGTACTCCGCCTTCAGCCATTCCGACAGTGGCATAGCCTCCCTGACCGGATGTTTCAATGGGTGAACGAGAGGATCAACATATATATCAGGAAACAGAACCTCCATGGAGTCCCTATCTGGATGACTTTCAGACAACAGAGGCCTCCGATTTAGATCTGTAACCTGGTTACGCACTACAGCTCCGAGCTTCTCTATCTGGTCGGTATCTGTTGGGCTTAGCCAATTTGGTGGCGTAGGCTGGCTCGCAGACCCCTTGAATAGGAAGATAGGCTCCACACCCCGTCTGTCGGCGATATGGATGGCAGGAATCCACTCTGGACCACGTGAGGTGTCATTGTACTGACGTACGTAAGTTGAGCCCCGGCCTGTAGCAAGATCAAACGATACGTAGTTGTAACTATTTGATCGCCAGGATTTCTCCGAGTATATTGAGCCCGCAATCAAATCTACATTAGCAACGCCGAGAATTCTCTGTGAAGCAATATTCGTTTCATGAAAATGTCCACTAATCAGGATGTCTGCGTTACGTCGGATGTTTTTGATTACAGATTTTTCGCTCTCTTTGTACCAATTTGCATCTTCCTTAATTGGGTGGTGCACCAAGACTATTTTTAGTGCGTGATCGATCTTATCCTGAAAAAGGCTGTATGCTATTGGGTCACCGATCGCGAGATTTCCCTTATCTGTCTGTCCACCGTGGGCCAGCCAGGCTGAATTTAGTCCGACTATCTTTAGTGGGTGTTTGAGTTGTGCGATCGGAATAGATATCGAAAATGTGCAAGTAAGCGGGTCAATCGGTATATGCGGGAGTTTCGTACGCACAAAATTTGAATAACTAGACAGACGCAAAAAGACCTTCTCCTTGTCTTTTTGGCTCGTAGGATCAATTAGGAATTTCGTTATATCATCAGCGCTCTTAAGCTGCCTCTCGATTCCGAGTTGGCTAGGGTCGTTGGCTATGCTGAGCGCAACATCGTGATTCCCGGGCACGATGAAAATCCTCTCCAGTGACACCTCCGCATGTTGTGTAAGGGGGACAATCACGTCATTATAGACGCTCAGATATTCATCTCCCATACTCTGGTCCCCGCCAGACCAAGCCAAGTCGCCCGTTATGAACGCGAAGTCCAGATGCTGTAGCTCTTCGTCGATGCTTCGCCGAGACTCAATGTCCTTCCAAAGAGAATCAAGAACGATGCCACTCTTATAATTGTACAGAGTTTGCTCGCTTGACTTCACATGGAGGTCTGATATATGGATCCATCGTACCTTAGCCATTATAAACACTCATAGTACTCGGCCCGAGCTATGCGATCGGTACTTCCTCCGCAGAGAACCTGCGATGCCTTTCATTGCATGCCAATCGACCTTATCAAAACTGTCTCCGCTAACCACCAAAGGCATACCTAAGCGACCCAAAGGTTCTTCCTTGAGTTGACATTGGTCCTTTGTTGACCACAGGACGGTGCCGGGCAGCAGCATTAGTGGAAATACGTTGACATTCTGACAGCCGTTAGTAAGCAGATATGTCACACTTCGTCTTAAGGAGTCCACTGTCTGATTAGGGATTCCATACATCAGGCTAACTGAATAAGGAATGCTAGCCGCTTTTAGAATAGTCATTACTTTCTTAGCATGGTCAATATCCTCGGTTCTATTAAGGGCTGCCAACTCTTCGGGAAGGATACTCTGCAATCCGAATTCAAGAGAAACGTTTAATGAAGCGCACCTGTTGATGAATCTTGCCCCAACCTCGTCCCTTATCGGATCGAAACGAGTTTGCAAGGTGATACGTGAGGTTACACCTATCCGATAGCAGTAATCCAGGATTTCAATATAATCTTTACCACAGTTGAAAAAGGGGTCGACGACATTTATTTTCCTCACCATTTTAGTCTTCATATAGCTAAACTCATTTAGCACTGTCTCAATTGGATGGACATAGAGGCGGTGTTGATATAAATCCTGGTGGCCGCAGAAACTGCAGTTGTTTGGACAACCTCTTTTCGTCTCCATCCGAATGCGTTTCTGATAATCCCTGACTTTAATTTCGTTAGTAAGGTACGGAGAAGGCGTCTTAGTAAGGTCAAGCTCCGCGCTCACTATACTCGGGCGCGGAAGATCATCGGTAAGAAATGATTCCGTCAAAGCTGCTTCACCATACCCCGGAATAAATACGTCAGCTTCTGGGTATTCTCCTGAAGCTGCAATGTTCGTACAAGAAATCTGATAGCCACCAAGTATAATCCTTCCGTTGAAATCAAGCTTTCTGAGACCTTTAATGACCGGCCTTGTCAGGTGATCTGACCAAATATAGCAACCTATAGCTATAGCGTCAATATCCATCAATTTGTGTTTTTGGCTCATGGTTTCTAGGATATGTGCTGGTGTCAACTCAGGTTGCTTGAGAAGGTTGAATGGAAGGTGTTCCACGAGAAAGGAGTGACCATACTCTTTCTGTGCCTTTAGATATGATATCAAATATCCGGCCGCAAGAGATGTCTCCGGTTCATTGTTTCTCACCAAATCGAAGGTTACTATGAGGAGTCTCCGCATTTGTCAGCTTTCCTTATTGTCTGCCGATTGATCAAGAGCACTTACTGCAAATATCTGCTGTCATCCAGTTAAAGAAGTAACTCTATGACCATATGATAATTGTTTCAATGGGGCGCCGCAAGTTGAGGGGGACTAGGAGGGGTTCTAAAGCACTCTTTAGTAATTCTGGCCTCGTTTCGGTTGTGGCGGGCGAGGGATATGCATTGGTGACGGTTTTGGTTTTCTGAACGGTCGATACGGTTCATAACAAGCTCTTTTCAATTTTAGCTAAATCTAGTTTAGAATTCCAGGGACACCATACCAATCAGGCCTGCTACAAATCAGGTATCATGCCCCCAGAATACCAAGTGTGAAAAAGGACCCCAACTAGGGACATCCGTCCAAAAATCAGGATGACAACAGCACCGGGAAAAACACCTGCCAAGCTAGCAACGCCTTAGCCGTGAGACTGAGAAGAATATACACCTTCTCACCATACAGGTAGTCCCGCCAAGGACCAACTTTTTTGTACTGCAACACCATATTGATGGCAAAGCAGTTGAAGAAAACGAAAAGTGATATCACAATACCATATACGAATGCAGGTGGAGATGTACTCAGCCCCGGTGCCCAGACGTATATGGCGATTGCGACCCACGGAATGATGCCTGCGAAGCTGCCGAACCAGAACGGGAGCCAGCTTGGTTTGCCCGGCTCCTCATACTTTTCCTCCAAAGCACCGAAAAGTATCATACAGGCATTTATGCCGAAGATAGCCAGTAAGGCAGCGATGTCGCTGATACCGGTTATCTGAGAGATTAACACGATCATAATTGAAGAGCTGAAGAAGTACTCAATCCAGCGCCCGTAGTTGCGGTTCTTTAATAGGTTGCGCTTGTACCATGGAAAGACAGGTGGAGAGGCGATTATCAACAGGGCACCGGCTGATATCGCAAGGAAAGCAAAAACACCCCAGCCAGTGTAAATGTCAAACAAGTGGTGAAGCACGGGAGCGGTACCGGGTGGCCCGCTCATAAACGTGGCTGTAACCGGAAGAGCAAAATCGTTTGTAAGCACCGCAATCATAATAGCCTGTACCGCGAGGATCGAGCCGACAACAATATTCCATCTGCGTAGCTTGGCAAGCCGCTGTTCAGTCGATTGGTCAGTAGACATAATATGCCTCCTTAATCAAAGTTAATGGGCGAACTTATCTTGAGTGAGCAGATTATACTGGCCAAGAATAAGCGTGTCAACGCGTTAGATATTATTTTCCCGGAATACCACCAAAAGTTGCTCAATCCTCTGATGAAGCTTCAAGCTATCCTCAAACTTCGCTGAGCTAAGCAGGTGGTATAATTAGCTGTAAGATTTATGTTTTGGCTGGTTGATGGTTCAGTCGGCGGATTTGGAAAATCAATTATGGAAGATGCCTTATAACGAGCAATGCATTGGAAGGAGCAGATGAGCAAGTTAACCTGCGATATTCCTATGAAACCGATTATGCCTATCATAATTGGCATCATACTTGTGTTGGGCATTCTTGTGTCAAGCATTTGTATCACCTCGGAAAGTGAAGGTGAAGGTGAAGGGTGTGCCAAAGGGTTTGCCATCTACTTGACCAAACAAGATATTCCTCCCGCCCAGATGGAAGATTTAAGCCACGTCGACATAGCAGAAAGGCCCATCATAACGATTAGCGATATCATCACGTATGACGCTCAGGAACACGAGTTGAGACTTACTGCGAGTGCCTTTGAACGCATCTCTCAGCTAGATGTACCAACCGGAGGCAAGTCGTTCATTGTCTGCATCGATAAGGCACCTATCTATTGGGGGGCTTTCTGGGTCCCCTGGTCTTGCACGTTATTCGATGGGGTCACCATTTGGAAGCCACTCACCTTGGATGAGTCACACGACGTCATCAGGCTCGAACTGTCAGAACTCTACATGGGTGAGGACCCCAGAAGTAATCCTGTAGTGATTGAATCGCTGGAGCAGGCTGGCAAGTTGATCACCGGGCCATTAGCGGCAGTAGACGAGTTACCACATTCTATGAAAGGATATGAGCTATACTCATGGGAGGAAGAAGGCCAATGGCATTTTACTTTGATTACAGGTACCAATCGTATTAAGACGATAGAAGAAATAACTTCTAAAGGGGACTTTATCTCTGAAACCGGGTGGGTGAAAATCCAAGTGGTGGGTGCGGATGCGATTAAGGATGTTCTCAGCCACTTGCATGAGGGTGAGTCAGTCTTCTGGTGTGATGAGTTGCATATAGGGCAGTCAACAGAGACGGATTTGCAGTTACCACCTGAGCAGATTGCAGATGCAATCGAGGAATATGCTAAGCAGTGCGGTTTAGATTTTGTGGTTACAGTACGAAGCTATTGAAAATGAAGGTCACGAAGAAGTATATTGTCGAGTAGCCACTAAACAAACTAGTGGAATGTTATATTACCAGGAGGGAGCAATAAAACCGAGCCAGCCCCGTCTTGTACAATCCCAGGGACAACATACCAATCAGGCCTACTACGGATTAGGTATTATATCCCCGGAATACCACTGCATCTTGAGTATTGTACAAAATAGCGGATTGTCCAACCTTGTAGCCCTTTTCCTGTTCGTCTTTACTAGAGAAGAATCGTGGTTGTAAAATACACAACTAGCAGGGTGTTCGAATCCTGCTGGCGAAGTGATTAGGGTATTTCCGAAACTGACTGGTACAAATTCGCCCGAACCGGGGCCTACCGATATGGCAGAAGCCGATTCCGTTCAGGGCTCTGATAGGAGACGGTACAATGTGACAACCCCGGATATAGGCATCTATGTGGATTTTATACTCTTTGCGTCCGCTATTTGCGTTAGTAAAAGGCTGGGAAGCGATTAGGGAATGCAAGGGAACTGTAAACACAGGGGAAACGATATAGAAGGAGGGTAAAAATGCCAGGAAGCGAGAAGGAATACAAATACTGGGGCAGACTTGCCGGCAACTTTCACCAGGACAATCTTTATGTTACCGGGGTAAAGGTTAACCAAGTGATAAGGGGATGGCTTGTAGAGCAGTTCAACGAGGGAGATGTTGTCCTAGAATTGGGCTGTGGAACCGGATTCTGCTCCGAGATGGTAATAGGAAGGGTGAAGCAGTTGACGGCAACAGATTTAGCTCCAGAAATGATTGAGCAGGCTAAGCGGAACTTAGCTCAGTTCACCAATGTAGAGGTCCGGATAGAAGATTGCTATAACACTTCCTTCAAAGATAATGTTTTTGATGGCGTGCTGATGGTAAACTTGCTGCATATCGTCATAGACCCACTCGCTGTTCTAATGGAAGGACATAGAGTCCTAAAGGATAACGGAAGGATTGTAATTGTGGATGGTACCGGATATGGCATGAGCTTTGTCAAAAAGATGGCTCTGGGGATTCGATTCTTGAGAAGATATGGTAGGCCGTGTTCGTATGGTAGGAATCTCAGACCGGAGGAACTTGTAGGGATGGTGAGAGAAGCGGGTTTCGTGATTGAAGAATCAAAACTACTGGGGGAAGATACCAAAGCGGTCTGCTTGAGGGGCAAAAAGACGGGGAATGAGAAGTAATAACAAGAGCTTATTTCAAAAATTGACTGAAAGATTTATATAGCTTGATTCAAAATATACCCATCCCCCTTATCATAAATCTTGGCTAAGCTCGCCGCCTTAAAAGGGCTAAGCCGGCCCCATAGTTTGTGCGATAAATAAGTTCTGCACTGCACAATCGTCCAAAATGTGCAGCTTTCCAGTCGCTTTTAAGCGCTAATTAATAAATTCAGTTCCGTCTTTGGTAATCTGTCTCAGAAAACGCAGAATTCCAGGGACACTATACCAGTCAGGCTTGCTACAAATCAGGCATTATGCCCCCAGAATACCAAGTGTGAAAAAGGACCACAACCAGGGCTGTTCAAAAATCAGTATGACAACAGCACCGGGAAAAACACCTGCCAAGCTAGCAACGCCTTAGCCGTGAGACTGATTGACAAACATGGTATATTGGTTGATAATGGATTCATACAGGGAATTGTGGTCAGCAAAGGCGTGGAGGTGCCAAGATGGTGAAGAAAAGACGAGACTACTATGAGAGTGTGTATCACATAACATCGGTATTGAATTCGGCCCGTGACTCAAGAGCCCTACTTCTTTCCATCGTTGAAAGCGTGGCCAAGGCTATGGGGGCAAAAGCCTGCTCGCTCATGCTCCTGACAATCGAAAGGGATGTATTACTGCATACCGTTGCCTATGGGCTTAGTGACTGGTACCTGCGAAAAGGCCCTGTAGCAGTGGGTAAGATCATCTCTGATGTGCTTGAGGGCAAGCCAGTTGCTGTGCTGGATGCAACTACAGATGAGCGTGTACTATACCGAGAACAGGCCAAAAAAGAGGGGATCGCCTCTATGCTCTCTGTCCCTATGAGGCTTAGAGGGCAAGTCATAGGAGTATTGAGAATCTATACTGCGGAGCCATACCGGTTCACCAAAGATGACATACATTTTGTAGAGACGGTCGGCAATCTCGGCGCAGTAGCCTTAGAGAATCTCAGAGCGTATGACATGCTTCAGAAAGACTACGAAACATTCCGACAGGATATGCTCCAATGGCGTGCTGCACTTGGTGATGAGGGGATGATGGGTGACCTCGTTAAGCCTGCAGAAGAGCCAGGGATCAAGATACCTCCTGGGGGATAAATAGGAACGACAGCAGAGGCCCAGGACCTGCACATTTATTCAAATTGTTCAGTGAGCCCGCATTGCACAATTTAGCGTTTTGTTACTCCTGAATTCCAGGGACACCATACCAATCAGGCCTATTACAAACCAGGTATTATGCCCCCAGAATGCCACGAATAGTTGCACAATCCTCTGATAAAGCCTCAAGCCATCCTCAACCTTCACCAAAACAAGCAGGCTTCTATTCTGAGTCTAGTTAGGTATTATCGTTGTTGTCACCGTCGTCGTTCCTATTGTTATAGATGGTCTGTCTTGAGGTGGTTATGCTACTATCACAGGCATGAGGTCTAGCTCTATGAATAATAGGGAAGCAAACGTGCTCGACGATGACCGAATCGGTCGGTTGCTGTTGAAACTATCCCTGCCCGCATTTACGGGCATGTTCGTCATGACTCTCTACAACGTGGTCGATACGATTTTTATCGGACACTATGTTGGTCCCCTCGGTATTGCCGGGCTTTCTATAGTTTTCCCCATTCAAATGCTGACAATGGGGATTGGACAGATGACGGGAATGGGTGGCGCATCGCTGGTCTCCAGATTAATTGGAGTCCGTAATACACCCAGAGCAGAGCATGCCCTGGGAAACGCTCTGACCTTTACCATCATAATCTCCGTTGCACTAACGGTAGCTGGTCTATCGAATCCCGACTTATGGCTCAGGCTCATGGGTGCATCGGACACTATTCTGCCTTACGCCCGAGACTATATGACAATTATTCTTACCGGTGTGTTATTTCGGACCTTTGCCATGTCACAGAACTTTCTGGTAAGAGCTACGGGAAATGCACGTGTTCCTATGATTGGAATGATTATAGGTGCCGGTTTGAACATAGTACTTGATGCGATATTCATCATACCGCTTGGTATGGGTGTGAAAGGAGCGGCACTGGCGACCGTGATATCTCAGTTAATTACCAGCCTGTACTTTCTGCGTTATTACTTATCCGGTAAGAGTTTCCTGAGAGTCCATTTGCAGAACATGATTATTAAATGGGAGATACTGAAACCCATCCTTGCCATAGGCATTTCCTCATTTGCCAGGACAGCAGCTCAGAGTTTAGCAGTGGTTTTTGTTAATAGAACGCTGGTCGTTTTCGGCGGCGATTTAGCTATCTCTAGCTACGGACTTATTCAGCGCATAATGATGTTTGCCTTGATGCCAGGCATAGTTATCGGCCAGGGTATGCAGCCTATTCTGGGTTTCAATTACGGCGCAAAGCGCTATGACAGAGCATTAAGAGTCATAAAGATAGCTATTATTGCCGCAACAATTTACAGCATCATTGCATTTTTCGCTCTCTATTTCGCTCCGGGGTTATTTATTCGTGCTTTCACTACTGATAGCGAACTTATTGTTTTGGCCGTTTACGCTGCCAGGCACATCTTCTTGGCAGCGTATTTGATAGGTTTCATCGTCGTCGGCTCTATAGTGTTCCAGGCGATTGGTAAAGCTGGTCAGGCATTCGTTGCAGCAATAGCCAGACCAGCTCTGTTCCTGCTTCCTCTGGTGTTCATACTACCAAACTACTGGCAACTTAACGGCGTATGGCTGGCATTTCCGATTACAGATGCTCTTACCTCCATACTGGTTCTTGCTTTTCTCATCCCTGAGATAAAGATGTTTCGCAGGAGTGAAATAAAGCAAGTTTAATCGGGATTTATCCCGCCAGAAAATCATTCCAAGTGAAACCTTAGAGGCTAATCTCGCTACCGATAATAATAGAAACGTTCTGTTGAGTTGCCAAAGCGTGAGATTATACTTTGCGGTAGCTTTTCTGGCAGACAGTTATCCAGCAAGATAGCGTAGTGTTCAGTGGTACAGAGCAGATGCAGAGCGTCGCCATCATCCTCCTCCATCTATGGGATTTGCCGGTTGCCCGGCAATTCCAGGGACACCATCCAATCAGGCCTACTATAAATCAGGCATTATACCCCCAGAATACCACAGGAAAAGACCTAATCTTTGGAAGGGGATTGCACAATACTGACTTTTGTGCAATTCGGCAAATTACACAAGCACTCAGATTGTAGCCTTTCTCTACTTGAACCGTTGAACATTAGCAAAGGCAGTTAATCAGTTCACAACCCATGCCACTCGACTAAATCATCTAATGGTTCGCGGGGTCGTGGAAATGTGTTAATCGGAGCCCCGAGGTCAGGATAGCCAATGGCTATGGATGTTACGATGGCCCTGTCTTTGGGGATACTAAGCAGCTCCCGAAATATTTCAGGCCATAAGACCGGTATACCCATAATACATGTACCCAGACCATAAGTGAGGGCAGCCAGACAGATAGTTTGAGTGACCGCGCCGATACTCACTATGGCACTAGAACCGCGGTCATCGGAACAAACAATTATTGCGCTGGGGGCGTCAAAGAAGCGCAGCATGTGCTCTCGGTGCTCGAGTTGCTTGGCTTCCAGATTTTTTGTGCCTGGAGGGTAGTAGATGGGGTCCTGCAGTGCTTTTAACGATTGCCGTCTTGGCATCAAAAGCTTAGAATAAGGACCTGTTCTGGGCAGGTCTGGCTTGGTGTCCATATAGTCATGGCCATCCCATGTTTTTGCTTTCTCTGCAAGTCTGGCTGTTACCGTCGCTAACACTTCACCTGCCAGAACCTCAAAATACCAGGGTTGGACATTTCCTCCCGATGGTGCCCAGCGGCTAACATCCAACAACTCCTGCAAAACCTTTTTTGGAACAGGGTCAGGCTTGAAAACGCGAATACTTCTTCTAGTACGTATAGCTTCAATTACATCCATAGTATCCTCCTAGTCGTATTTTTGTGTTGAGTCTAACACGAGAATCATGCTTGGTCTATCCTTGTTTCCACTTGCTTCGCATCATCTATTATTTGTTAAGCGCCAACTCATCGATGGAGCTACCAATTGGCTTTAATTATACGATTTAGCGTTTTGTTACTCCTGAATTCCAGGGACACCATCCAATCAGGCCTGCTACAAATCAGGTATTATGTCCCCAGAATACCCTTCATGTCAGACTTAAGGCAGCGCGCAAATTGTCATCTATGGCTTCCATATCAGCTTCGGACATAATCCCAAGTCTGCGACTGATCATACCCTGCTTTATTGTTCTCGTGAACAGAAGAGCGTTCTGTCCTGCTTAGTGGATACAATTCCTCAGCAATTATAGAGGTAGCTTTCTGACCTCTCCTCTGGACCTTACCTTCGACTGTTAGCCAGCGTTCACGAAATAAGACTTGACCACACTTCTCCTGGACATCGCTAAATATGGTCACATCTGCTATTCCCGTTCCATCTTCCATTATCACGTAGACTACCCGCTTTCCACTCCTCGTAGGTGGAGTCTCGTAACGTATCACGGACCCCATTAGTTTGACCCTCCTGCCAGCAGGAATTGAGGGAAGGTCTTTCATTTTGGTGATTCCATTATCGGAGTCATAGAAATCGAGGGGGTGTGCCGACAGGTTCAATGACAGCAGTTCTCTCTCAATAAACAACCTGGTCTTTTTATCATCAATAGAGAAATCCATAGAAATATCTGCTTTGAGTGCAGCATCTTCAAAGAGTGACACTGTACCCCGGATTACCTTGTGTTTAAGTTCTGATAGCTTGGGAAGCTGTAATAGCAAGTCATTCTGATTACCCAGAGAATCAAAAGCACCTACTTTAACCAGGTTTTCCAGAATAGGTTGACTGACATCGGTTCTCAATGCAAAGTCTCTTAGAGAAGTGAATTTATGCTCTGCTCTTGCCGATAATATGGATTCCAATGCTTTTTCAGACATTCCCTTTAGTTGCTTGAGGCTAACTCGTATTGCCCCTTTTTCCACTGTATAGTGGTCTGAGGAATTGTTTATATCGGGTGGTAAGACTTCGACTCCAAACCTCTTTGCTTCGGCTACAAGGACATGAGATGGATAATAACCCATAGGTTGATTAGACAATACTGCTGCCAGGAATTCAGCAGGGTAATGGCTCTTCAACCAGAGCGTTTGATAAGCAGTAATAGCGTAAGCACAAGCATGTCCCTTACAGAATCCATAGGCAGCAAAAGCAGCTAGTTGCTTAAATACCTTTTCAGCTATATTTTTACCGATACCATCCCCAACAGCTCGGGAAATGAAGGAGTCTCTCATTTTCTCCATTTCCTGTTCAGTTCGTTCATGAGTCATGGCCCGTCTGAAACCATCCGCTTCAGCATAACTCATTCCGGCTAAATCATGAGCAACTTTGAGGACTTGCTCTTGATAGAGGATTACTCCTAAAGTCTCCCCGAGAGCGTTTTTCAGCTTAAGATGGAGATACTTCACAGGTTCCTGGCCGTGTCTTCTGGGCAGGTAATCTTTATCCATATTGGACTTGAGCGGACCGGGACGGACCAGGGATATAGACACGATGATATCTTCAAAGCTATCCGGCAGAAGTCTACCGGCCATTTCTCTTTGTGCCGGTGATTCAAGCTGAAATGTCCCGATAGTCTTTCCGTCTCTGAGTATGCTAAAAGCTACGGGATCGTTTCTCGGTATCTTCTCTATGTCAATGTCAATTCCACGACTCTGCTTGATGTTGCTCAGTGTATCCTCAATGACAGTCAGAGTAGGGAGTGATAACAAATCCAGTTTTACAATCCCCAACCTCTCGATGTCATCTTTATCATACTGGCTGATAATATCTCCTCCCCCAGACCATTCAAGAGGGACTAAATCAGACAGCTTCCCACTACCGATCAGCAACCCTCCCAGGTGGACGGACATATGCTTGGGGAATCCGTCTATAGCAGTGCATAGCTTAAAGAAATCAGCAAGTTCTTCTTTCTTGTAGACAGTGCTATGCTTTAGCTCAGGGAGTGTATCGGCATACTCCATAAGCCTGGAAGCAGATAACCAGTGGATACCTTGGCAAGCCTCTTCAATTATCGCCTTTGGTATCTGTAGAGCTTTGCCGATGTCACGGATGGCACCTCTTGCCATATAGGTATTTATCGTTCCCACGCAAGCAACATTCTCAGCACCATACTTCCGGTAGATGTAGTCTCTCACCTCATCCCTTCGTCTTCTGTCAACATCCAAATCAATGTCGGGAGGTTCATATCTTAAAGGATGCATGAAACGTTCAAAGAGCAGGTTATATTCAACAGGATCAACATTGCTAATATCGAGTGCGTAGACAACCAGGCTATCTACGGCACTTCCCCTTGCCTGACATCTTATATCTCTACTTCTCGCCCAGCGAACTATATCCCAGACCACCAGGAAGTAACTGCAAAATCCAAGTTTATTAATAGTATCAAGCTCGTGCTCAAGGCGGTTCTTTATTGAATCGGATAGCAAACCGTATTTTCTTTCAGCTCCCGCAAAAGCTATCTTTCTAAGATAACCGTAATCAGACTCACCCTCTGGAATATCAAACTTAGGGAAGCGAGGCTTCCCCAGTTCCAACTCCAGATTACACCTTGAAGCAATCTCCCCGGTATTCTTTATAGCTTCAGGCAGGTCTCTGAAGAGCTTCATCATTTCCTGCTGCGATTTCAGATATTGCTCTACAGTGCGATAACCCTCCAATTGAGAAGCTGGTATGATCCGGTCGATAGCATTAAGTAGCTCTTTGATCCTGTATTCTTTGATTTCAGCGTAATGGACATTGTTGGTAGCTACTACCGGTAGATTATCTTCCTTAGCAAATGAAGCAAGCCGGTAGCTGTCAGAACCCCCTTCTCTGGAAGGATAGCGGATAAGCTCTATGAAAAAGTCTTTACCAAAGACTTCTCTATAAAAGCACGCTGCTTCTTTAGCTTTATCACGCTTACCTTCAGCGATGAGGGCAGGTATTTCACCCTTACTGCAACCACTCAGAGCAATCAGTCCGCTGCTGTGATTCCGCAGCATCTCTCTAGTTGCTTCTGGCTTCCTACCTCTATTCGACAGGTGAGCTTGCGTTATTAATCGACAGAGGTTTGAGTATCCGTCGGCATTCTTACAAAGTAGCGTTAAATGATACCCGCCATCCAAATCAACCTCAGCACCTATTATCGGTTTGATTCCTGCTGCTCTGGCTTTGCTATAGAAACGAATGACGCCAGTCAACCGATTATGATCCGTTAGAGCTAAGGCAGGCATTCTCAGGGAAACAGCTTTATCCAGTAGTTCATCTAGAGACGAAGCTCCGTCAAGAAAGCTATATTGAGAGTGGACGTGAAGATGAATGAAACCCATGACCATCACCTCAATCGAGGACTCTTGAGAGAAACCACTGTCCCCCAAGCTTATAAAGCTCATAGGTTCCAGTGCTTGAGTTCTGTGCATTCACACGGATGAAAAGACGCATCGATTTACCATTCCACCATTCGGAAGGTTCTCTCCACCAACCAACAACATCAAGGATTCTATAGAGACGCTTCCTCCAAATGAAGGCAGTTATTATTGAATCGTTGTTCTGATGGACTTTGACCGGTTCATCAATAAGCCTGGACATGGTATCGACTCCAAAATGGAAAAGGGAATAGAATTGTAACAGAACATCCGTGCTATTGTCAAGAGATTTTAGCAGGATTTCAGGTATATCTTAAAAATTAATTCGCCCGGATATATGCTGGTATAATGATGCTATATAAGTATAAAAGATGACCGATCAAGCGAAGATATACATAGGGACATCAGGATGGTCCTACCCCAAAGGTGAAGGCACGTGGACCGGATACTTCTACCCTAAGGGCAAGATAAATGAGCTTGAATACTACAGCCAGTTCTTCAACACAGTAGAGATAAATAGCTCATTCTATAGACCACCAAATCCTGGCTACGTTTATAACTGGGTCCGGAGAGTTCCCAGTGACTTCCTCTTCACAGTTAAGCTCTGGCAGAAATTCACGCACCCGAAGATGTATAAGGAAGCTACGGGAGAGGAAGCGGTAATATCTTTGCAGGATGTCGATATATTTAAGCGGAGTATAGAGCCCTTATTGAAAAGCGATAAACTAGGTGCTTTGCTGGCACAGTTCCCGCCCAGCTTCAGGAACGATAGCTTTGGGCAGCGAGTCATAAATGCGGTGAGCAGGTTGTTTGGACCGTACAGGTTAGCTGTGGAGCTAAGGCATAGAAGCTGGAGTGACGACCCCGGTATCGCAACGCTGCTCAAGGAACATAATGTTGCCTGGGTTCAAATTGATGAGCCGAAGTTTAAATCCTCAATCGCTCAGGAGCTTCCTCTAACCTCTGATATGGCTTACTTCCGCTTTCACGGCAGAAATGCGGAAACGTGGTGGACGGGAGATAGCGAAACCCGCTACAAATACCTATATTCGGCTGAAGAAATAGAAGAATTGGCAGACAGGGTGAAGACAACAACAGGTCAAACTAAATTGCTCTTTGTCCTATTTAATAACCATTGGCAAGGGTATTCTCCTCGCAATGCTATTGATATGATAAGGTCTCTGCAATTGCCTTTTAGAGAGCTTCCTATGCAAGTTCGAATGGAAGAAGACGAAACATTCGAAGCAGTAGAATAAGGTCATGTTGACTGAATTCCAGGGACACCATACCGATCAGGCCTACTCCGGAAAGAGCTTAATCCTCGAAAAAGGATTGCACTTTTCTGACGATTGTGTGATCTCGGTGCCCTTGTTCAGACAGGTTGATTAAGCATTAAAAGAAATACAAACAAGTTCCAGAAAACGATGATTGTATAAAATACCAGAAATACCACCGTGATTGTATATACGAGCCTGGGTTTTGCATTATAGTTAATCCATAAAAGTAACGTGGCTAAAAACGCACCTGACACCTTTATAACCAGAAACCACCCATGGCCTACCCAGGCTCTCAGGAAAGGATTCACTTCTAATCCGTGTCCACCTGTCACCAGAAACTGGCTTATCAGACCGTCTGCAACTATTATGGCAAATAGAGTGTAGAGAGTGTACCTAACGGTTCGACTTTCAATATGAAGAAACCTGGGAACTTTCAATGCATTTATGTCTTTCAAATATATGAAAACAAAAGCTCCGGTAACCAGTTTGTAATCTTACAGGACGATTATCCGGGAGTCAATAAGACTTTGCTGGGGAGATTTCCAGGGACATCATACCGATCAGGCCTACTCCGGAAAGAGCTTAATCCTCGAAAAAGGATTGCACTTTTCTGACGATTGTGTGATCTCGGTGCCCTTGTTCAGACAGGTTGATTAAGCATTAGAAGAAATACAAACAAGTTCCAGTAAACAATGGTTGTGTAAAGTCCCAGAGCTACCACAGCTACCTTATATACGAGTCTAGGCTTGGCATTATACTTAATCCATAGAAACAGCGTGGCCAAAAATGCACCTGATATCTTTATAGCTAGAAACGACTCACCGCCCACCAAAGACATCAGCAAAGGATTGCTTTCTGATCCGTATCCACCTGTCACCAGAAACTGACTTAACAGGCCGTCTGCAACTATAATGCCAAATAGGACGTAGAGAGTATACCTAACGGTCCTGCTTTCAATATGAAGAAACTTGGGAACTTCCAATGCCTTCATGTGCGGAAGCCATCACCCCCTTTCAAAACAAAAAACCGACCATTTTCAGGTCGGTTTCACTATTGGCTCCCCACCACCAAAGTGACCATATACAGGCAGCGGTTCAATGCCTCCTATGTCATCGGAACAATATTATGTTTTTAAAGGCTCATTAGTACTAGCCGCTGAGAGGGCCGAAAATCCTTGGCGAGCATTTTATTGTATATCTCTGCGTCTATGGCGGTCAAGATGCACTATCTTAACTTTTCTTATCAAATCCCACCTGTAATGTATGGAAATTCATTGACATATGCGATCATTAAGTATCACTTTGATAGAAATCTATGCAACAAGATAGCGTAGTGTTCAGCGGTAGGCAGCAGGGGCCTCAGTTCACCCCTTCCGTTAGCCAGTTTAAGACTTTCCTCATTACCTCGGTGCGGTTGTCTCTGGTTACCAGGAGCGTTTCGACTTCAGGATGGCGTTTGATTTCGTCGGCAAAGGGATGGGGGTTGAGCATTATAGTGCCCAAAACTTTCTTGCCACTGTTTATGGCCTGCGTCACGGCTTCTCTGAACTGGGGCGACAGAAGCTCCATCTTGCCAATCTCATCAATGACTATGAGGTCGCTTTCCTTCAGCGCTTGACGCAGAACAGAAACTCCAACCCTGTTCAGGCTGTCCGTGTCCACCCGGTATTTGCTTACCTGGTAGGGGCTGGAGATGCCGACATGGGCTAATATCGCCTCCTGCCCATCAAGGGTAACAATCCTGAACCCCTGCCTTATTCCCCCGGTCCGTATCTCCTCAGTATAGAAGCCGCCGCCCTTGACTTTTGTCCTGGCCAGGGCTTCTTTGATAAGAGCAGTTTTACCTGTGCCCGGCTTGCCGGTCAACAGGAGGGCTCTTTTCATTGCTCCTTGGCTGGAGCCTGGGACTTTCTCTTTTCCTTGAGCTGCTTTCGGCGCAGGCGATGCTTCAAGGCAGCCACTTTCTTCTTCTTATTCATCTCTCTCTCGCTAAATTTAGGTTGTCGGAATTATTCTACCATATTGAGGGTGTTCAAAAAATGCAGAGAAAGGCTCGCAATGACAAAAAGAGTGGGCGGGGACAAGCCCCGCCCCTGCAAATCAATGTAGAAGAGTTGACCTTTTTAGTCTTCCCGCTCCAGTATGGTGGCAGCGCCCTGACCGCCGCCAACGCAGGCGGTGGCCAGACCGTATTTCCCTTTTTCAGTGTTGAGTATTCTGGCGCAAGTGCCAACCAACCTGGTGCCGCTGGCTCCCAACGGGTGTCCGATGGCAGTAGCGCCACCCTTGACATTGACTTTCTCGGGGTCGATACCCAGTTCTCTCATGGCATAGAGCGCCACGATGACGAAGGCCTCGTTGATCTCCCAGAAGTCGATGTCCTTCGCTTCGAGGCCGGCATGTTTCAGAGCCATGCGGCTGGACGGGACCGGGCCTTTCCCCATCACTGTCGGGTCAACGCCGGCCCACCCCATGGATATGATCTTGGCCAGGGGCTTGAGATTGCACTTCTGTGCCTTCTTCTTCGACATCAGCATCATGGCACTGGCCCCGGCGTTGAGCGGAGAGGAGTTGCCCGGCGTTACCTGCCCATCCGGCTTGAAGGAAGGCTTCAACTGGGCGAGAGCCTCCATCGTAGTATTGCCCCTGATGCTTAGGTCAGACTCAAAGACTTTCTTCGTCCCGTCCGCCTGCACCGCCTCAATCGGCAGTATCTCCCCCTTGAAATACCCTTCTTCGACGGCTTTGGCCGCCATTTGATGGCTTTTCATCGCCCATCTGTCCATGTCCTCCCGGGTGAAGGTGGTCTGTGATAGCAGCTTCTCCGCAGTCAGTCCCATGTTCATGGTGGTCATTATGTCCAATTCTTTGAATTCCATAAATTTGGGATTAGGTGATATCGGTACCTCTCGCTCGCCGCCTCCCAGCGTCGGGATGTGGGTCATGTGCTCGATTCCGCAGGAGATGACGATATCGGAGTACCCCAGCATGATTTCCATGGCCCCCTGGTGTATCGTGGACATAGATGAGACGCATTGACGGTCAATCCCCTGAGCCGCGACATTGAACGGCAGCTTGGCCAGGAAGTTGATTGACTTACCCCCATAGAGCCACTGCTCGAGCACCGGCATGGCTGTTCCCGTGAGCACATCGCCGATTTCCTCGGGGTTTATCTTGGTCTGCTTTATCATTTCCTGGACCAGCCTGGCTGCCAGGTCGTCCATTCTCAGACTGTTGAACACGTCCCTCTCTGGTTCCCTCGGTCTCGCCCTGGAAAAGGGCGTCCTCAGATAGCTGACAATAACTGCTTCTTCCATATAATTAGTCTCCTTTCTTTGTTTTACTGTTAATTACGTCTATCTTTTCCGGAATTATGGCTTGCCGCCTATGATATATCACTTTTTCCCCCCACTGTCAAGGCGAGGTTTATCCCCGCCTTCTGGGCGGAGACAATGTGGGCGGGTACAAGGCCCGCCCCTACAACGGTAAACAAACAAATAGATAATTATGTAGTGGCGAGGTTTATCCTCGCCTTGTGGGTGGGGCGATGATGCAAATTAATGTAGTGGCGGAGTTTATCCCCGCCTTTTCAAAAATTAAAGGTCAAAAATCAAAATGACAGATCAAAATGCAAAACTTTTGGAAAGAGGCGGGTGTATTGTTTACCAATTTAATTCGTGAAGCAAGGGATTCCTTCACGCCTCGAAAATGAGATTGCCACGCCTTCGGCTCGCAATGACAGGAGACGAAGGGCTCGCAAGGGCGCCCCCTTCATGTCGTTGAGAGGAGCGTAGCGACGAAGCAATCTCTGTGGGGGATTCCCCGCTCACTCTGTGAAACAGGCCCTGCAATCCCCGGAGATTGCCACGCACCTTTCAGGTGCTCGCAATGACAAAGAAAGTAGGGTGCGCACAACGACAAAATGCTTGACAGTTTGATAAAATATGATTAAGATGGGCTTGAATTTCGGGAGCCCCGAGTTATTACGTTTTGCGCTTAACTACAAGCAGTGTCTGTAATAAAATGGAGGTAAGAAATGACACAGGACGAAAACAAAGCCAAATATGAAGCCAGGCCGTGGATAAAATGGTATCAGCCGGGTGTGGAGCCGGATATTACAGTCGAGGAAAAGTCCGTGGTGGACACCTTTAATGAGAATACAGACAAATGGAAGGACAAGACCGCTGTAGTATTCTACGGTAGAAAGGTAAGCTACAAGGAGCTCCGAGACCAGGTTGACAGGTTTGCTGCGGCACTACACGATTTAGGCATCAAGAAAGGAGATAAGATTGCCCTCCTGCTGCTTAATTCGCCTCAGTTCATCATAGCTTATATGGGAGCCCTGAAAGCCGGAGCTACCTTGACGGCAATCAGCCCTGTTTATGTCAGTTCCGAAATCAAGTACCAGATTGAAGACAGCGGGGCGAGAATGATTGTGTGCCTGGATATTCTTTACGATAATGTGGAAAAAAGCGGAGTCAAGCTGGATGGTGTCATCCTGACCGGCATCGGCGAATACCTGCCTGCGATGAAAAAGTTTCTGGGCAGCAGTGTGCTCCGGGCTGTATATCAGAAAATGGCCGCCCCGCCTGTTGAACTGTTTCAAAGAGAAGGATTTTATCGATTCCAGGACTTGCTTAAGAAATATCCTCCGAATCCGCCCGAAATCGAGTTCAATATCAGAGAGGACATAGTAACTCTTCCCTACACTGGAGGGACAACCGGGAAGCCCAAAGGTGCTGTGATAACTCATTACAATTTCGCCGCTGCCCGAGAGCTCGCCGATGGATTCTGGGGTGATGTCGTACAGGAAGGGAAGGAAACCGTAATAGCCTATTTGCCTTTCTATCACATCTATGGTCAAGCAGTGGTCATGATGGGAGGACTGACCGAGGGCTACACTTCAATACTAATCACCACTCCTGACCCTGATGACATTCTGGACGCACTGGAAAGGTACAAAGGAACTATCTTCTACAGCGTTCCCGCCCTGTATGAATATCTCAAGGACTATGAAAAGACTAACAGAGTAAATTGGAAGAAAATAAAAGTCCTTATCTCCGGTGCTGATGCCCTTCTCGAGGACACTGCCCGGGGCTGGGAAAAGCGGACCGGCGCTCCAATCCACGAGGGCTGGGGAATGACCGAGACGACCTCGACCGGTATGGTCAATCCCTACGGCAGGCCGAAAATCGGTTCCTTCGGTGTACCTATGCCTGGTTGTGTGGCGGGCATAATGGAGGCGGAAGGCACCAAGTTCCTTCCCGTTGGGGAAACAGGCGAATTGGTATTCAAAGGACCCAATGTCTTCCCGGGATACTGGGGGAAACCGGAAGAAACCAAGGAAGTACTTCTGGAAATCGACGGTGAAACCTGGCTGCGCACTGGGGACCTGGCAAGAATGGATGAAGAGGGCTATTTCTACTTCTACGATAGGAAGAAAGACATGATTAAATACAAGGGTCTGCAAGTATTTGCCAGAGAGGTAGAGGAGGTGCTGACTTCTCATCCTCAGGTCAGGGAAGCCGGCGTCATCGGCGTCCCCGACCCCGAAGTTGGCGAGAGGGTTAAAGCCATCGTCGTTCTTGAGTCAGAAGCCAGAGGGAAAGTGTCGGAAGAAGACATTATGAAGTATTGCGCTGGAAAGCTGGCTTCCTACATGGTACCCAAGATAATCGAATTCAGAGGCGAGGTGCCCAAGACAGACATCGGCAAGGTATCACGCCGCGAACTGAGAGAGGAGTAGCTATAGAATGGCACCATTTTTAGAAGTAGAAAACTTGACCAAGCGTTTCGGTGGACTGGTCGCCGTCAACAATGTTAGCTTCCAAATAGGCAGGGACGAAATCGTGGGCCTGATTGGGCCTAATGGTTCCGGGAAGACCACCCTCGTGCGCTGCCTAATCGGCATATTTAAGCCCGAGTCCGGAAAAGTTCGGTTTAAGGGCGAGGACATAACCGGATGGCGTCCTTGGAAAATCGTCCAGAGAGGGCTCGTAGGGACTTTCCAGGTAGTTAAGCCATTCCGCCGCCTACCTGTTATTGCCAATGTCATGGTCGGTTGCCTCTGCCCGCGGATAACCAGGGGAGGTGAATGGACCAAGACCACCGCGGTGAAGGCACGGGACGCGCTGGAGTTTGTGGGTATTGTCGACCGGGCTCTTGAGCCAGCCGCCAACTTATCTCACGGAGACTTGAAACGACTGGAGGTAGCCAGGGCTATTTCTACCGAGCCCGAGCTCCTTATCCTCGATGAACCCTTCGGGGGACTTAATCCTGCTGAAACAGAACTTGTCGCCAAATCCATGAAAAGATTGCACAAGGGAGGTCGGTTCGGCAGGCTTCATAGCGAAGGACCGGCTATGCTGATAATCGAGCACAAGCTAAGTGAGCTCATGAAAATAGTTGACCGGGTGATTGTCCTCAATTATGGAGAAATCATCACCCAGGGTACCCCGGAAGAAATAGTCAAAAACCCCGCCGTGATTGAAGCCTATACCGGCAAGGAGGTGCTCATTGCTTGAGGTAAAAAATGTAATTGTCCGCTACGATACAGCCACCATCCTGGATGAAGCCAGCCTGACGGTGGAGAAAGGGGAGATGGTGGGGCTCGTCGGTCCCAACGGCGCCGGCAAGACCACTCTGCTCCGGGCCATCGTCGGTTTGATTAACTGGGACAGGGAGATGCTCAGAGGCACCAAGAATTCAGAAGTAACCTTTGAGGGCAGCGTAGAATTTGAAGGGGAAAGGATTGACAAGCTCTCAGCATTTGAAATCGCTAAGAGGGGTCTCCAGCTTTGCCCGCAAATGGGCCGGCCTTTTGTCGAGATGACGGTCAGGGATAATTTGCTCGCCGGAGCCTACCTGTGCCGGGACAGGAAAGAAGTCAACGAGAGCCTGGCTAGAGTTTATGAATTGTTTCCCAGGCTGAAAGAGAGAGAAAAGCAACTAGGCGGGACTTTGTCAGGCGGGGAACGGCAGATGCTAGCTGTTGGCCGCTCCCTCATGCGCCGGCCTAAATTGATGTTGGTCGATGAGCCGTCAAGCGGGCTGGCCCCCAAGATAAAGGATGACCTGTTCAAACGAGTAGAGGAGATTTACCATGAACTGGGAGTCACCATACTCCTCGCTGAGCAGGATATCAGTTTTGCCTTCGCCCTCTCTAAGAGGAACTATGTCATGTCGAGGGGGCACATCATCGCCCAGGGAACAGCCAAAGAATTGCTCAGTGACGAGACTATCAGAAAGACATACCTGGGCATGTAATAAATAACACCCCGCAGATTCATAAATCGAATTTACGAGGTCACCAGAAAGCCTTACTGGTGTAGCGGCGGGATTCATCCCCGCCACTATAAAACTCAAATGTCAAAATCCAAATGATTAAATGCCAAAACTACTCTTTCTTCTTATTTGAGTTTTGAACTCTGTCATTTGTCATTGCTTAGGGTTTTGGGCTTTATTTGACATTGTTTGGGATTCAAAATTAGGGCGGGTACAAGACCCGCCCCTACAAATGAGTGTAGTGGCGGGGTTTATCCCCGCCTCATGGGTGCGGGACAATGTGGGTGGGTACAAGGCCCGCTTCTACAGCTCGTAGACTAATGACCCGCAAAACGGATAATCCTCCCAATGTTCAACAATACCATTTCTCACCGGGTTATGAATGATGTAATTGGCAACCATCCTACAATCCTCGTCCTGTCGCAAAAAATGGTCGTAAAAACTTCTCTGCCAAATGCTTCCTCTGTAGCCGTGTCGCCAGGCTATCTTAGTAGAGCGGCTCTTTATTTCCCTAACAAACTCGATGATGCCTTTCGTTTCCGAAGCACTCAGCAAAAAATGAGCGTGGTCTGGCATGATGCAATATGCATATAGTGGAATATTATTCTCTTTACATGCCGTCCTCAATAAGGCCACGAAATCTTCAGTCAAATGTTGATGGGAAAAGATTGCCTGTTTCCCTTTCGTAGCTATGGTGACAAAACAAGGTAGATCAGGGGTTCGGTATATTTCGGGGTCTAGGCGAATTTTTTGACGGCGCTTTGTGTGCATTTAGATACCTTGTATATTATCAAGAGTGCTGGGCGGGTACAAGACCCGCCCCTACGGTGGTAAATGCACAAATAAATAATTATGTAGTGGCGAGGTTTATCCTCGCCTTGTGGGTGGGGCGATGCTGCAAATTAATGTAGTGGTGGAGTTTATCCCAGTCTTATAAGCGGAGACAATGTGGGCGGGTACAAGACCCGCCCCTACGGTCGGGGGTGTAGTGGCGGGGTTCATCCCCGCCTGGCGGGGTGTGGTCTCCCTTCGAGGTGTGAAGGAATCCCTTCCTTCACGATTCACGATGCCGAAGCAATCTCTCTGGAGGGGTAATGGGATTGCCGCGCACCTTTCAGGTGCTCGCAATGACAATAAGAATGAAGGGCTTGCAATCACGGGGAGTGGAGAAAAATAGAGTTGCCCCCTTTTTGTTTAGTGTAGGGAGGCACTGCAGGCCCGGCATTCCTTACGCCAGGCGGCATTAGTTAGCTTACAGCGCGGACACTCTCGCTCAAGCTTATCCCGTATCCACACGGCAATCCCTTGGGGCATGAACAGCAGTACCAATATCACCAAAACAGCCAGAATGAGATAATTGTACTTGCCAATGACCCCCCGCAAAAACTCGACAAGCGGAAACAGGGTATAAACCCCGGCCACTGGTCCGTAAATGCTGACAATGCCGCCGAATATTACCCATATTATGACTTGGAAAGACATCGTCATGGTAAGGCATTCAGGGGCGGCAATCATCTGGACATGGGCATATAAGCCACCGGCAATCCCGGCGAAAAAGCCGCCGATGGCAAAGGCTAGCAGCTTGTAATTTATAGTATTTATTCCCGTGGCACGGGCAGCAATCTCGTCTTCCCGGATGGCATGGAAAATAAGACCGGTCCTGATATATCGGCTCCCGGCATCGGTGAGTTTCCACATTATCAGCACCGACACGGTCATCACTATCAAAACTACGTAATACTCAACAACCCGCGACTCGGAAATTAACGGGATTCCCCATATGCCATAGGGGCCGCCGGTAATAGAGGGGAGAGCGTAAACTACTCCGTACAGCATGAGAGGAAAGGATAGCGTAAGCAGTGACAGGTAAGGCCCTCTCAGCTTGAGAGCAGGCCAACATGTGATTACTCCAATTAATGTGGCGGCCACAGCACCCAGTGGTATCGTCAACCACGGCTGCCAACCGAGATACTTGTATAGCAGTGCCGAACCGTAGGCGCCGACGCCGAAGAACAGGGCATGCCCAAAATTTACCAGTCCGGTATAGCCAGATAACACGTCCCAACTCACGGCAAAAATAACGAAAATGTTGGTGAAGATAAGAACAAGCAGTATGTATCTGTCATCACTGATCAGCGGGAAAACAAACACAAAGGCAAAGAAAACAACGGCTATAACCCGCCCGGGGACCGGTAGCACACCCCACCGGAAGTTATTGAGCAGACGTTTCAACAATTTACAATCTCTCTTCTTCGAGGACTATGCCGAACAGTCCTCCCGGTCTCACCACCAGCACTACGACCATAGCCAGCAGGACGAATGTCGTGACCAGGTGAGTGCTAATCCCAGAGATGAGGACCACTTGCTCGACTAATGCGATAATGAAAGCTCCGATGATACTCCCCTTGATACTGCCCAGTCCTCCCAACACCACAATCACCAGGATAATCGTTAGTGCATGCATCCACATGGGGGGATACAGTATCCATATTGGTGCCACCAGGACGGCGGCCACTGCTGCCAGGCCTGTGGCTATGCTCATGGTTGTCAGCAATGTCCTGGGCACATTTACCCCCAGCACGTTGGCAATCTCAGGATCGTTGGCTACCGTCCTGATGGAGATGCCCAGTTTTGTCCTCGACAAAAGCAGCCACAAAATGATTAGGACTGCTGCCACTGCGGCAATTACCAGCAGATATTGTCTGGGGACTATAACTCCCAATATCACCATCGTTCCCGGGATAAGAGGGTCAACCGAGAGATAAAAAGAGCCGAACCCGATATATAGCAACTCTTGGAAAGCCATGGCTAAGGCCACGGTTATCAGCAATACAGCTTGTTGATGCTGGCGGACCCGGTTAATAAGGAAGTGGTAGCACAAGGCGCCTAAAATGGCAGTGCCCACCACCGTTATGGCAATTGATGGAATGGCACCCCAGCCAAGTTGGCGGGTAAAATAGTACAGGATATAGGCAGCCACCACGAAGAAAGCCGTATGGGCCATGTTAATCAGCCGACCTACCCCGAAGATAAGAGACAGGCCCAACGCTAGAAGGGCATATACACTTCCGTTCACCAGCGTCTGAACTATGGCTAATTCGACCACGGCACTTTTACTCCCACAAGGCGAGGATAAACCCCGCCACTACATTCATTCGTAGGGGCGGGACTTGTCCCCGCCCAGGCCTTGTCCCCGGCAAAAATGAGGCGGGGATAAACCCCGCCACTACTGATTCTTACCGTCCGTTCCAATCTGGGCATTTTAGAAGCCTTTCACCTTCCGTGCAATTGTCGGATACTATATATCACGCCCCCCGCCTTGTCAAGGGTTTGTCCCGATTCTCCCAGATTTTTGACAATTTTAGCCGCTTGTAGGGGCGGGGCTTGTCCCCTCCGCGACTACATTAATTTGTAGCATCACCCCGCCCAAGAAGCGGAGATGAACTCCGCCACTACTGAATGCTTATGCTCGGGATTTCGTGCTTGAGATTTGGGATTTCTCTGCGTGGGATTGCTTTGGCCCGATGAATCGGGCCTCGCAAAGACGGAGAGAGGCGGCGGGGGAAAAAGAGCGGTGACCCCGAGTTAACTCGGGGTCACCGCCAGGGTTCTCACTGGGCTACTGCTCCAGCGATAACCTCATCACCACTTCGTCACTAGCCACCCTGCCCAACTAGCTATATCGGCGGTACCGGTGCCTGGATATTGCCAGTTCCAGTAGCCGTACTGGTCCCATATGCCCAGTAGCTCTTCGAAAGCATACAGTTGTGCGGGGGTGAAGATATCCATTCCTACGTAGGTCAGGAAGGTTGCCATGTCGGTAGGTATGCCGGGGTAAAAGGGCTTTGGCCAGATGGCGATCTTCTCGAGGTTGCCCCCGACATCTTGCCACTGGGAACCAATGCCGGTTGCCCACGTGCTACCATCCGCCGCCCGCATGCCAAAGTTCAGGTCGTGAGGGGTGAACGGTGGCATTGTCCAGTCATCCGAATTATACGTCCAATTATATGTGTTGACGGCGTCAGGCGAATACTTGGCCTGGGTCAACCACGGATACAAGTCCAGCACCTGGTCCACGTTCAGTGCCGGCACATCATTGTAGGTTTTAGCATAAGTGACGTAGTCGCCTTCGGTCACGCCATCCCACACAGGATAAACGCCGCTCGTGCTAGCTGTGCCCGTGCGGACACTTGCTTCCATATAGTCAACAATGTCAAGGGGCTTGTATTGAACAGCGCCGTCCACGTTGACGGAACCCTCCGACTGCAGGGCTTCTACCAGGGTGCCCACAGCATCGTAGGTAGCCGCGGTATAGATTGGCCACTTGCCGCTGTGCGCAGCCGCAAAGTCAGCCAGGAAACCGGCTGTGTTGGCGGTCATATTTACGCCGGGTGCCCAGCCATCCAGAAACACCATACCCTCAGCGTACTTGGCAACGCTAGGGAACTCCTGCCTCTGGGCTTCTACGTTAATACCGCAGGACATAACATTAGGCATATAGTCGCCAACCGTGTTACCATAAGTCACCCCGACCGGTCCGGAAAAGATGCAGTAGACAATGTCGGGATCATATGACGCTATGTCATTCAGCGTAGTCCCAATGTCTGTTGCTGTCGGGGATACCAGCCACGGGGTCGACCTGACAGCGTAGCCCTTCGCAATAAACTTCGCTTGCGCGTTTTCCCTCGATGTCCTGGTCCACTCGGCATCCTCAGTCAGCAGGGCTATTGTCGGTTTATAGGTGGTGTTTCCTGTGCCCCCTTGAACCATAACTACTAACATGGTAATCAGCTTGGCTTGATTCTCGGACAATTGGAACTCATTCATGGGGGTACCCTTGAAGAAGTACTTGTAGCGGTCATAGTCCGTGAGCACTGCGTTCTGTAGAATCTCTGTGGCAGCGCCGCAGTTGATGAAAGTCATGTTAGCGGTCATAATCGGCTCTCGGTAGACAATAACACCCTCTGTTCGGAAGCCGCCGACCATAAAGTCACAATCGTCTATCGCTGCCGACACGGCTGCCGTGCCACCAGCTCCACCTGGGTTCAATACTTCATTGGTCTCAACTGACACGATTTTGACGGTAAGGCTCTTGGTCCCTACGGTAAACGTGCCGATTGTGTCGGCTGCCAATTGGGCGCCGTACAAGGCATGTAGGCCTTGGTCATAGCCCATTGCCCCGGTGACACCGATCGTGAGCTTGCCCGGGGTTTTGAGTTCTCTATCTGGCCAAGCAACACCACCACCACCACCACCATCGCAGCCGGGCAGGACCAACCCTAGCACTAATAGAGTTGCGATAATTAGAAAAATAATCTTTTTCATTTTTTTTAACCTCCTTCTTGATTTAGGTTACCTAGTTGATTTAGGTTACCTAAGCTTACATCTGGTGCTGGAATAGGCCAGTCGACCTCCAGTCGCCTCCAGCAACCCAGTCTCTGTACTTTATACACTATATCGATAGAACCACCTCCTTTTCTGCTTCTGGTCTCCCGATTCTTATTGCCCGCTGGGGCAAGTAAGTCATAGGGAGACCCCAAAAACTAGTTGAAACCTCGACCTTTCGATTATATCCGGTACTTGTTGTCAATTTATCTGCTGCCAGGTCCGCCCAAGCCTCCATTTTTTCCCATATATCTACTTTAATCATATCCTATCTCCCAGTCTTTGTCAATCTACCTTATCTCTTGTGTGCACTTTACTCTGTCCTTTTTCCCTTTAATATTTAAAGTGTAACATCTAAATGTTAAAATACTGTTAAAATTTAGGGAAGTGGGGCAATTTTATTGGCTAAATTCCAAATGCCGATTTCATCGAGCATCCCCGCCCACTAGGCGGAGATAAACTCCGCCACTACATTCACCACATTAATTTGTGCTGGTCACATAATCCCATTTATTTGGAGGGGCGGGGCTTGTACCCGCCTACAGTGGCGTAAGTAAGGGGAAAAGTACCAATTCAGCGTCTTTTGCTTCGGGCAGGTCTCCTTCTACGCACGAAGAAAATCACCAGCCCCGCTACCACCGCCCCTCCTATGACCCCGCCAATGAGCAGCCAGTTGATTGGAACTTCCTCAGAAATGGCATATAGCTTATTATAATATGAACCGATATATATGGTGCCGTCAGCCCCTATGGCGGGGGAAGAGTCGATCGCGTCACCGGTGGCGAAGCTCCACTTCTCGCTGCCGTCTGAGTTCACAGCATAGAGTTTTTTATCGACGGAGCCGACATAGATGGTGCCATCGGCGCCTATGGCCGGAGAAGAAGGTAGACCACCCCCGGTGGTGAAGCTCCACTTGATGGTGCCGTCGGGGTTTAAGGCATAGAGATTATCATCCCAGGAGCCGATGTAGATGGTGCCATCGGCCGCTATGGCTGGAGAGGAGTGGATAACATGACCAGTAGGGAAGCTCCACTTCTGGCTGCCGTCGGGGTTTACGGCATAGAGATTATCATCCCAGGAGCCGATGTAGATGGTGCCATCAGCCCCTATGGTTGGAGAGGAGGAGAAATACGCGCCGGTGGTGAAGCTCCACTTCTGGCTGCCATCGGGATTTACGGCATAGAGCTTATAATCAGAGGAGCCGACATAGATGGTGCCATCAGCCCCTATGGCTGGAGAAGAGTAGACTACATCGCCGGTGGTGAAGCTCCACTTCTGGCTGCCATTGGGGTTTAGGGCATAAAGCTTATTATCATGTGAGCCGAAATAGATGGTGCCATCGGCGCCTATGGCCGGAGAGGAGGTGACAGCGTCCCTGGTGGCGAAGCTCCACTTCAAGCTGCCATCGGGGTTTAGGGCATAAGTGCTATTGTCGGCGGAGCCGACATAGATGGTGCCATCAGCGCCTATGGCCGGAGAGGAGATAACTAACCCGCCGGTGGCGAAGCTCCACTTCAAGCTGCCATCGGGGTTTAGGGCATAAGTGCTATTGTCGGCGGAGCCGACATAGATGGTGCCATCGGCGCCTATGGCCGGAGAGGACGGGATATCATCTCCGGTGGTGAAGCTCCACTTCAGGTACGCGCTCTCAGGACCGCTGTAAGGGCTTCTGCCGGTATGCTGGGGGTTCTGGCGGAACATCGGCCAGGGGCTATCGGCAAGCTGAGCCTGGGTGGTGTTGGTCAGGATCAAGGCAGTCAAGGACGACAGCACCAGGCAAAGGATAATGCCCACGGCCATCAAGGGCCTTGACTTGTTCATGGAGCACCTGCTGGCCTATTGTACATATACATAATTATTTAGACTCTGTAACGGATGGCTTTCCCCGAATGCCGGAGTACATTATATTATATCATCCCCCCACTGACAAGCGGGCACGTGATTCCCTTTTGTCATCGCGCGTCCCGATGCAATCGGGGCGCGGCAATCCCGTCGACCAAATTCCAAATACAGTTGTAGTGCGACCTTTTAGGGTCGTGCAATCCCACTCAGGCACGAGGCTAAAGCCTCGCACTACATTTTTCCTTTTGATTTGTCATTTTGACTTTTGACCTTTAATTTTTGATTTCCCCTCAAGCATCTTGTCCACGGCAGCTTTGGCCCTGAGCCGAATTCCCTCGGGAACCTTCACCTCAGGGCTCATCTTCTCCAAAGACCGCAAAACTTTCTCCAGGGTAATCAACTTCATGTCGGGACAGATTGCCTGCTCGGAAGCGGGAATAAACCTCTTGCCGGGATTCTCTTTCCTAAGCCGGTGTATTATCCCCAGCTCCGTGCCCACAACCATCTCCCTGACCTCATCTCGCTGGGCATATCTACACATCCCGCCGGTGCCGAGCACTTCGTCGGCAAGGGCAATGACCTCCGGCCGGCACTCGGGATGAACTACCACCTTAGCTTGAGGATACTCCTGCTTCAATTCCTTTATCCTTTCAGGACTTATCCTGACATGGGTGGGACAGAAGCCGGGCCAGAGAATCATCTTTTTGCCCGTCCTGGCCGAGACATAATGCCCGAGATACTGGTCAGGGACAAATAATATCTCCCGAGCATCCAGGCTTTCTACGACCTCGACGGCATTGGCGGAGGTACAGCAGATATCTGATTCCGCCTTGACTTCGGCTGAGGAGTTGATGTAGCAGACCACCACTGCTTGAGGATGTTCCTTCTTCTTCGCCCGTAAGCGTTCAGCGGTAATCATATTCGCCAGGGGGCAGCCAGCGTTTATAGCGGGAAGCAAGACCACTTTTTCTGGGCAGAGGATGGAGGCTGTTTCCGCCATGAACTGAACTCCGCAAAACACGATTACGCCGGCATCGGTTTCAGCAGCCCTCTGACTCAACTCCAAAGAATCGCCGACAAAGTCGGCTATATCCTGAACCTCACCCAGTTGATAGTTATGGGCAAGAATAACAGCATTCCTTCTTTTCTTAAGAACTGAGATTTTCTCTACCAGTTCAGCATCCCTATTTTCCATCCTTGGCTATCCTCCCTGCGTGGTTGTACACATTAATCCTCCCATTACCAACAGACTCACTTGCCGATGGGTACAGAAGTCAGCGTGGGCATCCCCAACAAGACCATAATCTTCGTTAAGAATACCTTCGGCTACAGCTTCCTTTCTTGTACCCTTCTCTTCACTCTTACAGACGGCAATTATTTTAGCCATTGAGCAGTAACTTTTCAGGTGGGTGAGGCTATCAGTTTAATTTGAGGTTCTCGTTAGCCCCACCCGCAATCACGTGTCCTTATTATACACAATTAGCAAATGGTATTCCTCTCCCCATACCTCACACCGCTATATCAGTGAGAAGCAATAGCCCAGAGCCAAAGACATCACGCTGACGACCGCCAGATAAATAGCCAGAGTCCTGCCACCGAATTCCTTTCTCAGAACCAGGATAGTGCCCCAACTGGTAATGGGCCCCACCAATAAGAGTACCATTCCCGCGCCGATATTCATTCCCTGCGACACGAAGGCGTGGACCAGGGGAACGCTGGCTGTGGAGCAGATATACATGATTAAGCCAAAGCCAAGGCTGAAGAGATACCCCAATCCCCCACCGAGATGAGCGCCAACGAACTCTCCCACCGGAGCCACCGATGTTACCAAAGCCGCCAGGGCCAGACCCAGAAGCAACTCCGGCCCAATCTCCTTGACCATATCCACAAAGGCATATCTGAACACATGCTTTACTCTGTGAGCAACATTCCGTGAATAAGCTCCTATATAATCCTCTGGCCTACTTTCAAAAGCCTGCTGGCAGTGGGAACAGCAAAAGTAATACGTCTCTCCGCCATGTTCTGCCTTAGCCGCTTTCCCCACCTCGACACTCATCCCGCAAACCGGGTCTAGAGCCTGTTGCTCTTGAGGAGTAAAAACCTTAGGTCTAACCTTGATGAGATTTCCCACCAGCCCCATGACTAAACCCATGGCTATCACGGCAAAGAAGATGAATATGGTGAACTTTAATCCCAGGAGACCATAGGTGACCAAAAGGGCACTTATAGAGGTGGCTGGCGTTGCCACCAGGAAAGCTAGAACTGGTCCCAACCTCGCCCCCTTCTGACGCAGGCTCACCGCCACCGGGAGGGAACCGAGACAACAGATGGGAAGGATTGTCCCGATGAGAGTGGAATAAAGGATTGGCTTCACACCCCCTCCACCGAGGCGTCTCTCCACCCACTTTGAAGGAACAAATTCGTGAATTAAACCGCTCAGGAGGAACCCTATTGCCAGGTAGGGCAATACATCAATGAGATAAGTCTTGAATTCTATGAAATACTGGACTACCAACTATGCACCTCCGGCACTTTGGAGCTGTGGCTGGCTATGTCGCGCCTTATCTTCTCACTTATATGCCTTTACCGTGATGCTCAGAAGCTTCTCTTTCGTCTGGTTTGTTTTGTTCTCTATATAAAATTCCCGGCTCAATACTATCTCTATATCCTCAAAGCCGGCTTTCTTTATCTTTTCCAAGTATTCCTGCTGCTCCAAAGCCCCGCCGATACAACACGCCCAGGCATTCGAGTCAGTCTTTATCTCATCGGGGAGAGTTCTTTCCGAAACAATATCAGAGACTGTGAGCCTGCCCCCGGGCTTCAAGGCCCGGTACGCTTCCTGGAAGACCTTAGATTTATCCGGTGAGAGATTGATGACGCAGTTGCTGATAATCGCATCCACAGATTCATCCCCGACTGGGAGTTTCTCCATTTCCCCCAGGCGGAACTCCACGTTACGGTAGCCATAATTCCTGGCGATTTCTTCTGCCTTATCTATCATCTCCTTCGTCATATCAACCCCGATGGCCTTGCCAGTCGGGCCAACTTTATTGGCTGCTAAAAATACATCCACTCCGGCTCCCGATCCTAAATCCAGGACCACCTCACCCGCTTTGAGGTCTGCTATGGCGGTAGGGTTACCACAACTCAACCCCATAATCGCCTCTTTTGGAACATGTTCCAAATCCTCTCTCAAGTGTTCGGTAGCCTTAGCTTGCAACATGGAGCTGGCTCCGCGAGCACAACTTGGGCAGCAGCTCTCTTGGTCCTGCTTAGCTAGTTGGGCATATCTCCCCTTCACCGCTTCCTTGACTTCCTTTTCTTTCATAATTCACCTCCTGACATTTGCACAGCGATAGCTCCTTCATTAGAGCTTCGCTATCAATAATTAACCTGGCTAATCTAGCATCCGTAAGCTTGTAGTAAACTTTCTGAGCTTCCTGCCTCTCTTTCACAATGTTGCATTCCTTAAGAGCTCTAAGGTGATGCGAAATCAGGGATTGCTCCTTACTCAAAACGCAAGCGAGTTCACCAACGCACCTCTCGCCCTCAGCCAGCAGCTTGAGTATCTGGAGTCTTGTCGGCTCTCCGATGCACCTCAGAAACCTTGCCTGGTCTTCTTCTATTGGCATATGAATCTCCGTTTATATGAATTATAGTTCATATATAAGCTGAAGTCAAAAATCTTAAATGGGATAATGCGACATGTCTAGCAGAACGCATAAAATGACAGGAAGACGAAGGGGGATACATACTTGCGGATTATCGTGAAATTCCGGTGCTAGGTCTGCTTATTCAGTTTCTGGTGTTCTAGGTAATCCTCGATGGCCGATTTAAGAGCCTCCTCAGCCAGGACCGAGCAGTGCATTTTGACTGGCGGCAGCCCGTCCAAAGCTTCAGCTACTGCTTTGTTGGAGATTTTCAGAGCTTTTTCTATGCTTTTTCCTTTCACCATCTCAGTGACGATGGAACTGGTGGCAATGGCGGCCCCACAGCCAAAAGTCTTGAACTTAGCTTCAACGATGATGCCGTCGTTTACCTTAATGTAAAGCTCCATGATATCGCCGCAGACAGGGTTCCCGACATACCCCACACCATCGGGGTTCTCCATCTCCCCGACATTACGGGGATTCTTGAAGTGCTCCATCACCTTCTCGCTGTACAGTGACCAGATATCAGGCATTTATTCCACTCCTATTTTTGAGTTTTCAAAAGTGGGGACATAGCTCTCAACCTGGCGACAATTCCGGGTAAGACCTCCAGGACCCGCTCCACATCTGCCTCCGTGTTTTCTCGTCCCAGGGTAAGCCTGAGCGAGCCATGAGCTTGCTCGGGGGGAAGCCCCAGCGCCAGAAGAACATGGGATGGTTCAAGGCTTGCCGAGCTACAGGCTGAGCCTGTAGAAGCACAGATGCCCGCTAGGTCAAGATTTAAAAGCATGGATTCCCCTTCCACAAAATCAATGCTTACATTGACATTGTTGGGCAGCCTTCTCGTGGGATGACCATTCAAGCGGATGTGGTCAATCTTCTCCCCGAGACCTTTGATTAGCTTATCCCGAAGATAAGCCAGCCGTTCTGCTTCCTTGCCTACCTCCTGCCCGGCAAGCTCCACCGCCTTGCCCAGTCCCACGATAGCAGGAACATTTTCTGTACCGGCCCTGCGCCTCTTTTCATGCGCTCCTCCATGCATAAGGGAAACCAGTTTGGTGCCTTTCCTGACATACAGCACCCCTGCTCCTTTAGGTCCGTATAACTTATGCGCTGAAATGGAGAGCAGGTCCACCTTAAGTTCATCGACGTTCACCGGGATATGCCCCGCCGTCTGCACGGCATCAGTATGAAAATAGACCCCGGCCTCTCTGGCAATTGTACCTATCTCTTCCACAGGCTCTATGGCGCCCACCTCGTTGTTGGCATGCATAACCGAGATAAGGATGGTTTTATCGGTAATAGCTTTCCTGACATCCTGGGGGTCAACCAGGCCATATTTATCCACCGGCAGGTAAGATATCCTTAATCCCCTTCTCCCCAGAAACTTACATACCTCCAGCACCGCATGGTGCTCGATGGAGGTGGTGATGATGTGGTTTCCTTTATCCTCATTGGCATAGGCAATGCCCTTCAGAGCGAAATTATCCGCCTCCGTTCCTCCGCTGGTAAAAATAA